>Ga0315338_1001724_pt1 | contig 25255 bp, 28 predicted proteins | sample ASW8metaG_FD_204518 | JGI IMG/M metagenome (GOLD analysis project Ga0315338, IMG submission 204518) | Ammonia-oxidizing marine archaeal communities from Monterey Bay, California, United States - ASW #8 | ecosystem: Environmental > Aquatic > Marine > Coastal | place: USA: California | collected... | reverse complement strand
TTATGCGAGAAGATGACATCATGGGTGTTGTTGAAGGTTAGATTTTTTAAATTAGGAATTTGTTTTATTAATTATTTTGGAAGGAAATTAAAATGGCTGCAAAAGAAGTAAAATTTAGTGATGATGCCAGACAACGAATGGTTGTTGGCGTAAATACGCTTGCCAATGCTGTAAAGGCAACACTTGGTCCGAAAGGTAGAAATGTTGTTTTGGATAAAGCATTTGGCGCACCAACAGTAACTAAAGACGGCGTTTCTGTTGCGAAAGAAATAGAGTTGAGCGACAAATATGAAAATATGGGTGCTCAGATGTTAAAGGAAGTTGCCTCAAAAACTTCCGATGTTGCAGGGGATGGTACAACAACTGCAACAGTCTTAGCGCAAGCTATTGTCCGAGAAGGAATGAAAGCTGTTGCGGCAGGGATGAACCCAATGGACTTAAAACGTGGTCTTGATAAAGCAGTTCTCGCATGTGTTGATGCGTTGCAAAAATTATCAAAACCATGTTCCGACAATAAAGAAATAGCTCAGGTAGGTAGTATTTCAGCAAACTCAGATACCGTGGTTGGGGAAATAATTGCTGAAGCTATGGATAAAGTTGGTAAAGAGGGAGTAATTACTGTTGAAGAAGGGCAATCATTAGAAAATGAGTTAGAAGTTGTTGAAGGTATGCAATTTGATCGTGGTTATTTATCTCCATATTTCATCAATAATCAGGATAGCATGAGCGTTGAACTCGATGATCCATATATACTTTTACATGATAAGAAAGTTTCTAATATTAGAGATATGTTGCCCTTATTAGAAGCAGTTGCAAAAGCAAGCAGAAGCTTGTTGATTGTCGCAGAAGATGTTGAGGGCGAGGCTTTAGCAACACTTGTTGTCAATACAATAAGAGGTATTGTGAAAGTTGCCGCAGTAAAAGCACCAGGTTTTGGTGATCGCAGAAAAGCTATGTTGGAAGATATAGCAATATTGACTGGAGGCACTGTGATTTCTGAGGAAGTCGGGCTGTCATTAGAAAAGACTTCACTGGATGATTTAGGTTCAGCTAAAAAGGTATCTATTACTAAAGAAGATACCACTATCATAAATGGTGCTGGGGCTGCAGATAATATCAAAGGACGGGTAGAGCAAATTCGTGTCCAAATTGAAGACGCGACCTCAGATTATGATAAAGAAAAATTGCAAGAAAGGATGGCAAAACTTGCAGGCGGTGTTGCTGTAATAAAAGTAGGAGCGGCAACTGAAGTCGAAATGAAAGAAAAGAAAGCACGCGTAGAAGATGCACTACATGCAACAAGGGCTGCAGTAGAAGAAGGTGTTGTCCCTGGCGGGGGTGTCGCACTGATACGCGCTCTAACGTCGGTAGAAACAGTCTCAGGTGATAACCCTGACCAAGAGGTGGGGATAAATATAGCAAAAAGAGCCTTGGAAGAACCACTTAGGCAGATAGTTGGTAATGCAGGCGAAGAAGCATCTGTTATTTTGTCTAAAGTTGCGGAAAATAAAGGTAATTTTGGCTACAACGCTGCTACTGGGGAGTACGGAGATATGGTAGAGATGGGCATACTTGATCCTACTAAAGTTACACGTTCTGCGTTACAGAATGCGGTCTCTATAGCAGGCCTAATGATCACGACAGAAGCGATGGTTGCAGAAGTACCGAAAGATGAGGAGCCTCACGCACATGGCCCAGCGGGCGGTATGGATCCAGGCATGATGGGCGGCATGATGTAATTGTATTAACAGAAACACTTAAGAATAAAGCCCCGTATCATGCGGGGTTTTTTTTTATATAATATATGAGTGAAAATTAAACATGGCTTAATCGAAGGCGTTAGGTTTATACCATCCCCAAATTGTGATGCAAGACCAAATCACTGTGAGCCTAGCCTGATAGTTATACATTGTATTAGCCTTCCACCAGGTTTATATGGTGGATCATGTGTTACTCAGTTGTTTACAAATACACTTAGCCCAGATGAACACCCGTATTTTCAAGAGATTGATAATTTAAAAGTTTCAGCACATCTTTTTATACGTCGAGATGGCGAGATATTGCAATATGTGCCATTCCATGAAAGGGCTTGGCATGCAGGAGAGTCTAATTTTAATGGAAGACAAAATTGCAATGATTTTTCTATTGGCATTGAACTTGAAGGGACGGATTTAACTGAATATGAATTGAAACAGTATGAGGTTTTAGCAGAAATAATCTGCCTTCTTTTTGAATCTTATAAGGACTTGAACGCAAATAAGATTGTAGGGCACCAAGATATTTCTCAGGGCAGAAAGGCAGACCCAGGCCAATGTTTTGACTGGGAAAAGCTACATTTTTTTATTAATGCTCAAAAAGATGCCAATTAGCTAGAAATATGGTTAAATTAAACAAATATTGAATGCAGTATTTTTTACTAAAATAAAAGGAGAGAGAAAATGGTTGGATGGGCATGGTTGGTAATTGGAGCAGCTGTACTTGCTGTTATTATCATGCAGATAGCAGCGCGGGTGACAATAGAAGACCCAGTAACAGGTGCTACACTCCAAGATCACGCGAAAGACGCAGAAGAAGACTAGTAAATAGTCAAGAATTTTTAAAAGCACCACAAAAAGGGCACGCATCGAGTGCCCTTTTTTCGTCTTTAACAGGAAGCTGAACTTGGATATTTCAAAAAAAAGCACAATAGAAAGAACACTTAATGTTTTTCTCAACAATGGGATTCAGAACTTATTGGCAGATGGAAAGATAGGTATTGAAAGAGAGGCTTTAAGAGTTAATTCTAATGGCAGTATCGCCACCACATCACATCCAAAGGAATTCGGGTCTCCTCTCACACATCCAAATATAACTACAGATTATTCTGAGGCTTTAATTGAGCTCATAACTCCTGCATTTACTTCTATAGATGAGACTTATGTTTTTCTTAATAAATTGCATCAATATGTGTATCGTAATTTAGATAATGAAATTTTGTGGATGTCTAGCATGCCTTGTATTGTGAATAGAAAAACTGGGGTTCCTGTAGCTCAATATGGTGAATCTAATATTGGAACTATGAAAAAGATTTATCGACGCGGACTTGGTTTGCGTTACGGGCGTACTATGCAAGCTATCGCTGGCGTTCATTTTAATTATTCATTTTCCAAGTCTTTTTGGGAAAATTTGTATGCTGTTCAAGAAGATGCAATGCCTATTCAGGAATTCATTTCTAACAATTATTTTTGTTTAATTAGAAATTTACTAAGATTTGGATGGTTAATTACATATTTATTTGGCTCTTCCCCCGCTGTATGTAAATCCTTTCTACATGGCGAGAAAACAAATATGGAATCTTTTGATCCGCAAACATTCTTCGAAAAACATGCAACATCACTTCGTATGGGTGATATTGGTTATCAAAATAATAAAGAGGCAGAAATTGGAGTGCAAGCTGACTATAGCAACGTAAAAAGTTATGCTGAAAGTTTATTAAATGCTGTTTTGACACCTTGCCCGGAATACGAAAAAATTGGTGTTAAAGTAGACGGAGAGTATCGACAGCTGAGCTCTAATATTCTTCAGGTTGAAAATGAGTACTATGGTGCTGTCAGAGCAAAACCTAAATTAACGGGGAATGAAATGCCAAGTTTAGCTTTATTAGAAAAAGGCGTTCATTATGTAGAGTTACGCTCATTGGATATTAATGTCTTTGATCCTTTGGGGATTGAGACTGGGCAACTTTATTTCCTTGAAGCTCTAATGATTTATTGTTTGTTGAAAGAAAGCCCGCCAATTAATGATCACGAGAAGAATGAAATTAACTACAATGAGGCAAAAACCGCACACCACGGCAGAATGCCACAATTGTGCTTGCAGAAAGGTAATAAAGAAATAAGTTTAAAGGAATATGCAAAAAATATTTTGATTGAAATGCAAGATATTTGCGCTGTTCTCGATACATCTAGAGGCGTTAATCAGTATAGCCTTTCATTAAATAATCAAATTGATAAGGTTAAAGACCCGTCTCTTACTCCTTCAGCAAAGATTATCCAGGGGATGAGACAGGATAAACTAAGTTTTTTTGAATACACATGGGATCTATCTAATCATCAGCAAGAGTATTTTTTCAACCTGCCTGAGGATAAAGAATTTTCTAGCCATCTTGATGCAATTTCACAAGATTCAGTCTTAAAGCAAAAAGAAATTGAGCAAAAAGATAATCAGAAGTTTGACGAATATTTGCATGATTATTTTAATCAGATTAATGCTAGGAGCTTGTAAGCAATGAGTCAGCAACTGTTATTGTTAACTGCAATGCCGATAAAAGAGATATTTTTTGATTCGGAAAATATAGTTTTCGTATTTGATCAAGCGTATATAGAGAAAAGTATGGATAACGCCGTCAATAAAACTTTATGGAGGCAGTCAGGCAGCATTAAAATAGAAAATCCAAGTTTTGATGGTGATCTACCTACTACCCCATTTTTAATAGAGCATGCTGATATTTTAGATAACATCTATATACTAAAGGATATGGTTCCAATACCCTTGGATTCGCAAGGAGAGGTAGCTTTTGAGGTACATATAGCAGGGCTGTCTAAAAAAAGTGTGTTTAGGGGGACCAGAATTGTATTGATTTTAGATGATTTACCAAAATATATAAAACATATAGAGGGGTAACATAGTGTCCAGATTTTTAATATTGTTTTTAGTATTCTTTGCAAGCGTTAGCTTTGCAGAAATATATGATATTGATAACGATAAATTAGCAGCAATGATGGAAAACCAGGTCCCATTAGTGGATATTCGCACAAAAAAGGAGTGGCGGGAAACTGGTATTATCCCTAAAAGCCATCTTGTGACATTTTTTGACACGCAAGGAAACTTTTCTACCGAGGAATGGCTACCAAAGCTAGCTGCAATTGCAGGGAAAAATGACCCAGTAATTATTATTTGCAGAAGCGGTAATAGAAGCTATATAGTTGCAAAATTTCTTGCACAGGATGCCGACTATAAGAATGTCTATCACGTAGAAAATGGCATCATTTCTTGGATAAAATCCGGCAATAAAACTGTTCGCCCTTAGTGTGCTATGAAGATTGGCAGCTGTTTCTATAAAGGGAGGACTTATCTTTGTGTCCCAGATAAAAATAATGTGGTTTCTGTGCCTGCTTTGGATCCCCAGTGTCCAGATTGTTTTTCCACGGTTATAGATTTTTTACATACAGAAGATTTTTCTCTAGAGTCATTGAAAGATTTTATTAGGGTTGCCGGAGATAAAATTAAAATTGCAGATAGCTTTGAATTACTTGCCCCTATTCCACGCCCTTTGCAAAATATTATGTGTTTAGGTTTGAACTATGTTGATCATGTTGAGGAGACTTCAACGATAATGGGGCGAGAGGCAAAAATTCCAGAACACATAATTGTATTTACTAAAGCTGCAAACAGTGTCAATGCACCTTATGGCGACATACCGTATGATCCGGGCGTGTCAAGTAAGATTGACTGGGAGTCAGAGCTTGGAGTAATTATAGGTAAACCAGGTAAACGGATAAAAGCTGAGCATGCATATGACCATGTTTTTGGATATACAGTGATAAATGATATTTCAGCACGTGATTTACAACGAAGACATAAACAGTTTTTTTTAGCTAAAAGCTTAGAAGGTTCTTGTCCAATGGGGCCATTTATTGTCACTACAGATGAAATTAAGAATCCACATGACTTGGAAATTCAATGTCGTGTTAATGGCAAAGTTAAACAAAAGTCTAATACGAAGTTTCAGATATTTGATATTCCAACTCAGATTGCAACAATTTCAAAGGGTATGAATTTAGAACCTGGAGATATAATAGCAACAGGTACTCCAAGTGGTGTTGGCTTTGCACGCACACCACCAGAATATTTAATACCAGGCGATGTTGTTGAATGTGAGGTAGAAAAAATAGGGACAATAAGGAACAAAATTACTGAGGTTGTGAACACAAAAATATAGTTTTTATGAAAAGATTTATTAAGAATAAAAACCAAGAGAAAACCCTTAAAGTAGATAAACAAGGGAGATCTATTGAAGATTATATTGAGAGCATTTTATCCAGCAAAGTCTATGACGTTGCACAGGTGACTCCATTAGATTTTGCGCCTAATTTATCATCTCGCTTAAACAACGAAATTTTCCTTAAAAGAGAAGATTTGCAGTCCGTATTTTCTTTTAAATTGAGGGGAGCTTACAACAAGGTTGCTTTAATGAATGTAGACATAAGAAGTGCTGGGATTATAGCAGCTTCAGCTGGTAATCATGCACAGGGAGTTGCCTTTGCAGCAAAACACTTAGGGGTTAGTTCGAAAATTATAATGCCAACAACAACCCCTAAAATAAAGGTCGATTCTGTGTCACGTATGGGCGCGCAAATTATATTACATGGAGATACCTATGATGATGCTTATGAATATGCATTAGTCTTGGCAGAGCAAGAGGGAAAAAGTTTTATACACCCATACGATGACCCAGAAGTTATTTCGGGGCAAGGGACAATTGCCGTCGAAATATTAAAGCAATGTCAAGGCAGCCCACATGCAGTCTTTATCCCTGTGGGGGGTGGTGGACTTATTGCAGGAATGGCTACATACATTAAGCATGTTTCACCTTCCACCAAGATTATTGGAGTTGAGCCTGAAGACGCCCCTACTTTAGCCATTGCATTACAAAACAATAAGCGTGTTTTGCTAGAAGAAGTAGGGATATTTGCAGATGGTGTTGCTGTTCGTAAAATCGGCAAAGAGACATTTAGATTGGCCCGACATTTTGTTGATGAGGTTGTTTTAGTTTCTATTGATGAAATTTGTGCCGCTGTTAAAGATATATTTAATGATACTAGAACTTTAGAAGAGCCAGCTGGAGCACTTTCAGTTGCTGGTATGAAAAAATACATAGGGGAATATCAAATCAGTGGAAAAGTAATTATTGGGATAAACAGCGGGGCCAATGTCAATTTTGATCGATTAAGGCACGTAGCAGAACGCGCAGAGCTTGGTGAAGGCCGTGAGACTCTTTTTGGGGTAACTATTCCTGAAAGACCGGGTAGTTTTAGAGAATTTTGTGAAAGTATTGGTAAGCGAGATATTAGCGAATTTAATTATAGATACCAAGATGACAAAAATGCCAATGTGTTTGTGGGAATTAAGTTTGAAGATGCTGCTAACGAAAAGCCCGAATTAACTAAGGAATTAGAAAAAAAAGGTTATCAGATTATCGACCTTAGTGATAATGAAATGGCAAAATTACATTTAAGACATATGGTTGGCGGTCATTCATCTGAAGATTTAAATGAAGTTTTATATCGTTTCGAATTTCCAGAAAGACCTGGCGCATTACTGCGTTTTTTAAATAAAATAGGAAAGGCGTGGAATATAAGCTTATTTCATTACCGCAATCATGGTTCGGCTTACGGAAGAGTGCTTGTGGGAATTCAAGTGCCAGAAGAAGATATTGCTAAATTTAACTCTTTTTTAGAATCCGTAGGTTATTCATATCATCAAGAAACCCAAAATAAGGCATATAGGCTTTTTTTAAACAATCCTCTTAAATAAAAATACCGTAGAATTTAAAAAAAAGGCCCTTCAACAGGGCCTTTTTAATATGAAGATTTAACTCTATCTTCTCCTTCTCTTAGCAGGACGTTTCTTCTTCGCTGCTTTCCTTCTTTTCTTAGCAGGACGTTTCTTCTTCGCTACTTTCCTTCTTTTCTTAGCAGGACGTTTCTTCTTCGCTGCTTTCCTTCTTTTCTTAGCGGGGCGTCTCTTCTTCGCTGCTTTCCTTCTTTTCTTAGCGGGGCGTCTCTTCTTCGCTACTTTCCTTCTTTTCTTAGCAGCAGGGCGTTTCTTCTTCGCTGCTTTCCTTTTAGTCTTTCTTCGTTTGACGGCCATAAAGTTTTCTCCAGTAAATGGTATAACGAACGAAAAAAAGTATAAAAACATGTAAATAAATTACAAGTTATTTTTTTAAAAATAGCTAGACATTCATTATTATTTGTGATGGGTTTTTTGAAATGTTAATGTAAAAAAATGTGTTATTTCATTTTACATTGAGAGCTTGATGTAAAAAATTTGGGCATTCTCCAATCTACCGTATACATTCTCACCTTGAACCTTATTTCTTTTAGGTGGGTTCAACGATGAATGTTTTAGGTTTACTGTCATGCAGTCCTACACACAACACTCATAACTTTGATCCCTAGGTGAATTTTAGGTTCTAAAAATATTGAATAAATACAAATATTTCAGAGAATATGCCCAAAATTCTATATATTAAGTTGTTTGTTACTATTGATGGCCTCGGTTACTCGCTTTTTTAGAGAACGAATCTTTTCAGTTACTTGCTCTTCTACTTGGTCATTATTCTGGCAAGTTAAAAATTCGTTTGCTAAATTTAAAGCCGTTATAACAGCTATTCTATCTAGCCCAACAACTTTTCCACTTTTTTGTAGTTTTTTCATGCGTTTGTTAAGCAATGTGGCTGCTTCCTGAAGTGTTGCTTCTTCGCCAGGAGGGCATGCAATTTGGTACTCTTTATCAAGTATCTTTATATTTATGGCGTTGTTCTCTTTACTCATGCGTGTGATAGAGATTTGAGACGAGTAATTATTGCTTCAACTCTAGATCTCACGATCTCATTTTTTTCCATTAATTTCGCTCGCTCTTCTGTATGTGATTCTTGCACATCACTCAGCAGACGATTTTCTTCTTTTAGTTCTATGCATAGCCCCAGGAGTTCTTCAACCTGAGATTCTAAAATTTTAAACTCCTCCTGAAGGGCTGTTTTCTTTACTCTTTTTACCATTACTTTATATTAGGCTTCGCTGGCTATCTGGTCAACTATTTGCAAAGCATTTATTTTTACCCCATATATTTTGTTAAATCGTATAATATATTGTTATATATAGTATTTTTTCTATGTATAAGAATTCATTAAAATAACTTTTCTAAAAATAACCTAAAATAGCCATATGACAGAAAAATATTACGGACAAAGACGCAAAAAATTTATGCGTTTGATGGGAAGTGGTTCAATTGCAATCATCCCAACAGCAAATCTTTTTCAAAGCAGAAATATCGAACATTTTTTTAGGCCTGATAGTGATTTCATGTATTTAACAGGTTTTTCTGAACCTGAGGCAGTCGCGGTGTTAATCCCAGGCAGAAAGACAGGCCAATATGTTTTGTTTAATAGAGAAAGTGATCCAGTATTGACTAGATGGGAGGGTGCGCAAGTTGGGCAAGCAGGTGCAGTTAATGAGTATCTCGCTGATGAAGCATATCCAATTGAGAAAATTGAAGATAAGTTGCCTGAATTGATAGGCGATCATAAAAAAATTTTTTATTCGATGGAAAAAAATGCGATCTTAGATGAGAAAATCATGCATTGGGTGGACAACTTACGACAAAAATCACACTTAGGAAAACAGAAGCAATATACATTTTTATCCCCAAATTCATTGTTACATGAGTTGAGACTATTTAAGTCAGCAGGAGAAATAAGCCTTATGAAAAAAGCTATAGCAACCTCGGTTGCTGCGCATAAAAGGGCAATGCATGCATGTATGCCAGGAAAATATGAATATGAAATAGAAGCAGAAATATTATCTGAGTTTAGAAGTAAAAATATGCAGCCAGCTTATCCCTGTATCGTCGGAGGTGGGAACAATAGTTGCACCCTGCACTATGTAAAAAATAATAGCCAGCTGAAAGATGGAGATCTGTTGTTAGTCGATGCGGGAGCTGAATATCTTGGATATACGAGCGATATCACAAGGACTTATCCTGTGAATGGTAAGTTTTCAAAAGAACAAAGAGAAATCTACGAAATTGTTAAGACTGCGCAAATCGAAGCAATCAAAAAAGTATTACCAGGTAATTTTTGGAATGATCCACATGACGCTGCAGTAAAGGCTCTTACAAAGGGTTTAGTTAAGATAGGGTTGCTTAGTGGAAATGTTAATAACTTGATAAAGAACGAAGAATATAAGAAGTTTTATATGCATCGTACAGGTCATTGGCTCGGGATGGATGTCCATGATGTGGGAGAATATAAAGTAAATAATAAATGGCGCATGTTTGAGCCTGGAATGGTGCTCACTATCGAACCAGGGGTGTATATAGATACTGATATGCAAGGAGTAAAGAAAAAATGGAAAAATATTGGAATTAGAATAGAAGATGATATTTTAGTAACAAAGACAGGGAATAAAATTTTAACTGCTGATTTACCAACAGACGCTAGCAGTATTGAGTCGTTAGTTTCCAATTTATAATGAGTAAATTATGAAAAATACAGACTATGATATTGTAATTGCCGGGACAGGTTTAGCAGGGGCAAGCTTAGCGTGCCTTCTTAGAGGTAGTCGATATCGAGCGCTTGTTATAGACAGCAAACCGCTTGAGATTTTTTCGCAAGGACCAAATGATTCTCGTGGTATAGCATTATCTAGCAGCTCAAAGAAAATACTTCAAACATCAAATATTTGGGCTTCTTTCGAGTCTGCCGCTTCACCAATTGAACATATACATGTATCGCAAAAGGACTCATTTGGAATCACACGAATTCATGCGAGCGATGAAAACATAGAGGCGCTTGGGTATGTCTTATCCTTATCTCACTTAACTCAAGGATTTCATAAGTTTCTGCAACAAGATGATTCTATCCAGACGAAGTTTTCCTGCGATATATTGGATTTGCAAAATTCAGAAGACAAAGTTGATTTGCAGTTATTGGAGAACGGGGAAAAAACTCTAGTCAGTACAAAATTACTGATCGCGTCTGACGGCATTAATTCGAATATAAGAAAAAAACTATCGATTGATACAAGTACTAAGAATTATGGGCAAAGTGCAATCGTTGCAAATATAGAAACAAGTGAAATATGTAACTCTTGGGCTTACGAGAGATTTACAAAATCAGGCCCTTTAGCATTATTACCAAGCAAAGGTAATAAATGGATTTTAGTGTGGACTCTCCCATCCGAGGAAGCAGGCGATATATTTGATCTTGATAACGAGACCTTTCTTAAATTATTACAAGGAGAATTTGGTAGTCGTTGCGGAGCATTTCTCAATGTATGTAGTAGGCAGCAGTTTCCTTTAATATTTACTAGAGCACAAAAAATGTATTATAAAAGGACTATTCTGCTGGGTAATGCTGCACATAGTTTTCATCCAGTAGCAGGGCAGGGTTTTAATCTAACTTTACGTGATTCAGCTGTTTTGGCCGAATTACTAGATTCAGGCCAAAAGATAATTGACCCAGGCGATATGAAAATTCTACAGCAATACTCACAATGGAGAGAAAAAGATTCGAGAAAAGTAGCGAGATTTACTGATTTTTTAGGCACAATTTTTACATATCAAGTTCCGCCATTACCCGTGCTTAGATCGTGCGCTTTATTTGGTATGGATTTATTTCCAAAACTTCGCAAGAAAATTGTCCGCACAGGCATGGGGGTTGAAGACAGATTACCTCGCCTTGCTTGCGGAATTCCACTTAGTTACCAGCTATGAGATATGACGTATTAATTGTAGGAGGAGGTGTAGTTGGCTCGGCTTTAGCATTGAGCTTAATAAGGCAAGGTATGAATGTTGGTCTTATTGAGACAAATCTTTCCCCAGATTTAGACCTTGCTAGCTTTGATAGCAAGGTTTACGCAATTAATCCTGCTTCGGAGCATATATTTAAGAACTTGGGTGTCTGGGATTTTATTACAAGTGGCAGAATATCAAAGTTTACCAAGATGGTTATTTGGGATGACAATTACATAAACTCGCTACATTTTGATGCAGTTAATGCAGCTTCTCATAGGCTTGGGTACATTGTAGAGCATAAAGTTTTATTGACAGCATTATATAATAAATTATTTTCTTGCCAAGGTTTTGATTTTATTTCTCCAGATTCCTTGAAAAGTTTTGATAAAAATGAACATGAGGTGGTTGTTTATCTCGAATCTGGAAAGAAAATTTCATCCAAATTACTGGTAGGTGCTGACGGCTCTCATTCTAAAACTAGAGATCTTGCTGGCATACTATTTGAAAAATACGATTATGGTCAAAAAGCAATTGTTGCTAATATAAAGCTTGAAAAGTTACAGATAGAAACGGCATGGCAAAGATTTACACCTTCAGGCATTCTTGCTCTTCTACCATTAGATCATGAACATTGTTCAATAGTTCTTTCTACTAAAATTGCAGATCATTTGCTTTCTTTAAGCGATAGTGAATTTTGTCAATATCTACAAGATATGCTCCAGAATCAACTGCATATTCTTAGTTTAATTAGCCCCAGGGTTGCTTTTCCTCTTTATGGCGGTAATGCGAAGAACTATATAAAAGACAAGGTTGTGTTAGTTGGTGATGCGGCGCATATAATCCATCCCTTAGCTGGGCAAGGGGTGAATCTTGGATTAATGGATATCGCTGTATTTTCTGAAATTATAGACAGTAGGAAAAATGATTATTCGTATAACCGCTATCTTAGGGCTTACGAGAGGGCACGAAAAGGCGAAAATCTTATGAGTAGACTTACAATGGAGGGATTCCAGTGGATATTTTTAAATGAGAATTCTTTTTTGAAGTCTTTTAGAAATACTGGGTTTGCTTGGGTTAATAATCAAGATTTTTTAAAGAAAAGAATAATAAAGCATGCTTCGGGGTTAAGCGGTATACGCCCAAAACTAGTGTCTAGTTTTTAGTTATCTATATAAAAGGCTTGGGTTCCTTGAATTCTGTAAGAGACAATAGCATTTCTCCCTTCTTCTGAATGTAGCCACTTAATGAACGCTTCTGCCTGCTCAACGTTTATATGTGGGTATTTTTCAGGATTGACCGCAATTGCTGTATATATATTTCTAAGCATTTCATCGTTGCCAGAAAAAACTTTAAGGCCTGCTTTATTGTGAAAATTTAACCATGTTGCGCTGTCTGATAAAGTATAACCAAGTAAGGCAGTAGTTATATTTAAGGTCTGCCCCATGCCAAGCCCTGTTTCTTTATACCATTTATTTCTTTTTGAATCTGGAGTGTGATCGATTCTTCCCCATAGTTCTAGTTCTCGCTTGTGCGTTCCGCTATTGTCGCCTCGGCTGATAAAATTACATTCACATTTCTTTATTTTCTTAAGAATTGTAAAAATACTATCATTAGTTTTTATATTTGCTGGATTGCTTAGTGGCCCAACCATCACGAACTTATTGTACATAAGAGCATGGCGCTTCAGCCCATGACTATTTTTTACAAAATCTACTTCTGATTCTTTATGATGAACAATTACCATATCAGCATCTCCACGTTTAGCAATTTCAAGTGCTTGCCCTGTCCCCACAGAAATGATTTTTACTTGAAGTGCAGAATCCTTGTTGTATATAGGTACGATATAATCATAAAAGCCAGAATCGTTTGTAGATGTTGTTGATGAAATTGTTAATATGTTTGGTTTTTTTTCTGCCAGTGCGAAAGAGGTAGTAAAAATGGCACCAAGAAAGATGATCTTTATGGCATTAGCATATTTTCGCTTCATTATATAACGAGATAAATTAAGCACTAGCGAGTCTGTAAAAATGATTTTGCAAGATCAGATTCTGCCGACTCGAAAAATTTTTTACTTTTTGTTTTTTCAATTAATTTCCCATCATATAAAAAAACTATTTCTTTAGAAAGCTTTCTCACTTGCCTTAAGTCATGGCTCGAAAAAATCACAAAAGTATTTTTTGCATGCATATTTATGATTAGCTCCTCTATCTCATATACTGAAGGGGGGTCTAAATTTAATGTGGGTTCATCTAAAAAAAGAATATTTGGATCTAACACCCAGGCTCTTGCAATAGCAAGTTTCTGTTTTTCTCCACCAGACAACGTGTGTGCTTGCTGATTTTGTAGTTCGTTGATATTGCATAAATTAAGTGCTTCATTTGTTTTATTTAATATTTCTGATTTTGTATTATTTCTAATCTTAAGTACATATGTGATGTTATCTTTTACGCTTCTTTTCAATAGGAGTGGGTTCTGAAAAATCATAGCTTGCATTTTTTTAATCTCATTTATGGAACAATCTCCCCAACTTATACTTCCTGAGCTTAATTTATATATGCCATGCAATGCTTTTAGCAGCGAGGTTTTTCCTGAACCATTAGGGCCAACAATTGATAAAATATTGTTTTTCTTTACATTAAAACTTATTTCTTTCAGTAACTTTTTTTCATTTATTATTAAAGATACTTTATTAACAGAAAGTGGTAAAAAGTTTTTCTGGTGTTTTGTGTTGTTTTCTTTTTTATTTATATTTTTCATAAACCTATCTCTGTTCTGAAATTGATTCTATTTTTTGCATTGCAAAATTAATAAAAAAAGCTATAAGAATCAAAATAATACCCAAAGAGAGAGCTAGAATTAAATTACCTTTACTCGTTTCATGAGCAATTGTTGTTGTCATTACCCTCGTTGCATGATTTATATTTCCACCGACTATCATGACTGCTCCAACCTCTGCATTAGCACGGCCATATCCCGCTAAAATTATTGTCATTACAGTTAGTCGTGATTCCCATATAAGAGTTTTCATAATTTGAAATTTTTCAGCGCCCAATGAGCGTAACTGCTCGTTATATTCTTTATTTACTTCAAAAATTGTCTGTCTTGTTAGCGCAATAATGATTGGGAGAATTAATAATGTTTGTGCAATGATCATAGCTGTTGGCGTGTACAGCAATCCTAGCATTCCAAGTGGCCCTGAGCGTGACAATAAAAGGTAGACAAAAAGCCCTAAAACTACTGGCGGGAATCCCATGAAAGTATTTATCAGAAGCGTAAAAACATTACGCCCCGGGAAATTGTAAAGTGCTACAGCTGAACCTAAAATTATCCCTATAACCGAAGCAAATAATGTCGCACTCAAGGTAATTGTCAATGACAAAGAAATAATTTCTATAAGATCTCTGTCTAAATTAGCAATTAGGTAGACTGCGCTTACAATGGCGTCGGATAAGAAAGACAATGTTTTTTCTAGAAGAAGTTTGCTTTTTTCTTGTAATTATAGGAGTCTATAGTATATATCATTTGTATCATAAGAATTATACATATAAAAAGGAGCACGAGAATGGCCAAGATTACTCTTCAAGGTAATGAAATTAATACCAGTGGTAATTTGCCAAATATTGGCGACACTGCCCCAGATTTCTCGCTTGTTAACGCAGACTTAGAAGATATGCAGCTTTCAAGTTACTCTGGAAAACAGAAATTACTTAGCATTGTTCCAAGCCTAGATACTCCGGTCTGTGCTGAATCTACCAAGAAATTTAGCACCCATGCAAAAAAGTTTCCAAATCTTGCAATACTAGTCATATCGGCAGATTTGCCTTTTGCCATGTCACGTTTTTGCAAAGAGCAGGACATTAGTAACGTGGACACTCTCTCAACAATGCGTGGTCAGCAGTTTGCTACTGATTATGGAGTTCTTATTAATGATGGGCCTTTGGCTGGGTTGACTGCAAGAGCTGTGCTAGTTCTCGATGAAAATAATAAAGTAATTCATGCAGAACTTGTTTCAGAAATTGCTGATGAGCCCGATTACGATCAAGCCTTGGGTGTGCTTTCTTAATTATCTGATTTTATTTTTTCTCTGATAAATTCCATTGATTGCGTAGCTAGTTCTTTTCTGCCTATATTTTTTGTATTTAACATTGGACCAATGTTTAACTGAGCTTTAATATCGGGTAAAGCCAAAATTTTTATAAGACTCGATATTAAATTATCATCATCAACAAAAGGGACGTGGGGGTTAACACCACCCAGGTAGGGGTACTGGATTGCTATGGGCAATATTGGTATTTCAGTATTTATTGCAGCAGCAAATATTCTTGGATGGAAGTTTTTTATATCTTCACCACGTGTCGTAGTCCCTTCAGGAAATACAACAACGTTACGTTTATCTCTAAGAGCTTGCGCAACTTTTTCTATTGCCTCCTCTATTCCTCTTTCCCCGCCTCTGCGTAGAAATATTGCGCCAAGTTTTTTTGCAAGAATGCCAAATATAGGCCATTTCATGACCTCAGCTTTCGATAAAAATGTTGTTCTAAAACGACTTGCTAAAACAATAATATCAAGCCAAGAGATATGGTTACATACAATTAGGCATGGTTGATCAGGAAGGCGCCCATTTATATCAATACGTGAATTTAGTATTTTTGCAGTTTTATTCATCCATTTTTGTAGCTCATGTTGTTCTTTAACTGAAGGAGCGCGTTTCTCTAGACCTCTAATTTTGATTGTGACGAGCATGAGACAACCTAGGATGTGCATCATCAAGATTAAAATACGCTTAAAGACGCGAAGATACTTCATAATTTTTCAATGAAAATATTTTTATCTACTATAGGCTCTTGACATGTCATGCCTTTACAAAGATATGCTGTTGTCTGTTTATTCCCCTTTTTTAATCCGATGACATCTGGGAGATCTTTTTCTTCATTAGGTATGGCAAAAACAAGCCTGGAATGATTGTGTTTTTTAAGCGCACATTGATGCCAGTCGTTTAGACTATCGCCTTCACCTCTTATGATGATAATTTCTGGTTTCGATAGCATCTCATCATATGCTGTCAAGAGAGTCGTATGAGCAGCTGGAGATTGATTCATTGATTTTGCTGCATATTTGATTGCTGAAACACTAGCATCTATTAATATATTGTTACACATAAGATGCCCAAGCCGTGACAATGCTAAACAAGAGATACCATAGCCAGAAGGAGTGGCTTCATCTGATAGGATTTTGGGTCTTTGGATTAAGGTTTCATGATCGTTCGAAGTGAAATAAAAACCATGTTTTTCCTTATCTTCAAATTTCTCTAATATTTTTTTGGCAAGTTTTTCTGCGAAAATAAGTTTTTTTGTGTCCCACTTAACTTGCAATAAAGATAAAATTGCATGAATTAAAAAAGCATAATCATCTAAATATCCATTTAAGTGTGCTTTCCCATCTTTATAGGTTGCGAATAGACGGCCATTTTTCCACATGGTTTTTTCAATAAATCCAAGTGCTTTAATAGCAGATTCTGCACATTCATTTTTATTTAAAAAGCATGCAGCATCAGCCATACCTTTAATCATCAAGGCATTCCAGCTTGTTAAAATTTTTTCATCCCTATGTGGATATTGTCGATTTTGTCTATGTTCATAAAGTTGTGAGATTACTTTTTCTTTGTCTACCCAGTTTTTATGATCGACTGTATCTTTTATGTTTAAGTGCCATTTCCCTTCAAAGTTTGCAGAATCCTCTAATCCATATATCTTTGAAAATGTAGAGTAGTTGTCTTGGCTGAGTATTTTTTTTACTTCTTCCTTTTCCCACACATAGTATTTACCTTCTTCGCCATTAGAATCAGCGTCTAATGAAGAAAAATACCCCCCTTCTATAGACTGCATTTCAGTTGTTACCCAGCGAATTAGCTCCGAAGCAGCTTCATTTGTTCCTGTAACATTTTTTGCCTGGCTATATGCGCTCAGCAGTAAACCATTGTCATAAAGCATTTTTTCAAAATGTGGTATTGCCCAGAATTCATCAACCGAATAACGGAAAAAACCACCCCCGACATGATCTCTGATCCCTCCTTTTTGCATTTTTTCTAAGGTATTGTTTATCATTTCTCTCACACCCTCATAGTCTTCTTTATTATTTTTGTGTATACAGTATGAAAGAAAATCTATGTTTGAGGGGTGGGGGAACTTTGGCGCTAAACCAAAACCCCCATTTTTTTTATCGTATATTTCTGTCAAGCTTTTAACTGCTCTTTTAAAAATAGTGTTATTCAAAGCAACTTCATTTTCTGGTGCGTCAAAAATGTCTCTCAGAGCATGCCGCATTGATGTATTCTGAGTTTGCAATTCATCTTTGTTGTGTTGATAGTAATCAAAGACCTTCAAAAGTATGCTTTTAAATGAAGGTAATCCGTATTTATCGTCTTTTGGGAAGTATGTTCCACCAAAGAATGGCATTTGATCTTGCGGCGTAAGGAACATAGTTAATGGCCAACCTCCAGTACGCTGCGTTAGTAGATATTGCGCAGTTTGGTAAATCTTGTCAATGTCGGGTCTTTCTTCTCTATCTATTTTGATGTTTATGTAAAACTTGTTCATTAGCTCAGCAGTCGCTATATCTTCAAAAGATTCATGAGCCATAACATGACACCAGTGGCAGGCGGAATAACCGATTGAAAGCAATATTGGTTTGTCGCTCAATTTTGCTTCCTGTAGTGCTTCCTTACACCAAGGAAACCAATCAACCGGGTTATCAGAGTGTTGCAGTAAATAGGGGCTAGTTTCTTGGGATAGACGATTTTCCTTTTTTTTATCCATTGGAATTCCTATATTTCATGCTGACTATAACTAAAATGTATGCAAATGTCTTTCATAGGGCGCTTCTCTGTTATTATAAATTATAGGATAGATTAATTACTATGATACATACTTTAGACCCTGTTGCTTTTGCATTAAATCTTGATTTTATAAATCTTGGTTTTGTAAATATACATTGGTATGGACTGATGTATTTATTTGCTTTCTTGTCTTTTTGGGGGTTGGCACTTATACGTGTCGGGAAGGCGGAAATAATAGAAAACTCAGACCAAGTAGGAGATATATTATTTTATGGAATCATCGGTGTAATCCTTGGTGGCAGATTGGGATACGCATTATTTTATAATTTTTCTTATACGCTCAGTGATCCCATAAGCATTTTTAGGGTGTGGCAAGGAGGAATGAGTTTCCATGGAGGGGGAGTAGGAGTCTTAATTGCGTTATGGTTATATTCTTTAAAATATAAGAAAAAATATTTAGCTTTATTAGATTTTGTTATTCCTTTTGTCCCGATTGGGTTAGGAGCAGGAAGAATAGGAAATTTTATTAATGGAGAGCTGTGGGGTAAAACTACTGATTTACCTTGGGGTGTAGTTTTCCAAAATTCAGAAGGAATACCCCGGCATCCAACTCAACTTTACGAATGTTTCTTAGAAGGTTTTGTGTTGTTTGTTATTCTATGGCTGTTTTCAATGCAAAAACGTCCTGTGGGCAGCGTTATTGCTTTATTTCTAATCTGTTATGGAATATTTAGGTTCATTATTGAATTTTTGCGAGTACCAGACCCACAATTAAGTTACATAGCTTTTGAATGGTTAACGATGGGGCAGTTGCTTAGTATACCTATGGTTGTTTTAGGGTTTTTTGTGTATATAGGGACTTTTAAAAGGTAAATTTGCGGACAATGAAACAATATCTCGATTTATTAGGTCATGTAATCCAGCATGGAGAGAAAAAACAAGATAGAACAGGTACAGGCACCCTGTCTATTTTTGGATATCAAAACCGTTATGATTTATCTAAAGGATTCCCGCTGGTAACAACAAAAAAAATACATTTACGATCAGTCATTTATGAGCTGTTGTGGTTCTTAAGAGGGGAAACGAATATTGATTATCTGCAAAAAAATGGAGTAACTATTTGGGATGAGTGGGCAGACCAGAACGGTGACTTGGGGCCTGTATATGGTTCCCAATGGAGATCTTGGGGGCAGCCTAAGGGTGGCGGCATTGACCAAATTCAAGAACTTGTGCGCGCGTTAAAAGCGACACCTGATTCAAGGCGCCTGATTATCTCGGCCTGGAATGTGAGTGATATAAACACTATGGCATTACCTCCTTGCCATACACTTTTCCAGTTTTATGTTTCTAATAAACGCTTATCTTGCCAACTATATCAACGGAGTGCCGATATCTTTCTGGGGGTGCCTTTTAATATTGCATCTTATGCATTGTTAACTTTGATGCTTGCGCAAGTTTCAAATTATGAGCCTGGAGATTTTGTTCACACCTTTGGGGATGCACACCTTTATTTGAACCATCTAGAGCAGGCAAAATTACAGCTAACACGTACACCGCACCCAATTCCAAAAATGAAACTTAGTCCTGAAGTTAAGGATATTTTTAATTTTCAATACCAAGATTTTTCCCTAATTAATTATGAACCCCATCCGCATATAAATGCCCCTGTGGCCATATAAGATGCTTTCTATAATAGTTGCAATGTCACAGAATCGAGTGATAGGAAGAAAAAACATAATACCGTGGCATCTTCCAGATGATCTAAGGAATTTCAAAAAAATAACCATGGGAAGTCCGATTATTATGGGCAGGAAAACTTTTGAATCTTTAAGCAAGGCATTGCCTGGACGCCAAAATATAGTAATTACTCACCGAAGTGATATTGTATGCTCTGATTGCCAACTAGCGCATTCAGTAAAGGAAGCGTTAAGTTTTGCATCGAGAGCAAAAGAAGTTTTTATTATTGGTGGGGAAAGCATATACCAAGAAACCATACAGCTTGCTGAAAAAATATACTTAACTTCTGTGGATGTAAATGTCAACGGGGATACTTTTTTTCCAGAAATTAATTTATCTGACTGGGAAAAGAGCTTTATTTCTTTTCATCCATCGGACAAAGAGCATGTTTTTTCTTTTTCAAATTATGAGTATAAACGTAAGAAATAATTAAACTATTGACTACATTTCACAGATATTGGTTTAATTTTTGTTGATTCTAATTTAACAGCTGTTAGCTGATCACCCCAAACACAACCCGTATCAATGCTGCAAACATTATTTTTGTTTTGGTAACCAAGGGATGCCCAGTGCCCACATATAATTCGGATTTGCTTAGTTTTCCTATTTGGCATGTCAAACCAAGGATATAGATGAGAATTTTGTGTTCCGGGAGAGCGTTTTTCTGATAAATCCATTACACCATCTTTGTCACAGTACCTTATTCGGGTAAAAGCGTTCATTGCTACGCATAATTGTTCGTCTTCCGGTATGTTTTTTGACCATTTTATCGCCTTAGGATTTTTATTGAATATTAGGTCTAGAAAAGTACTTATATTTTTTCCTCTTAAGCAACCTTCTATTTTCTTGGCTAAAGATTTCGACAATCCCAGATCCCACTGCGGAAGCAATCCTGCATGCACAAGCAAAGAATTTATTTTTTTGTTATACACAAGAATCTTTTGTTTAGTGAGCCACTGAATTATTTCAGGGCAATCTCGAGCTTTAAGTAATTTTTCAAGACTAGCATCTGGTTTCTTTACTCCATGATAGGCAGCTAACAAGCTAATATCATGGTTCCCAAGCACAGCAGTAACACAGGATTTAAGATCAATTATGTATCTCAATGTTTCTAATGAATGTGGCCCACGGTTTACCATATCACCAACTAACCATAAGTGGTCTTTCTTCTGATCAAAATTTATTTTTTTTAAAAGAGCTTTAAATTCTTTTAAACAGCCTTGAATGTCGCCAATGGCATAAAGGCTCATAAGATTTTAATGAAGCATTTTAGGTACTGATAGAGAAAATGGCAGTATTTCTGCATCAAAATGATTTCCATCATCTGATAACATTTGATAGCTACCTTGCATACTTCCTACGGGTGTTTCAATCACAGTCCCGCTGGTGTATTGAAAAAATTCTCCTGGTTGTAAGTATGGCTGCTGACCAATGACGCCTTCTCCTTTGACTTCTTGGACTTTGCCATTAGAGTCAGTAATTATCCAATGCCGAGTTAAAAGTTTAGCTGGCTGTGCACCCTCATTTGTGATTTTTATAGTGTAAGCAAAAACGTAACGAGCTTCTTCAGGCTCTGATTGTGCTTCCACAAAAACCGTTTGCACGTTGACAACTATACTATGATTTTCAAAATCTTCCATTAGCTCTACATAATGACATCACAAGTTTATATATTATAAAATTTTTCATTTTTTAGAAAGATATTTATAAATCTTCAGAAATTCACCAAGACTCAAGTTTTCTGGGCGATTATCAGGATTAATATCTAGTTCTATAAAATCTTTATAATCTATATATTCCCCTATAGTATTTTTAATCATCTTGCGCCTCTGGTTGAATACTGTTCGTATCATATCTGAGAATTTTAGAATATCATTCGCACATAAAAGTTGCTTTTCTCTTGGAATAATTCTAATAAAAGAAGATGTTACTTTAGGTTTTGGATAAAAACTCTCAGGTTTAATATCAAATAATAAATCAGTTGTAAAAAATAATTTTGTCATTAAGGTTAAACGCCCATATTGTTTTGTATCTCTTTTTGCAATAATTCTAGTGACCACTTCTTTTTGTAACATTAAATGCATATCATATATTGATTTTCTGTACTTAGATAAATAAAAAATTACAGGCGTACTAATATTATATGGGAGATTACCAACGACTCTTAGTTTCTTTGGGCTAATATTGTTAATATCAAAATTTAAAATATCCCCATCTGTTATTTTTATATTTTTTTCTTTAGAAAATTTATTTCTCAGATTTTCAGCAAGACCGCGGTCTTTTTCAATAGCATAAAAAGTTTTACAGTGCGGAGCTAAGACTTCCGTGATTGCTCCTAATCCAGGCCCAATTTCAAATAATACATCTTTGTTCTGCGGGGATATGCATGTTGCTATTTTTTGTATTACATCATAGTCTTTTAGGAAATGCTGCCCAAGATTTTTTCGGGGATTATGATGTAGTTTCATATACTTTTTCAGCCCCAAAAAAAATATTTTCTATGGTTAAAACAACAACACCATGGCCAGGATATTGTGGATCCAACCAGTCCCTTATATTTTGAAAAATCTCGCCATCTGTATAGTATTCGAGGTTTCCTTTTACTTGGTAAGCACGCCTTTCTGGTGCTATAAACAATAGTGACCCATAGGGGTTAGTTTTAATATTATCTAGTGTCTTTTTTAGAGAGTTGTTTGCTATTAGTATTTTTTTCTTATTTAATCTATGCAAACATAAAACCCAAACCGAATTAGGTATGCCATAGGCATCTACTGTTGTAAGTACAGCATTAGACTCCCTTTCATCCCATGCGATTTCAAATTCTTTCGGAATATCTTTCATTTTATCTATATTTTTTTATATAAATCAATAGCAGTTTTTGTGGCAACTTCTAAGCTGCCGCTAGAGGCCTTGCCAGACCCAGCTAAATTTAAAGCTGTACCATGGTCAACAGATGTCCTTATAAAGGGTAGGCCTAATGTTATATTCACAGTATTTCCGAAGCCAGCACTCTTTAAAACTGGCAGCCCCTGGTCATGGTACATTGCGATGACAGCATGACATTTTTTTAAGCTTTGCTTTGTGAAAGCAGTATCAGCAGAAATAGGCCCTATAAGATTTAGGTTTTCTTTCCTTAAAGCTTCTATAGCAGGAAGTATTTGAGTTAATTCCTCTTCTCCAAGATATCCTTCTTCTCCTGCATGTGGGTTTAATCCACAGATAGATATCACAGGATTTGTTATATCAAATTTTTGTTTCAGTTCAGCATTTACAATTTTTACTGTCTTTTCAACATTTTTTTTAGTTATATGAGCACTTACATCAGATAAAGGAATATGGGTTGTAACTAAAGCTACTTTCATCTTGTCATTGGCAAGCATCATAACAGTAGAGGATTCTGCAAGATGCCCTATAAATTCGGTATGTCCTAAAAAATTATAGCCAGATTCATTTAGGATGCTCTTTTGCACAGGGCCAGTTACTAATGCATCAAATTTTCCTTCAATGCAACCTAAAACAGCAGTTTCTATACTTTTTATCACATAACTTGAATTTTCTGTGTTAAGAATTCCGGGCTCAACTTTTGATTTTAGCTTTACTGGTAATATTTCAACTGTCCCTGGACTATGTTCTTTAAAAATTTCGTGATTATGTTCTTTTATTGTTATAGGTAAATTTATTTTCTTTGCTCTATCTTCAAGCAAGGCATAATCTGATATTACAATTACTTGTGCAGGAATATTTTTTTGCAAAAGTTTAATTGTTATATCTATTCCGATGCCCGCAGGTTCTCCAGGGGTGATAACGATTTTTAGTTTTTTTTTCACTCTATGGCATACTAAATCAGTAATATTACCTAAGTTTCTATCCTGAAGGATTATCTTGTAAAAATAAATACTCTACATAACTTTCATTTCGTAAACGTCGCAGCCATGATTCAACTTCTTGTTGTGCTTTTTGTGCTTTAAGGTATTTTTCTGCACGCAACCTCAAACTTTCTTCGGTGTTGTCTCGTTCCCGCCTGCCTAAAACTTGCACAATATGAAATCCATATTGAGAGCGGAATGGGACACTTATTTCACCTATCTCTAACCGATTCATCTCATTTTCAAAAGTAGGAATTAACTGGCCAGGGCTGCGCCACCCTAAATCACCGCCTTCTGCAGCGGAGCCTTTATCATCTGAAGTTGCTTTAGCTAAGTCAGGAAAGCTTTCTCCGCTTTCTATGCGTTGTTTTATTGTTTCAAGTCTTGTTGTTACCTCATCGTCATCTATTAAAGCATTTGGTTGCATTAGTATATGTCTTACATGTGTTTGTTTCACGATAGAGCTTGCGCCTCCTTGTATTTCTGTAAGCTGTATTATATGAAAGCCACTTGGGTCTTTGATAATAGGGCTTACTTCTCCTATTTTCATATTTTGAACTGCATTTACAAAAATTGCCGGCATTTCCCTCAGAGATCTCCAACCAATATCTCCTCCTTCTAAAGCAGTTTGTCCATCAGAATGAGTTACTGCAAGTTTACTAAAATCTATACCTTCTTTTATTTTTTTCATAATCCCTTTTGCCTCTTCACCTGCCTTTTGTATTTCATGTGGTTTTGCAGCTTCATTTAAAGAAATTAGGATATGGAGCAAATGGTATTTTTCATCTTGAGTCAGCAATTCTGACTTATGTTTAATAAAATCATCAACCTCCTGTGTCGTAATAATTATATTGCTAACAATTGCACGGTTTTTTAATTGGTCAATTGCCATTTCATTTCTTATTTTTTCACGAAATTGTGCATAGATTATTCCTTTATTAAAAAGCATTTCTCTAAATCCATCTAAGTCGAGTTTATTCCCGGCAGCTATATTTCTCATAGAATGATTCAATGCAAAATCATCAATTCTTATTCCTCTTTTTTTTGCTTCTATTAATTGCAGACGATCAACAACTAAGCGTTCTAATATTTGTTTTTGCAAAATTTCTTCTGGTGGTAAATTTTCTTTAGGCACTTTCATAGCTTGTATTGTCACATTGTAATGCTCTAAAAATTCTCTTTCCGTAATAATCTCATCCTCAATAATAACGATAGTCCTATCTAACATCTCTTCAGAAAATGCTATGTTTATCGTTGC
>Ga0315338_1001723_pt1 | contig 25265 bp, 26 predicted proteins | sample ASW8metaG_FD_204518 | JGI IMG/M metagenome (GOLD analysis project Ga0315338, IMG submission 204518) | Ammonia-oxidizing marine archaeal communities from Monterey Bay, California, United States - ASW #8 | ecosystem: Environmental > Aquatic > Marine > Coastal | place: USA: California | collected... | reverse complement strand
TACAGATGACGGTCGTGACTGAAGTGGTTGTGGATCGAGGTGTGGACGGTGGCGAACTTTTGAAGAGTCTTGGCGCCCCGGAATTTTGCCATTTGTCGCGCCCGGCACGGTGCGCCGGTAGGCAGGGTTGAGGCCCATGACGCCCGACGGGCTGCCAATCCCTGGTGCCACCCCCATTCGCAACCTCTTCATCAATGAGGGTGGCGGCCATCTGGGCTGGACCTTCTCCTGTGGCGCCACGTGGATCGTCGCCGATCTCGTTTCCAACCGGTCCGCCAAGATTGACCTTGGTGGCCTGACGCTTGAGCGGTTCAGACATTAGTGTATCGATGAGATCGATATGGGGGAGGGGGCGAGGAGTTGGATACAAGCTTTGAGGTGAACGAGCCCGGCCTTCGGCGTGCGCTGGATTTGCTGTGCGACGCGGGTTTTCCGGCCCCCTCGGACCTACCTGATCAATTGGGCGAGATGGGCATGGGAGAAGAAGCGGCTCTGGAGTTTCTTGCCCCGGCCGTGTTGGGCGGCGCCGCGCGCCTAGATGCGTCGCATGCCTTCGCACATATGGACCCGCCCACGCCCTGGATTAGCTGGGCCACGAGTCTGTGGAATGCGCGGTTAAACCAGAACCTGCTGCATCCCGCCGTGGCGCCCTTTGCACGCGACGCCGAGCGTCAGGTCGTGAAGTGGCTTGCGCCATACTTCGGAATGGGCGGCGGACACATGACGCCTGGCTCCACGATTGCTAACTTGACGGCTCTATGGGTGGCACGTGAATTGTCAGGTGCAAAGCGAGTCATGGCGTCGGATATGGCTCATATTAGTATCGCCAAGGCTGCCCGTATCTTGGGGCTGGAATTCGAAAGCATTACAGTCGACAAGAATCATCACCTAGACGCGAAGTACCTAACCGGCGACCTGTCAAACGCGATATTGGTTCTCACCGCGGGAACCACCGGTGCAGGTGTGGTCGATTCCCTCGCGCTGTGTGGTCGCTCTGCATGGACCCATGTAGACGCGGCTTGGGCCGGACCGCTGGTTTTTTCCGACCATCACGGTGCGCTCCTTTCCGGTATAGACCGTGCCGACTCAATTGCCGTATCGGCACATAAATGGCTTTTTCAGCCCAAAGAGTCCGCGTTGGTCTTCTTCCGTGACGAAAAGCGTTGCCACGATGCGATCAGCTTCGGGGGCAGCTATCTTGCTGTGCCTAATGTAGGCATTCTGGGATCCCATGGCGCGGTTGCCGTTCCGCTGATCGCCACCCTTCTCGCCTGGGGCCGCACTGGCCTCGCCGAACGGATCGACCGTTGTATGGCTAATGCGGCTATTTTGGCCCGTGCCCTCGTGGGAAATCCGGCGTGGCATTTGTTCGCCCTGCCCGAAACCGGCGTCGTTCTTTTTCGTCCTACGGCCGGAAATTGCGAAGATGTCATCGCTCAGTTGCCGGCGGGACTGGCGTCAACCGCCAACATCAACGGCGAGCTATGGTTGCGTACCGTCGCCGCCAACCCAAACGTGGACATCGAAGCGGTGCTGGAGGCCTTAGACCGGGCCGTCAGCGGCGCGTCGCTTCGTGCGGGAACATTGGGAAGGGATAATGTTAACACCTGAGATCAACGGGTCGTTGGCTGACGCACGGCAATGACAGTGGCGGTTGGACTATTTGTCCCCACCATGAAGAAGTTCACACGAGTATGACGCAAACGCTTGTCGATAAGCTGGTCGCCCGATTCCGCACACTTGGGGTGGAGCGAATGTTCGGCGTTCCGGGCGGTGGATCGAGCCTCGAACTTATTGAAGCCGCAGGGCGCGTCGGCATCAATTTTGTTCTCTGCAAGACCGAAACCGCCGCGGCTTTGATGGCCGCGGTCAGCGCGGAGTTGACAGGCGTGCCAGGTGTAGTGTTGACCGGCATCGGCCCGAGCGCTGCGAGTGTGGTGAACGGCGTGGCCTATGCATCATTGGAACGCGCGCCCCTGATACTGATTACTGATGCGGCCGACAGGGATGGCACTCTGTCTCCCCATCAGGTTTTTGATCAGCAAGCGATGTTCGCGCCGATCACCAAGGGCACCCTGCGCCTTACCGCCGGAAACGCTGGGACGGCCATGGACTCGCTTATCCAATCCACGCTCGTTGATCCTTATGGTCCGATACATTTTGACCTCTCGGTGAAAGAGGCCCGCGCTCGAGTTGTGCAAGAACTTAATCCCGGAGACGTGGCGCCTCTGGAGACGTATCCCGACATTGATGAACCCTTGGGCAACATGGCTCAATTGCTTTCACGCAGCCGCCGACCCGTCATCATTGTCGGGCATCAGGCACGGCGGCCCGGGATTTCCGAGAAATTACGCGATTTGGTCGACCGAATTGGCTGTCCCGTTTTGTCAACCTATAAAGCCAAGGGAGTCATACCTGATGATGATCCATGGTTCGTGGGCCTGTTTACGGGGGGGACAGCCGAAGGCGATACCCTTTCAAAGGCCGACCTGATCTTGACTCTTGGTCTTGATCCCATCGAAGCGATCCCCGCACCGTGGACTTACGTCGCGCCGGTTGGTGTGGCCTTGCAGGGAATGTCGGAAGAGTTTCCGTTTACGCCCACGGTTTGTCTCGACGGTAGTCTATCGGCCAACGTTGAAACCTTAACGGAGACTGCGTCGCGATCTGATTGGCACACCTCGGAGGTCGGGGAATTGCGCGCGCGCCTGCGCGCAAGACTGGCCCTTAGAGGGCATGGCCACACGGCGGGCAGCATTGTCGATGCTCTTGCGAAAGCGGCGCCCTCTGGAACCCGATTGGCGGTTGACGCCGGTGCACATATGTTTTCGGCGATGGCCCGCTGGCCGGCAGCGCAGCCCCACGACGTTCTGAAATCGAACGGCCTGTCGACCATGGGCTTTGCGCTACCTGCGGCAATCGCATCTTATCTGAACGACCCTGGCCGCCCGGTGATCGCGCTTATCGGTGACGGCGGCATGCTGATGTGTCTGGCTGAGCTCTCGACCGCCGCCCACCTGAACATCCCGCTGACGGTTGTCGTCGTAAATGATGCGGCACTGTCACTTATCGATATCAAACAGCGACACCTGCAACATCCGGTGAGCGGCGTGAGATATCCGGCGGTCGATTTTGCCACGGCAGCCAGAGGTTTGGGTTGTCAGGCGTGGACCGTTGGTGCTGACGAGTCAATCGAGAAGGTATTGCCAATGGCCTTTTCGGCACAAGTACCGTGTGTGATAGATGTGACCGCGGACCCTGATGGTTACGGCGATCAAATGACAGCGCTGCGGAAATAACACAGGCCCTTGAGTGTCTCTGTCGCCCACCTGATGCTGCTACCGCCCATAGCGAGTATCCATCATCACCGCGGGGCGGTTCACTACGGTCAAGGTGTGGGCCTCGACAGCCTTGGGGCGTTCGGCGCGGGGATCGCTTGCGCACCGGTGGCACATGGCAACAATTTCTCCTTGATCAGTCGGCTACCTTGATCATCAACTTGCCCAAGTTGTCGCCCGAAAAGAGCCGCGGCAGCGTATCGGGGAAGATCGCGACACCGCCCTCGACCACATCGTCAGCGCATTTCAGCCTGTCGTCGGCGCGCCATTGCGCGAGCTCGGCCATTATGGCCGGCCACTGTTGGCGATAGTTGAAGTAGATGAAGCCCTCCAGCCGCCCGCTGCGGATGAGCAGGTTGAGGTAATTGCGCGGGCCTTCGATCGGCGTGGTGTTGTTGTATTGCGAGATCGCGCCGCAGATCACGACGCGGGCGTGGAAGTTGATCCGCGCCAACGCCGCGTCCAGCGCCTCGCCGCCGACATTGTCGAAGAACACATCGATACCATCAGGACAGGTGCGGGCGAGACCGCAGTCGAGGGCCTCGTTCTTGTAGTCGATGGCGGCATCGAACCCCAATTCGTCCATGAGGTAGGCGCACTTCTTGGGCCCACCGGCGATCCCCACGGCACGGCAACCTTTGATCCTGGCGATCTGGCCGACATGCGTGCCGACCGACCCGGCGGCGCCGGACACGACCACGGTCTCCCCCGGCTTCGGTCCACCCACCTCAATCAGGCCGCAATAGGCGGTCAGTCCGGCGATTCCCAAGGTATTAAGGAATGCGGGGAGCGGCGCCAAGTCGGTATCCGCCTTCACCAACAAGTTGCCGTCGGAGATCGCATACTCCTGCACGCCATCGACACCGGCCACGAACTCGCCTGTGGTGAAGGCCGCATTTTGGCTGGCAACCACCTCGCCAACCGTGAGCGCACGCATTACGTCGCCTAGCTTGAGCGCCGGCACGTAGGTCTCCCTGTCGTTCATCCAGCCGCGCATCGCCGGGTCGACCGAGATGTAGTGAACCTTGACCAACACCTGGCCGTCTTGGAGATCGGGCACCTGTGTCTCGGTCAATTCCCAATCGCTTGACCGAGGCAGACCAACGGGCCGACCCGCCAATCTGATCTGATGATTAACCAAGTTCATCGTGGTTCTCCTCGATGCGCCGACTACGGCAACGCAGGATGTAGCGCACGGCCGCCCGAGTCCAGATCGGGGACTCGACTCGCGTAAACAAACGTCTGGTGTTATCCCTTCGCGGAGTGCGCGTGGAGAGAGGGCTGATGCCAACAGACCCGGACGGCGTGGCAGGCGTCGTCACCGAGCGCGACGTGGCGGTTCGCATGCGCGACGACGTCACGCTGCGTTGCAACATCTACCGCCCCGACGACAGCGGCGCACACCCGACGCTTCTGCAGCGCCAGCCCTACAACAAGCATCTCGCCCAGACCTATGTCTACGCCCACCCGGCCTGGTACGCACGACGCGGCTATGCGGTCGTGGTGCAGGACACTCGGGGGCGCTACGCGTCTGAAGGCGAGTTCTATCCGCTCCGCCTGGACGCGGAGGACGGTTACGACACGATCGAGTGGTGCGCGGCCCAGCCCTGGAGCAACGGGCACATCGGCACCTACGGCTTCTCCTATCCCGGCATCAACCAGCTTCTTGCGGCCGCCGAGAGGCCGCCGCATCTCGTCGCGACGATGCCGGGCTTCTATCCCTCCGGCATGTATGAAGGCTTCACGCACATCGGCGGCACGTTTGCGCTCGCGGCGGTGCTAGACTGGGCGCTGATTCTCGCCGGCGATGTGGCGGCGCGCACCCGAGACGAGGTGCTGGCCGCCCAGCTCCGTAAGCTGAGCGACTGCGGCGGCAATTGGCACCCGACCCAGTCGCTGCGCGAGCTGCCGTTCCTGGTCGAGCCGCCGATCATGCCGTTTCTGGGCGACTACCTGGACCACCCCAGCCACGACGACTATTGGCGCGAAGGGGCGATCGCTCCCCGGGTGTCGCGGATCGCGGTGCCGTGCCTTCATATCTCGGGCTGGTACGACACCTTCGTCACCCAGACCGTGGAGACCTACGAGCGCTGCGTCGCGGAGACCGAGGTCGAACACCGCTTGCTGGTCGGCCCTTGGTACCATCTCCCCTGGAGCCAGCAGGTCGGCTGCGTCGATTACGGCGAGGATGCCCGCAACGTCGTCGACGATTATCAGCTCGCCTGGTGCGACGCGTGGCTTAAGGGCGAGCGGGCGGCACTCGACGCGCTGCCCGCCGTGCGGGTCTTCGTCACCGGTGAGAACCGGTGGCGTGATACGGAGCGTTGGCCGCTACCGGGACGAAACGAAAGCTGGTACCTGCACAGCGAAGGCCGCGCCAACTCGCTCAGTGGCAACGGGCGGTTGGGTAGAGAGACCCCGAGCGAGGAGGAACCCGACTTTTTCGTCTACGACCCTTACCAACCCGTGCCCAGCGTTGGCGGTCATTCCTGTTGCTATCCTGGAAACGCGCCGATGGGGCCGCGGGACCAGCGGCCGGTGGAGGTGCGCAACGACGTACTCGTCTACACCTCTGACCCGCTGGGGGCGTCGCTCTTGGTCGCGGGACGCGCAAACGTGATCTTGTTTGCGGCGTCCTCCGCTGTCGACACCGATTTCGCGGTCACGCTGTGCGATGTCGCACCCGACGGCACGTCGCTCAATATGCAGGAGGGCGTGATTCGGGCGCGCTTCCGTGAAAGCCGCGAGCGCGAGGTCCTAATCGAACCCGGGCGGATTTACGAGTACCGCATCGACCTTGGCAGTCTTTGCCATAGTTTCGGCACAGGTCACCGGATTCGGGTGCAGGTCACGAGCAGCGACTATCCGGCCTACGACCGCAATCCCAACACCGGAGTCCCAATCGGCGCAGAGGCGCCGTTCTCGGCGATGCCCGCCGACCAGACGGTGTTTCACGACGCAAGCCGCGCCTCCCGCCTCGAGCTTCCGGTCGCGACAGGCTAACCGCGCTGCATCGAAGAAAAGGGGACGCGCAATGTCTAAGAGTTATCACGCATTTCACGCCGGGGACTGGCAGGCGGGGCAGCCGTCCTCGGCCGCGGTCCGCGCCGGTGATCTTCTGTTTGTCGCCGGCCAGGTCGGGCTCGACGATGCCGGCCGGCCGGTCGCTGCCGATGCGGCGGGCCAAGCCCGTGCGGCGCTCGGCCGTGTGAAGGCGGCGGTCGAGGCCGCGGGGGGATCGCTTGCCGACGTAATCGACGTGATGTCGTTTCACCGCGACCCGCGCGAAATCGACGAGGTGCTGGCGGTCGCCCGCGAGGTGCTGGGCGACAACCGGCCGGCGTGGACGGCGGTCGGCTCGAGCGGGCTGCAGCGTCCTGATATCGCTGTCAGCGTCCGCGCGCTCGCCCACCTCGGCGCGGACGAGAAGATCTGCGTGGCTACCCCGGCGTGCGCCTGGATGGACGGTCTGCCGATGTCCGCCGCCTGCCGCAAGGGCGACATCATGGTGACCTCGGGCCTGCTCGCGCTCGATCCTGCCGGGATGGTGGTGGCGCCGGGCGAGCACTACGCCCAAGTCCGCTACTGCTATGACCGCCTCAAAGAGGTCATCGCGGCCGGCGGCGGCCAGCTCAACGATGTGATCGATGTAATCTGCTTCAACCACGACTTTCGCGGCATGGAGGCCACCGTGTCGACCTGGTGTGCGGAGATTGTGCCAAATATCGCAACGGCGCAGGCCAACGCCTATACGTTAATCGCCACCACCGGCCTCATGCGGCATGGTCTGGTCGGGGCCTATCGCGCCATTCTCGATCTTAGTGACGGACCGCGCGTCGCCACTAACCTGCCGAGCGTCCATTGGCACGCCGAGCCGATCGCCGGCGCGACACGCAAAAAAGGTGGCCGACTGGTGGCGATTTCCGGCCAGGTAGCCTCCGACGGCGACGCCAACATCGTGGCGCGCGGTGACGTCGCGGCCCAGGCTCACTATTGCTTCTCGCAGATTCGTGGCGTGCTCGAGAAGCACGGCGCGAGCCTCGCCGACGTGGTCGAGATTGTCTCCTACCACAAGGATCCGCGGGCGTGGGAGACCGTGATGGCGGTCGGCCGCGAGCTGTTCAAGGAAGGCGCTGAGCCGGCGTGGACGACGGTCGGTTGTACCGGTCTATTCCTGGAGGGCTACCTGCACGAGATCTACGCGATGGCCGTGCTCGACGACTGACGTTTGCAGCGTTGCTAGCCACGCTTGACTCTATCTTGGTGCATTGATAGCGCGGGTGGCCGTGATCGATAGGCCGCTCGGGTCGCTCCCGCCGCCAGCCCGGCCCGCTGATGATCTTTGCCGGAACGGCGGTGCCGTCGAACACGTGCTGTGTCACCGCCGCCAGCCCAATTGTTGTGCCAACCGTTAACCCGCCGCGTCTGGTGGCAAGTCGCGAAAATCGGCGTCCCAGCGGGAGAAGTACCATGAGCCGTCGATGGTCGGGTCGAGCGGGTCGCCGTCGCCACGGCTCACCCACTCGTTGTACTTTTCGCGCTCCTCTCGCGCCCATCGCATCATGTCGGGCCGGAAGCTCGGATCGCCCGCCTTGCGCATGCGGGGTCCGCGGTTCAGCACGTCGATCCCGGTTGGGTCGCTCGGCCGCAGCCACCGCACATCGATCGCCCAACGCACTTTGTCCGAGCGATTTCGCACGCCGCAATGTGGCAGGTTCTCGTTCAGGAACAGAACTGATCCCTTGCGCATCTCGCAGGTGACGATCTCGCCACGCGGAAGGTCCTCCTCCTTGATGTAAAGGTACCAAGACCGCGGGTCGCCGACCTTCCTCTCGACATGATGGGTCGCGTTGCCCATGGGGCGGTGCCCGCCGCGCACCACCTGCAGGCAGCCAAGTTCCTCACTGACATCGAGCAGGGGGATCCAGCACGCCGGCTGGGGCGTGTGCTGGGCGTCGGGCGCAAGGTAGCCGCAATCTTGGTGCCACGGGACGGTCATCAGCGCATTCTCCGGCACTTTCGGCCGCACATTCCAGACTGCGCCGCCCTCGATGTCGGGGCCGATGAACTGGCCGACGATGGCGAGCAATACATCCGAGGACCACAGCTTCGCAAGCTCGGGACCCATCGGCGTGCTGATCTGAAATAAACCGGGCGCTTCGTCGAAATCCATAGCGATCGCGGCCATGCGCACGTGGTGATCTCGATCGGCGTAGGCGCTCTTGATCTTTCCGGCGTCAAAGAGCCGCCGCGCCATGTTATCCACTTGTTGTGCTATCTCATCGATGACCGGTTGCAAATCCCGATCCTGGAAAAGGTCCTCGACGATCAGAAAGCCGTCGCGTTCGTATTGCGCCACCTGTGCTTCGCTGAGTGCCATTCTTCTCCTCCGTTGGTCAGGCGCACACACCGCGATCTTGCTGCTAGGCGGTGCCCATCATAAGCCTGATGATTTCGTCCTCGCTCGTTTCCTTGGCGTTGCGGATGCCGGTGAGCTGTCCCCGGTGGAGCACCATGACCCGATCCGCAGTGGCGAGGACCTCTTTTAGATTGTGACTGACGAAGACGACGGCGACGCCGCCCTGCCTCAAGGTCTCGATCTGCTCCAACACCTTGCGAATCTCGAAGACAGCGAGCGCGGCCGTCGGCTCGTCCATGAAGATCAGCCGCGTGTCCCAATAAAGCGCGCGCGATATGGCGACACCTTTCTTCTGCCCGCCGGACAAGTAGCCGACCTGGGTCGTCGGCGAGAGGGCGTGGAGGCCAAGACGTTCGAGAAGATGCGCGGCCTCCTCGATCATGCGTTTGCGCTGGATGATGCCGAAGTTGTTGCGCAGCAGCCGGCCCAGAAAAACGTTCTCCCAGACTTCGAGCTCGTTGACCAGAGCCATGTCCTGGTAAATAACTTCGATCCCCGCGTCCCGCGACTCCCGCGGCGTCTCGAAGGCGATCTGCTGATCGGCGAGGTAGATCTCGCCCGCATTGGCCCTGTGGACGCCCGAAATCAGCTTGATCAAGGTCGATTTGCCCGCGCCGTTGTCACCGACCAGGCCCAGCACTTGGTGGCTATGCGCCTCGAAGCTCACGTCACTCAGCGCGACGACGTGGTCGAAGTGCTTGGACAGACCTCGCACCCGCAGGAGCGCGGACTTCGCCTCCGTCGTCGGCGTCAGAGTGTGCTCGCCCGCCATCGCTCTTCGTAAATCTCGGTGACGCGCCACAGCACGACCGCCACCAAAATAAGCACCCCGCGCACGGCGTCGACCCACAAACTGGAGATGGGCATCACGCTCAGACCGGTCGTAATCATGCCCAACAGCAGGACGCCGCCGAGTGGGCCGATCATGTTGCCCTTGCCGCCGGCCAGGCTCACCCCACCGATCACGGCGGCGGCGAAGACCTCGAACACCATGCCTTGGGCGAGGTTGATGGTCACCGCCTGCAAACGACCGGCGAGCACCCAGCCCCCCAACGCGGCGAGCATGCCGGACAGGATGAAGGCGGTCAGGGTGCGTCGATCGACTCTAATGCCGGCGGCGAAGGCCGCATCGGGGTTGCCGCCGATGGCATAAAGGTCGCGACCAAAGCTCGTATAGGACAGGACGAATTGGCTGACGACGAACAAGCCGACAAACAAGATCACCGACAGGGGCAGTAGCCCGCCGATGCTGTAGCTGCCGAGGCCGATGAACGACCCCGGCAGATCGTACATCGTGTTAGCGTCCGTGAAGACGTAGGTAAAGCCACGAAAGGCCAACAGCATGGCCAAGGTCACGATAAAGGCGTTCACCCTGAGCTTGATGATGAAGAAGCTGTTGAGGCAACCGATCGCCGCGCCCATGGCCAGCATCAGGATGACGACCACCAGCGGTGGCAACAACCAGCCCGACCCAAAATTCACGTTGGTCGAGACCATCCAGGCGCCGACCAACGCGGTGAAACCAAGCGTCGATTCCGAGGACAGATCGAAGCGGCCCGCTAACAAACAGAAGATCATGCCGATCACCAAAATGCCGAGGATCGACGAGTGCTCCAGCACGTTGATGAGGATGCGAACCGAAAATATGCGCGGCTCGACGATGATGAACGCGATTGTGACGACCGCGAGCACGACCCAAACCGCGTTCCGAAGCAGGAATCTAGTCAATGTCTCTAATCGTCGATGAGGCGAGCGTGGCGGTCAGTTAGCGCGGCGGCTGCCAAGGTTCGCGGCTGCTGCCCTGGCGGATTACGATCTGGCCGCGGGTCGGGCCGCGCTATGGGCGCACCCGACCCGCGATCCAGCTCTCTTGGCCTATTGGTATCTCTTGATCGCGTTGCCCCACAGCGTCGGATCGGTGTGGTTCGACTTATCGACAACGCGGCTCGGGGTTTGAATCTCCCAACCCTCGGTGTCCGGAGCCGGCCGCGCCTCGATTCCGTTATACGGCGCGCCCGGGTTGTCGATCACCCCGGCGGCGGTGATCTTGAAGCTACCGTCAAGGTAATCCTTGATGTAGTGGGCCAGCATCGTGCCGTAGCCGACCATGTCCTGGAGCGCTGAGGCGTCCCACATGTCGTTGCCCATCAAATCAAGAATACGCGGGTCCGCGTCGATTCCCGTGAGCACGATGTGATCGGGGTGGCCGATCGCCTTCAGCTGGCCGATCGAGTCGAGAGCGGCATCGACGCCGGGGATCACATCGCTTCCCATCGTGATGCCGACCAGATCGTTGGCGCTGGCGACCGACTTCGTGATGTCGAAGAACTCTTCCGGCGTCCAATGCTGCACCTTGCGAATCAACTCGATCTTCGGGTACTTGGCGATTACCGCCTGAATTGCCTCGCTGCGCTGGCGCGCGTTGACTTGGTCCATCGGGCCGTGCAGCTCGAGCACCTTGCCGGCAGCCTCGCCACGCTGAACCGTGACGCGCCTCACCAGCTCCTCGGCCGCGATCGTGCCCAATGAGAAGTTATCGGCGCGCGCGATCAGCTCGACCTTGCCCCCGGCCGAGGTCCGACCGAGCATGAAGACCGGAATGCCGGCGGCATTGGCCTTCTTGACCGATATGGTGGCGGCGAAGCTGTCGACCGGCCCACCGACGATCGCATCATAACCAAGCGCGATCGCTGTCGCCCACTCATCGGCTTCCCGTTTGGCATCGGTTTCGGCGTTCTTGATTACCGCTTCCATCCCAAGACTCTCGGCCACTTCCTGCCAGTTCTTGGCAATCACGATGTCGGCGGCGTTGTTCTGCTGCGGTGCGATGTAGATAATTCTGTACTTGTCGGCAGCCGAAGCGACGTCGCTTGCAATTCCCATACCAAGTCCGACGGCCATGCCGAGCACGGCGGTTCCAAGGCTTTTCGCTAGTTTCATCGGTTGCTCCCTGTGTTGCTGCCGCTGCTGCCCGTGGGGGGGGGGGTATGCACGGCCACTAACTCCATAGTGTCATAAATAGTACGCCGAAACGAGTCGGCCAGATTTCGTTGACGACCTGTCCACGGGACTAGGGCGCCAGAATGTCGGTCTCGATGCGGCGCATGCCGCGACGCATCGAGGTCAGAGACTCGCGGAATCTCACGAGGCGGGCCGAGGCGCGGTGCGCGTCGACGGCCGTCTGGTCGCGGTACAGCTCAAACAGCCAGAAGTGCGTAGGCGCCTCGCGATCGACGCCGACGGTGAAGGCAAGGCAGCCTTCCTCCTCGGCGAGAGTGCCGGCGGCGTGGGCACGGATCAGGGCGGCGAAGGCATCGACCTGACCCGGTTCAATCTCGATATCGACGAATAAGGCGACTTGGGACATGATATCTCTTTCAGTGGTTTGGGCGCGGTTGACCGCAAGTTTGAATAGTGCGCTGTAGGGCAAAGTCTAGCGCCCCTCGGCCCGCCAGCGTGAGCGCTCTCTGTCGCGTTGACAGGTCTTGGCGCTTGGCCCTATCGTCGCGCCGCCTCTAGCGATTAGGAGAGCACGCCGCGCGCGCGGCCCGCGTGACCAGCGGCGCCCCGTTCGTCGTCGGGGAAGTGCCGCCGCAGGCGGCGATGAGGCGGTCACGAATGAAAATTGTTGTAGCTGTCAAGCGAGTCGTCGACGCCAACGTCAATATCCGCGTCAAGGCCGACGCGACTGGCGTCGAGTTGGCCAACGTCAAAATGTCGATGAATCCGTTCGACGAGATCGGCGTGGAAGAAGCCGTGCGCCTGAGGGAATCGGGCGCGGCGAGCGAGGTCATCGCCGTCTCCGCCGGCGGGCCGTCGTGCCAGGAGACCCTGCGTACGGCGCTCGCCATGGGGGCCGATCGCGCGATCCTCGTCAACACCGAGGCCGAGTTGCAGCCGCTGGCAGTGGCTAAGCTCCTCAAGGCGGTGGTTGAACGCGAAGGCCCGACCATCGTGTTTACCGGCAAACAAGCGATCGACGACGATAGCAACGCCACTGGGCAGATGCTGGCGGCGCTGCTCGGCTGGTCCCAGGGCACCTTCATCTCGAAGCAAACGATCACCGACGGCGCGGTTGAGGTTACCCGCGAGATCGACAGCGGCCTTGAGACCCTGACCCTTAGCCTACCATCCGTGCTGACGACCGATCTCCGGCTTAACGTGCCGCGCTATGCATCGCTGCCCAACATCATGAAGGCTAAGAAGAAGCCCATCGACCAGGTCACGCCCGAGGATCTTGGCGTCGATATCGCGCCGCGGCTTGAGGTGCTGAAGGTCGAGGAACCGCCAGTGCGCGCGGCGGGGGTCAAGGTCGGCTCGGTGCAAGAACTAGTGAGCAAGCTGCGCGACGAGGCGGGGGTTATTTGATGCCGACACTGGTCGTAGCCGATCACAACAATGCCGCGCTGGGGGCGGGGACGATGAGCGTCGTCACCGCCGCCGCGGCGCTTGGCCAGGACGTCCACGTGCTGGTCGCGGGACTAGGCGCGAGCGGCGTGGCCACGGCCGCAGCCGGGATCCCAGGCGTGGCCAAGGTCCTGCATTGCGAAGACGCTGCCTATGAGCATGGCCTTGCCGAATCTCTCGCGCTGCTCCTCGTACGCCTAGCGGAGGGTTACGAGGCCATCATCGCCTCGACATCGTCAGCGGCAAAAGCGGTGATGCCCCGGGTTGCCGCTTTGCTCGACGTGGCGCCGATTTCGGACATCTCGGCGGTGTTGAGCGCCGATACATTCGTACGCCCGACCTACGCGGGCAACGCCATGGCGACGGTGCGCTCGAGCGATCCCATCAAGGTTATCACGGTGCGCACGAGCCAATTCGAGACCGCACCTGACACCGGTGGGAACGCCACCATCGAGACCGTCGCGGCCGCCGAGGCGCAAGCGCTCTCTTCGTTCGTGAGCCGCGATCTCAACATCACCGAGCGGCCCGAGCTAACATCGGCGCGGGTCATCATTTCGGGCGGGCGCGGCATGGCGAGCGGTGACAATTTCGCGCTCTTGGATGCGGTGGCCGCCAAGCTCAACGCCGCCGTGGGCGCCAGCCGGGCGGCCGTGGACGCGGGCTTCGTGCCCAACGACTACCAAGTCGGCCAGACCGGCAAGATCGTCGCGCCGGAGCTTTACGTCGCGGTCGGTATTTCCGGGGCCATCCAGCACCTCGCGGGCATGAAGGACAGCAAGGTTATAGTCGCCATCAACAAGGACGAGGACGCACCGATCTTCCAGGTCGCGGACTACGGCTTGGTGGCCGATCTCTTCGACGCGCTGCCCGAACTCGAGCGCGAGTTGTCGGAATAGCCCGGACGCCGCACACGCAAACCATGAGCAAGATCAGATCGGTAGGGGTGATTGGTGCCGGCCAGATGGGTGGCGGGATCGCCCATGTGTTCGGGTTGGCGGGCTATCAGGTCGTGCTCTTCGACATCGACCACGCCCAGATCGACAAAGCGCTGGCGACGATCGAGCACAATCTCGGCCGCCAGGTCGCGGCCGGGACGATCACCGAGGACGGCAAGCGGAGCGCTATCGGGCGCATCGCCACGACCACGAAGCTGGATGATCTGGGCGGCGCCGACTTGGCGATCGAGGCGGTGACCGAGAACGAGGAGGTCAAGCGCTCGGTCTACGGCGCTGTCTGCCCGGTGTTGAAACCGGACGCGATTCTCGCCACCAACACCTCGTCGATCTCCGTCACGCGGCTGGCCGCCGCGACCGACCGGCCGGAAAAGTTCATCGGCATGCACTTCATGAATCCGGTGCCGATGATGGAGCTTATCGAGCTAATCCGGGGTATCGCCACCAACAAGCCGACGTTCGACACGATCAGTGCTCTCACCGTCGAACTTGGCAAACAGCCTGTTGCAGCGGAGGACTTCCCGTCCTTCATCGTCAACCGCATCCTGTTGCCGATGATCAACGAGGCGGTCTATGTCCTTTACGAGGGGGTAGGCTCGGTCAATGCTATCGACACGGCGATGCGGCTCGGTGCCAAGCATCCGATGGGGCCACTACAGCTCGCCGACTTCATTGGTCTCGACACCTGCCTCGCCGTGATGCAAGTACTCTACGAGGGCCTTGCCGATTCCAAGTACCGGCCGTGTCCGTTGCTGGTGAAATACGTCGAGGCTGGCTGGCTCGGGCGCAAGGCGGGGCGCGGGTTCTACGATTATTCCGGAGACGAGCCGGTACCTACGCGCTGACGCGGCGTCAGGTGCCCTCGTTTCGGGGCAACTGCTCCATAAGATATCGCAAGAGCGCGAGGGCCTCCGGGCTGTCCCACTCGGCGGGTCCGGCCAAGCGGCCGAGTTCGGCGCCGTCAGCGCCGTATACGATGGTCGTGGGGAGCCCGAGGACATGCAGGGAGCGCATACCGCGCATCGATACGTCGAACAGCAGCTCATCGAGATGGCCAACGCCGAGTTCCGCGAAGAACGGCGTGACGACATCGAGGCCTCCGCGGTCCACCGATACGGTGACGACCAAGACGCCCTGATCGGCCAGCTTGGCCTGGAGGCGGTCAAGCGAAGGCATCTCGCGCCGACAAGGTACGCACCACGTCGCGAAGAAGTTCAATACCACCATGTGGCCGGCATAGTCGCCCAGCGTGCCCACGGAACCGTCCGTGGAAGCGAAGCTCGCCTCGAGCATTGGCTTGCCTGGCGCCGTCGGGGTAAAGTTCTCCATCCAGCCCGTGAGGAGCGGCGGTAGGCCCCCGTTGGCACGGACCGGCCCGAGCGCGGTGGCCTGTAACAAAACCACGACCAGGGCTGCGCCGGCGGCGCGCGCCAACGGGCTGCCCCATCGGCTTGGCCGCAACGGTTGGTCTCGGTTCATTATTATCAGCCTTATCTATACAAAGTGATGGTCGCCATGAGCGGGAAACCAGCCAAATCCGGGAGGCCCACATCGGGCCCACCCACATCGGGCACGCAGTGGGGCGGCCGCTTCGAAGGCGCCCCGGTCGCGATAATGGAGGAGATCAATGCCTCCATCGATATCGACCGGAAGCTCTATCGCCAGGACCTCGCCGGTTCGCGCGCTCACACTAACATGCTCATAAGCCAAGGAATCATCCGACCCGACGCTGGTCACGCGATCTTGAAGGGACTTGATCAGATCGAGGCGGAGATCGTCGCGGGAACATTCGAATTCGAGCGGCACCTGGAGGACATCCACAGCCATGTTGAGCACCGGCTGCGCGAACTTATCGGCGACGACGCCGGGCGCCTCCACACCGCGCGCTCACGCAATGACCAGGTGGCGACCGACCTGCGCCTGTGGGTGCGCGACGCCCTCGATCGACTCGATGGCCAACTCCGGGACCTGCAAGCGGCACTGATCGACAAGGCGCATGAACACGCGGCGTCAGTCATGCCCGGGCTGACCCATCTGCAACCAGCCCAGCCGGTGACGCTGGGTCACCATCTGCTCGCCCATGTCGAGATGATTGGGCGTGACCGGACCCGTGGGCGCGATTGTCGCACCCGACTAAACGAATGCCCGCTTGGCGCCGGCGCCCTTGCCGGGACGTCGTTTCCGATCGACCGCGACTTGACAGCGAGCGCGCTCGGGTTCGATGGGCCGAGCGTCAACTCGATGGACGCGGTGTCGGACCGGGATTTCGCAATCGAGTTTCTGGCCTTCGCGGCGATCGCCGCCAGTCACCTTTCGCGGCTGGGCGAGGAAATCGTGCTGTGGGCGAGCCCGCGGTTTGGCTACGTGCGGCTTTCGGATTCGTTCAGCACCGGCTCCTCGATGCTGCCGCAAAAACGCAACCCTGACGCCGCTGAGCTGGTTCGCGCTAAGTCTGGCCGCATCGTCGGTGATCTCGCTGCCCTTCTCATCGTCATGAAGGGCCTGCCCTTGGCCTACTCAAAGGACATGCAGGAGGACAAGGAGCCCGTCTTCGATGCCGCCGCGACGCTGTCCGTGGCGGCGTTGGCCATGGCCGGGATGATCGCAGACATGGCGGTCGACCGCCAGGCGATGGAAGCGGCGGCCCGCTTCGGCTTTCCCACGGCCACCGACCTCGCCGACTATTTAGTGCGGGTCCTCGACATGCCGTTTCGCCAGGCCCACGAGACGGTCGGACGGCTGGTGCGCGCGGCCGAAGCCAAGGGAACAGGCCTTGAGGCCCTGTCGCTTGACGAAATTCGGGCAATCGAGCCGCGGATCGATCAAGAGGCGATGGCGGTTCTCGACCTCGATGCGGCGTTGGAGTCGCGCCGCAGCTTCGGCGGCGCGGCGCCATCACGTGTCCGCGAGGCGGTGGTCGCGGCACGACATAGGTGGCTCGACAATGAGCTATGATTGCCGTGAGCCATGACAAACCAGGGACGCGATGACGATGAGCGAGGCAATGAGAGCGAGGGACGTGGGGCCGCGCCGTTCGGCGGTTGTTTTGCTGGTGCTGATCACCTTTCTTGCCACCGGCCTTGCTGCCTGCGGCAAGAAGGGTGATTTGGAGGCGCCGTCGACGACAGAGTGGAATGAGCCCGATCCGCAGCATCCACGCGGTCACGGGTTCGACAACTGAGGTTGGCTAGGCCCGGTGTATCAAGAATTCGCGTATCGCACTGGCGTAATGCACGCCGAAGAGGTGCCGCTTGCGCGTATCGCCGAGGCGGTGGGCACGCCCTTCTACTGTTACTCGACCGCCGCGTTAAAGCGCCACTATCGCCTGTTCGCGGAGGCCTTCGCCGATCAGCGCGCGACGATCTGTTACTCGATCAAGGCGAACGGCAATCTCGCCGTCATCCGTACCTTTGCCGAACATGGCGCTGGCGCCGATGTCGTCTCGGGCGGTGAGCTGAAGCGGGCGCTGGCGGCGAGCATCCCCGCCGACCGGATCGTCTTTTCCGGTGTAGGCAAGACCAAAACGGAGATGGCGGCGGCGCTGGCGGTGGGCATCATGCAGTTCAATGTCGAGTCCGAGGATGAACTCGCGCAGCTGAACGAGATCGCAGTGGCCCAAGGGGCCGTGGCGCCAATCGCGGTGCGCATCAACCCCGATGTCGATGCACGGACCCATGACAAAATCGCGACCGGCCGCGCCACCGACAAGTTTGGTATTGGATGGCCGGAAGCTCGTGAGGTCTATCGGCGCGCGGCGGCGCTGCCGGGGGTCCGCGTAATCGGGATCGCGATTCACATTGGCTCGCAGCTCACCGATCTCGAGCCTCTCGAAGCGGCCTTTAGGGCCGTCGTCGAGGCCACCGGCATCCTACGCGGGGATGGGCATGCCATCACCCATGTCGATCTGGGGGGCGGCCTCGGCATTCCCTACCATTTCGACCATGCGACGATCGCCCCGCTCGAGACGCCGCCGTCGCCGGCTGACTACGCGGCCCTTATCGCCCGCACCACGGCGAGCCTCGATTGCGACATTATTGTCGAGCCGGGCCGGTCCTTGGTCGGCAATGCGGGCGTCCTGGTGAGCGAGGTGTTGGTCGTCAAGGAATCGCGCGGTCGCACCTTCGCAGTTATTGACGCAGCAATGAACGATCTGCTGCGACCGGCGCTCTATGGCGCTCACCACGAAATCGTACCGTTGCTTCACACCGACGCGGCGCGTCAACCCATCGACGTGGTCGGACCAATATGTGAAAGCAGCGACGTCCTCGCCGCGGGCCGATCGCTGGCGCGCCCCGAGCCTGGTAGCCGGTGCGCGATCTTGAGTGCCGGGGCCTACGGCGCGGTGCAGTCATCGGGCTACAACGCGCGGCCGCTTGTCCCGGAGGTGTTGGTGTCAGGCGGGCGGTTCGCGGTGGTGCGCGCGCGCCCGACGACCGAGGAATTGATGGCCAGCGAGTCGATGCCCCCATGGCTTGAGGCGCCATCGCGTTCAGCGCGGGGCGCCGCATGAGGCACAAGGAGGGGCTGGCGCGGCTGGCATTGTGGTGGGAAGCAGCGTGGCTGGCGGTGTGGCCGGCGACCGCCACGGTCGGGATCTTCGTCGCGACCACTCTGGCAGATATATGGCGGATAGTGCCTGGCTGGTTGCACGTCGCGCTGTTGGCAGGGTTTGCGGCAGCACTTGTCGCATCGCTGACCATGGCGGTTTGGTCCGTGCGCTGGCCGCGTCGGACCGCGGCCCACCGTCGTTTGGAACGGGCGAGCGGTCTCGCACATAGGCCACTGACCGCGATCGACGACGAGGTGGCCGGTGACCAAGATGACGCGTGGAGCCGGACGCTGTGGCAGGCCCACAAGGCGCGGCTGGCCGCAACGACGCGGCGCTTGCGGGTAGGCTGGCCACGCGGGAGCCTGGCCACTCGCGACCCGCTCGGGCTTCGCGCCGTGGTCGGCATGCTCCTGGTGATTGGAATTGCGCTTGGAGGGGTGGACGCCGACGCCCGCTTTGCCCGCGCTCTCACACCTGAGTTTTCTGGTTCCGTGGCAGCACCCGCGACTCTCGAGGTGTGGATCACTCCCCCCGATTACACTGGCGCGGCGCCGCTTTATGTCCAGGCCGGCGACCATCGTGCGGCGGCGCCATTGGCGGTGCCGGTGGGCAGCGAGATCGTCGTCGCCGTCAAGGGCGGCACCGACCGTCCGACCCTTATCGTCGGTGAGGCCCAGGTGGCGTTTGACCATATCGGCGAGCGTGATTTCCACCTGACCTACGTCATCGAGGTCGGGCGCGAGCTCATCGTCGAGCAAGAGACGAACGTTCTCGGCGCCTGGTCGCTCAGGTTGATTCCCGACATGCCGCCGAGCGTCGCGTTCGTCGACGTTCCCCGGCCGACCGCCCGCAACTCGGTGCGGGTCCACCATGGTGCGGCGGACGGCTACGGGGTAGAAGCGCTGGTCCTCGAAATCGCGCGCGGGCTGGAGCCAGTGCTATTGGTGCCGATTCCGCTCGCCGCGGTGCGACGTTCGTTCGATGGCATTAGCCACCACAATCTGACCGCGCACCGCTGGGCCGGACTTGATGTCACGCTGCGGCTGGTCGCCACCGACGGCATCGGCCAGACGGGTGCAAGCGAGACCACAACCCTGAGGTTGCCACAGCGCACGTTCATCAATCCGGTGGCACGCGCCATCATCGAGCAGCGGCGTCAACTCGCGACCGATTCTCGGAGTCTTGATCCAGAGAGCAGCGATCCGGAGAGCCGCGATCGAGTGGCTCGCGCGCTCGAAGCCATTGGCGATCTTCACGACCAGTATGGCGATGACACGGTGGTCTTCCTCAATCTGCAATCGGCTGCCAAACGGCTTCGCCATGACGACACGGCGGAGGCGGTCGATGCAGTGGCCGATCAGCTGTGGGACACCGCGCTGCGGGCGGAAGACGGCGGCCTCGGTCTGGCGGAGGCCGATCTGAGGCGTGCCGGGCGGGTGCTCATGGAGGCGTTGGTCCGCGACGCCTCGGACGACGAGGTTGCGGCCCTCACCGACCAGTTGGAGCGGGCGCTGAACAGCTTTCTGGAGGCTCTTCAAGATCAGGCCGAGCAACAGGCGCAACGCCGCGAGCTCGCGGCGATCGACCCTGATGCTATGACGCTTTCAACTGAGCAATTGCAATCGATGCTCGACCGCATCCGTGAACTCAGCCAGACTGGCGCGCGCGCGCGGGCTCGCCAACTTCTCTCGCAACTGCAAGAGATGCTTGAAAACCTGCGCCCGCGCGCCTCCCAAATGGCCCGCCCGCGCGGCGGCGAGAGCGCACAGCGCGTGCCCAATCAACTCGGCGATCTCGCCCGCCGCCAACAAGACCTCCTCGACTAGACCTTTCGCCGCGCGCAAGGCGAACAGGGCCAGGGGGCCGCGGAGGGCGGTCAACCCTCGGCCGCCGAGCAGGAGGCGCCGCGACGCCTACTCGGCGATATCATGGGACAACTGGGAGATCTCGGAAGCCAGATTCCCGACCCCTTTGACCAAGCCGAGCAAGCGATGCGTTCCGCGCGCGATGCGCTGGCCAAGGGAAATGATGGAGGCGCTGTGCACCTCCAGACCGACGCGCTGGAGCAGTTACGGCGCGGCGCGGGGCAACTCTTGGCTGAGACGCTCGACCAACTGGGCGACCAACCGGGGCCGTGCAGACAGGGTCAGGTCGGGTTCGGCGAGGACCCGCTCGGGCGCGGCGGGGGTAAGGAGAGTGGGCTGTTTCTCGACGGCGAGGTCGAAGTTCCCGACCACGCGGCTATGAGGAGGGCGCGCGAGATCCTCGATGAGCTTCATCGCCGGGTCGGCGATCAACGTCGCGGTCGCGAGGAGCGCGACTACCTCAAGCAGCTGCTGCGCCGTTTCTAGAACCAGCGTGTTAGTTCGGCACGGTTCGCCCGGGTGCGCTGCAGAGAGCGCTGGCCAGAACGCGCTTGACGACGCTCATGAGCTCGTCGGCGGTAAACGGTTTCGACACCACATCGTCTATAAGGAGATCGAGGTTGTGGGCGCGGCGTTGCTGTTGAGCGTAACCGGTGATCAAGATGACCTTCACCTCGGCGGAACTCTTGCTCGACCTTGAGTGCGAGCGCGATCCCATCCATCACCGGCATGACAATATCGGAAATAAGCAGCTCGAACGTCTTGCCCGACAGCGCCCGGGTCGCCGCCGCACCATCGCCGGCCGTAGTGCTCGAACGCCCGACGCATAAAGAGGGCTAGATCTTGGTTGTCCTCGGCGACGAGAATTCGGGCCATGCGCTCCTTTTACCCGACGGATTGTAGAATTCCGTCGGCGCTACTCCGATACCGCGAAGGTGACGGCGATTCCCTTGGCGTTGGTGGGCGGATTGGGTAGTCGCGTGGTGAACGGAGTCGCTTCGCCGGGGGGCAGCATTTCGCTGTCGGCGGTGAATATCCAGAAAAAGATCTCTCGCTCGCGGACGTCGAGGAGGGAGCCCCGCAGTCGGGGTATTGGCAGCGCTCGGTCCGAAGTGTTCACCACTTCGCCATCCACGACGAGCGCGGTACCGTCTCCTTCCGCCTCTTGCCGCGACGTGATGTCGCGGAACTCAAGGCCGAAGCCCATGACGTCAACCGGCATACCCACGAGCGCGAATAGCTGGGTCGCGGGCGGCCAAATCTCCACGACCCTTTCTCTGGCCACAATGCCCCCGCCGATTACGGCACCGACGATGAGCACGAGCGCTAGCCAGCCGCCGATTGCCGCGGCCCACCCGCGTCGACGGACAGGCCCCGGTCGTGGCACCACCGGGTGCTTGACCAAGTCTGGGATATTGTCGTCATCGTCGGCGATGGCTGGCGGGTCGACGCCGTCCGGCGGCCGCTGGGCCCATTGATGGCGGCACTGGCCGCAACGCACGCTACGCCCGTTCGGGACAAGCGCCGCCCGGTCAACGTTAAAACGAGTCTCGCAATTTGGGCAGGTGATTATCATGCACACCAACCCGACAGGGCGGGCTGCCCCTATATAGGCGGTTGGCCTACACGAGACAAGAACGAGTGGCGTTCGCGGTCGCAGGCCGCAAAAGGGTCGGAACTGGACGAACGAGGTATCGTCATGCGACTCTTTGCCGGCGCGACCCGTGTCGGGCTCGCAAGTGACGCGGAGGGCGGCCGTTGGTTCGCTTTCGCAACGTCGGCATACGGTACGGCGCCGGCCCCGAGATATTGCATGGCCTGAGTTTTCGGCTCGAGGCGGGGTCCTTCCATTTCCTCACTGGCCCGAGCGGGGCTGGCAAGACCTCGCTCCTCAAGCTCATGTACCTCGCCCATCCGCCGGCGAGCGGCCACATCGAAATCTTCGGTCGCCGAGTCGCGGGTCTGTCGCGCGACGAGCTGGCGGCGCTGCGTCGCCGCATCGGCGTCATCTTTCAGGATTTTCGCCTCCTCAACCATCTATCGGCGCTCGACAATGTGGCGCTGCCCCTGCGCGTCGCTGGCGCAAGCCGGGATCGCATCAGCCGCCACGTGGCGGAGCTTCTGGACTGGGTCGGTGTCTCCCAAGATGTTGATGCTCGGCCGTCGACTCTCTCGGATGGGGAGAAGCAGCGCGTCGCCGTGGCCCGCGCCGTCATCAGTCGCCCCGATTTGCTGCTGGCCGACGAGCCGACCGGCAATGTTGACGCGGTCCAGGGCCTTCGACTGATGCATCTGTTCGAGCAACTCAATAAGATTGGCGCTACTGTTGTCGTCGCGACTCACGATGAGGACATGATCCGGCGGTTCGATTATCCGGTGCTCCGCCTGCGGGAGGGTGGTCTGGCGATCGAGCCGGCGCTGCGCAAGAGCGCATGAGGGTACGGGCACGCTCGGACGTGCCGTTCGACCAAGACGCATCTGGCCGGTTCCTGCCCGTCATTATTGCGTTGATGGTGTACGTCGCCTCGCTGGCACTGGTCGGTGCCATGGTGCTGAGCGAATCGATATCGCGCTGGAGCGGGGATTTGAGCGCCAATATCACCGTCCAGATAGCACCCGTCCCAGGCGATGGCGACGACGCGGCGGTCGAACGCGCGCTCGAGGTGTTGCGAAGTGTCGAGGGTGTCGCGCGGGTGCGGGTGCTGTCGGTGACCGAGCTGCGCGGATTGTTGGAACCCTGGATCGGCAGTGGTGGTCACCTCGAGAATTTGCCGCTGCCGCGCCTGATTGACGTCACACTCGAACCGGGGAAGCGCATAGATCTCGATCGCCTCGCCGAGAGTTTGGCGGCCGCGGCGCCCGAGGTCAGCCTTGACGATCATTCGCTGTGGCTCGACAGCCTGCTGCGGCTAGGTCGCTCGATTCGCCTGGTTGCTGCGGCCGTGGTCTTGTTCATCGGTGCTGCCGCCGTGGCCGTCGTCGTCTTTACGACGCGTGCTGGGCTCGCCGTTCATCGCGACGCGATCGAGATCATGCACGTTATCGGCGCGCGCGACAGCTATGTCGCCGATCAGTTTCAGCGCCACACCCTGATGCTGGGACTGCGGGGTGGCGCCATCGGACTTGGGCTAGCGCTGGCAACATTGCTCGGCCTCCAACAGCTCGCTCGGGACGTCGAGGTGCCGCTGATGGGGGCTCTCGGCCTAGCCCCGGCGACCTGGGTCGTCCTGGTGGTGCTGCCGCTGGCCGCGGGCCTGGTAGCGACCCTCACCGCCCGTGTCACGGTGCTGCGGACGCTCACACGCTTGCCGTGAGCTGGGGCCCGACCGCGCCATGCTGATATTGCTTGACCGGGACGGGGTCCTCAACGAACAGCGCTCGGACTACGTTAAGAGCCCCGATGAGCTGCGCCTGATTATCGGGGCGGCCGAAGCCGTGGCCGATCTGTGCCGTGCCGGATATCGCATCGCCGTCGTCACCAATCAATCATGCATCGGGCGCGGCATCATCGACACCGATATGCTCAGCAGCATCCATCAGCGCTTGTGCGATGAGGTGGCGCGCGCCGGTGGCCGGCTGGACGGGATATTTCATTGCCCCGACCCGCCGTGGGCGGCGACCGAGCAGCGTAAGCCAGGGCCGGGAATGCTGCGCGAGGCACTTGCCCGGTTTGGCGCGGCGGCCGCGCAGACGCCGATGATCGGCGATTCTCTTGGCGATCTAGAGGCCGCCGCCGCCCTCGGCTGCCCACGCATTCTGGTTCAGACCGGTAGCGGAGCCGCCACCCAGGCCGCCGGGATTCCGTCTCATATCTTGCCGGTCGCCGTCTACCGCGACCTCGCCGCCGCCGCCCGTGCGCTGATTGCAGCGGACTCGTGAACGTCTTCGGCAAGGGGTGGCATCGTTTACGCTTCCGCCGGCGCGGCAAGCGACGGCCCGTTTGGGTTTGGCTGGTCGCGGTCGTCGTCGCGGCCAGCCTGGCATGGCTCGTCGGCTTGGTGTGGTTCGCGGCGTCGCTCCCCCGCGAGGTCACCGATCGGGAGACCGTCACCGACGGCATCGTCGTTCTGACCGGTGGGGCGGAACGCATCGAGACCGGGATCGCGCTGCTGGCGGCGCACAAGGCGGAAAAGCTCTTGCTCTCGGGCGCTGGCGTGGGCTGGCACCGTGACGGCGTCGATGCGCTCTCCGATCGCCTGCCCGAGCTCTTCGCCTGCTGCATTGTGATCGACTCCGATGCCGCAGATACCGTCGGCAATGCTGCGGGCACGGCCCAATGGGCAGCGGCGGAGGGTTATCACAGCTTGCGCGTGGTTACGGCCAACTATCACATGCCGCGAAGCCTGGTGGAGCTGGGCCGCACCATGCCGAAGGTCCGGCTCATCGCCCACTCCGTCGCGCCCGGCCACGTGCGCCTGGACAACTGGTGGGTTTGGCCTGGCACCGCCAGCCTACTCGCCCGCGAGTACACCAAGTATCTGGTCAGCGTCGCACGGGCCGAAGTCCTGCGTGCCGTCACCGGTGACGGCACATGATGCTGTTCCTGCGCTCTTTTGCCTTCAACGTGGCGTTCTTCGGTTGGACCGGCGTGGTCGCGACAGTGCTGCTGCTGGCCCTGATGATGCCGCGAGTGGTCGTCGTGCGCGCCATTAGTATGTGGGTCCGCGGCGTCCTGTCACTGCAGCGCATCGTCGGCCAGCGGGTCGAGATCCGGGGCCACGAGCGCGTGCCGAC
>Ga0315338_1001722_pt1 | contig 25269 bp, 20 predicted proteins | sample ASW8metaG_FD_204518 | JGI IMG/M metagenome (GOLD analysis project Ga0315338, IMG submission 204518) | Ammonia-oxidizing marine archaeal communities from Monterey Bay, California, United States - ASW #8 | ecosystem: Environmental > Aquatic > Marine > Coastal | place: USA: California | collected... | reverse complement strand
GATTTATGCGATCGCTTGCTGCTCAAACTACTGCAACCCATGTTGGTCTTTGCTCATAAGAATACTCAGGTACTCAGCCTAGCCCAGGTTGATGGAAGCGTCTAGAGACACGCAGGACATGTCTGTTTGCAACTTCACCACCTTGTTCGCAAACAGTGCCTTGTGGTTGTAATGGCGTGGGAATACAATCGCCACCGATCGGAAGACCTGCTTTGACATCAATTGGACTTCCTAGGAACGCTCCACGAATACTATGCCTAGCGAACCACCTTTAACGGATGCTGCGTGGCGACGCACCTTTCGGCGTCGCCTGCGCAACTGGTACGACCGTGCGGCCCGCGATCTGCCGTGGAGGCGAACCAACAACGCCTACCATATCTGGGTCAGCGAGATCATGTTGCAGCAAACGCAAGTCGCTACGGTGGTCCCCTATTTTGAGCGATTCCTCAAGGCGTTTCCAAGTGTGACTCAGCTTGCAAATGCCGGTGAACAGACGGTTCTCCGCCATTGGGAAGGCTTGGGCTATTATCGCCGCGCTCGACAAATGCATTCCGCTGCTAAACGTATTGTCGCAGAGCACCGCGGAAAGATACCACGCGAGGCGGATCTCCTACGCGATCTTCCCGGTATCGGTCCTTATACTGCCGGTGCCATTCTTTCGATCGCTTTCGACGCCCGTGAGCCGATTTTGGAGGCCAACACGATTCGGCTCGTTGCCAGACTTCTGGCGATTACCGAAGATGTTGGATCGACCAAAGTTCAGAATTTAATGTGGTCTTTTTCCGATGAACTCTTACCTCGAAAAGAGGTCGGTCTTTTCAATCAGGCACTCATGGAGTTGGGGAGCCTGATTTGTACTCCTAAATCTCCATCATGTGATGCCTGTCCGGTAGAGGATCTTTGTCTGGCGAATGCAAAACAGCTCCAACATAAAATACCTGTTCTCAAACAGAAAATGTCTTTCGAAAAAGTGAATGAAGCCGCTGTCGTCATCCGCCATCGAGGCCAGATCCTGATCCGCCAATGCGGCTCTAAAGAACGCTGGGAAGGCTTGTGGGATTTTCCGCGTGTGCCAGTCACATCCGTCGGCAAGCGGCCTATAGGTAACGAACTGGTCCGTGGAGTTTTTGAGTTGACTGGTCTGACGGTCCGTGTCGGCCCACGTCTGATGACGATAAAGCACGGCGTTACTCGCTTTCGAATCACGCTTCATTGTTTTGCTGCAGAACTAGTGTCACCACGGAGCGACAAAGCAGCACAAACGGAAACTCGCTGGGTGAAATCGGGGGAACTGGTTCAGTTTCCTTTGAGTTCGTCGGCTCGCAAACTGGCAGAGCGTTTGAAGAGCAAAGAGACAATATTGAGTTCTCGCAGGAAGCAAGCGGTCGGGCAGAAATAGGCCGATAGCAGCACGGCACGTCCAGTGGAAATGGTTTGGACTTTTACTGCACTCTTTGAACGGTTATTATCAAATTGTTGCCTCGTCCTTATTGCTCGTACTGTTTTACCCGTTGTCACTAGGTGTTTCCAATGCTACGCCTCCAGAATATTCGCAAGGCATACGTCGAGCCGGATGGTAGCCCATTGCCGATTTTAGAGATTCCGGAATTTCATGTGGCTGCGGGTGAGCAGATGGTTTTGGTCGGTCGCAGTGGTAGTGGCAAGACGACCTTACTCCAGATTATCGCAGGGATCAGCCGTCCCGATTCTGGCCTGGTTGAGATTGCGGGGCTCGACATTACGCAACTGAGTGAGGCGGGGCGTGACCGTTTCCGTGCCGAACGAATCGGTTATGTTTTTCAAACATTCAATCTTCTTCCCGCATTCAGTGCCTTGGAGAATGTTCTTTTAGGTATGACTTTTACCCGGACCGGTCGTGATGCCACCAGATCGGAAGATCTGCTCAAGCGCGTCGGCTTGGGCCATCGACTTGCACACCGCCCGGCGGCATTGTCTGTTGGCGAACAGCAGCGAGTCGCAGTTGCCAGGGCACTGGCAAATAGGCCTACTATTCTCTTGGCGGACGAACCAACCGCCAATGTGGACACGGCAAATCAGCAGCAGATTATTGATCTTTTGCGAGAGACCTGTGCCGAAGAGAAGATTGCCCTCGTGATGGTTACGCACACACAGGAGGTTACTTCGCAATTTGATCGGGTAGATCACCTTGCGGAGATCAATCAAGTCAGGCCCTCTGTCGCTGGTACAACACCAACTGAAGAAGACGGTTCTTTGAACTGATGGTGACATTATGAGTCTCTGGAAGATTGCTTGGCGAAGTATCCAACAGCGAAAGCTCTCTTCGCTGTTGACGGGACTCTCTATTGCGCTCGGTGTGGCCCTAGTAGTCATTGTTCTGGTGATCCATGGTGTTGTCTCTCAATCTTTCAGCGAGGCGGCTCAAGGTTACCATCTGATTTTGGGTGCCAAGGGTGGTAAGCTGCAGTTGACCCTCAACACAGTTTTTCACCTTAGCCAGCCAATCGAAAACGTGCCGTATTCTTTTTTCAAGGAGTTTACCGAATACCAAGACGAATCTGGCAATCATGTTCGGGGAAAGTATGCATCTGCAGTTGAAGTGGCGGTTCCGTATTGTCTCGGTGATAGTTACAAAGATTTTCGAGTCGTGGGAACAACGCCGGATTTATTTGAAAAGTTGAGTTACGGTGCTTACCCTGACGGCACCCTCAAACATTATCAGTTTGCTCAAGGAAGCAACTTCGATGCGCACGATTTTCATGCTGCGGTGATCGGTGCGGTTGCTGCCAGACAGGCCGGTCTGAAATTAGGAGATCATTTTCCAATTACCCACGGCATTGCTGACGAAAATGCCAAGATACACGATGAGGACCTATTTCATGTGGTGGGCATTCTTGCACCGACAGGCACACCTAATGATCGGGCCGTGTTCGTCAATATGGAAGGTTTTTATTTGATTGCTGATCATGTCAAGCCATTGCCTAAGCAGGAGGACTCCATAGATGGTGTGCTGAAGATGCATCTTGAGCAATTGCGATCAGCGCATAACCATCTCCAGCGTGCTGCGGCAGCCAAAGACGTACCCGCAACTGCAGCCACTCAGATCAAAGAGGCCGATCAGTTGATTGACGAAATTCTGCGAGCGGCAAAGCCACAGTCAATTCGTCCCCACAGTGGAGCGACAAAAACTGCGGGCGATGAGACAGAACATGATGGTGCGGAAAAGTCGCCGAGACACCGACATCCACCGAGTCTGGCAACAGATAAACAGATACCTCTACCAGAAAATCAACGAGAAGTGACAGCGGTTTTGCTCCTGTTGAAAAACGATGTGTTCTCACAGGTGCTCTACAATAAAATCAACGAGGGTGATATGGCTCAGGCTGTGTTTCCCAGCCGAGAAGTTACCAATCTGTTCGAGGGGATAGTGGGCCATGTCCGAATGATTCTCTTAGTCCTTGCTGTGTTGGTAGTCGTGGTAGCCGGTGTTGGAGTCATGGTCAGCATTTATAATTCAATGAATGATCGTCGCCGCGAAATTGGTATTATGCGGGCCCTTGGTGCGGCTCGTTCTACAGTAATGAGTATTGTGTTGATGGAATCGGTTCTTTTGGCGCTTCTAGGCGGAATGGCAGGAGTCATTCTGGGACATGTCACCATCGGACTCTTTGCGCCCTTTGTAACAGCAACAACGGGTGTCATGATTAACTTCTGGCAGCCGGCTCCCGCGATTCACTTTGCGGGCACCTTTATTTCCCCGGAGGTCATCCTTATACCCGCCCTGCTCGTGCTGGCTACCATCGTGGGATTTTTGCCGGCTCTTATTGCCTACCGAACCGATGTGGCGCGGGCACTGAGCGATGCCCCCTAATAGGTTTTCGGATGCGACCCCTCGTAATACAAATGCGGGTTATTGTGAGCGTCCTGCCGCTCACGCTGTTGTCTATTGTTCCGTTGATCTTCTCTCCCGCCCCGGCCGAAGGCTGTTCAATTTGTAGCAGTATCTCACCTACACTTTGCGATGAAATCGCGGCAGCCCAATTGGCAGTTTTGGCTCGTTATGAGTCGACACCGGAAGTTGGCGGAGATGTTAAAACCCCGGATGCCTATAAGTCGGAGTTCCAGATTGAGAATGTTATTAAGGGTGCAGAGATCCTGGGAACGACACGCATTGCCAGGGTGCTTTTTTTCCCGGGCGAAAATGCACAGAAGGGGGATCGATATCTTGTCCACGGAAATCTGGTCGAAAACGATGATGGCACGCAAAGGGTTATCCAATGGACAACACCGATCGAGATCAGTCCCGCTGCGATTGCATACTTGAATAAAATGCAAGTCTTGTCACCGACAGGTTTAGAACGCCTAATATGTGCAAAAGACTATTTGACGTCGCCAGAGAAAATGCTTCGCCGGGATGCCTTTGATGAGTTCGGCAAGGCACCGTTTGAAACACTCCTCAAGCTGAAGCCCGATCTTGACGCGGATGTATTACTAGAGCGTATTGACGATCCAATGACGCCAGAAAATATGCGCAAGCTGTACTACACGTTCCTCTGTATTTGTGGTCGGCCCCAAGATCTTTCCACATTGAAAACGAAGATGCAGGAAGAAAAGTTGCAGCCGACCGGTTCACTCTCAGCAATTATCGCCTGCTATTTAAGTTTGGCAGGAGCAGAGGGTCTTCCTGTGGTTGAGGAGATGTTTCTTCGCGACAAAGACATCAATGCTGATAGAATCTGGGGCGCAGCGATTACAGCCTTGCGATTTCATGGTCAGGAAGCCAATGTCATTGATCGTGAACATATTGTCGCTGTTTTTCGTAATACACTTCAGGTGCCACCGTTGGGTGCCCGCATACTCAGCGATCTTGCACGTTGGGAAGACTGGTCAGTTGTGGATCAAGTGTCGGAAATGTTTGTCGATGCTGAGGGTGATACTCTTTGGATTCGTGAACCGGTAGTTCGGTACTTGTTGGCTTGTCCGTTGCCGGAGGCAAAGAAGCAGTTGAGCAGGTTGCAGCAGCTTGATCCGGCGGCAGTCGAAAATGGCCGCCGATTCGCTCCGGTGAGGGGTGGTGTGGACCGGAAAGTAGAGGCAACGGGTGATGCAGTGGAATTTAAGAAAGCGCCTCACCAGAGAACCGCTACAGTGGCGATAAGTCCTGATCAGAAACAGGTATCCGTGCAGGGTGGCAGGCCCTGGCTTTGGATCGTGGCGGTGCCAGTCGCAGCGGGCTTGTTTTTCATGGTATTATTACTTTGTGGTTCTAGAAATAGAGAAACAAAAAGGTGAGTTGTTAGAAAGGCCGCCAAAGTGATGTTTCCCATAAAGTGGATTGGTCTTGTGTTGTTCGGTGCGCTACTCGGCATTACACATGCTTTGCATGCCTGCCCATTTTGTCGTCCTGTAAAGACAACGTTTACTGAGGACATCAATGCCGCAGACGTTGCGGTTTTGGCCGAGTTGACGCATCGTCCAGAGCGGCCCGATCCTGATGAGGGGGAGATTCCAGCAGCCGATATCATCGATTCCTATAAAACGACTTTTCGTATTAAAAAGATCTATCGGGGCGCCGAGCACGTCAAAATTGGCCAGGAAGTTACCGCAATCTATACCGGAGATACCGGTGTCGGGTCTCTCTGTCTTTTGCGTGGTGTTCAGCCAGACCAACTACAATGGGCACCGCCTATTGTGCTCAGTCCGCGAGCCCAGCGGTATGTAGAAGAGGTGCTAAAACTTCCGGAGCAAGGTCCGGCGAGATTGACCTTTTTTCAAGACTATCTTGAAGATTCCGATCCAACACTGCAGGGCGATGCGTTCGATGAATTTGCCCGCGCTGATTATAAAGCACTCGGTGAAATAAAAGACGCAATCGATCATCAGCGACTGTTGGATTGGATCAACAATCCAGAAGTGACTCCCAGCAACCGCCGTCTCTATTTCACGATGTTGAGTGTTTGTGGACAACCCAAGGATAAAAAACTTCTTGAGGAAATGATTGTTTCGGGAGATGAGAACCAACTGAAGGGTCTCGATTCATTGATCGCATGCTATCTGACCCTTGCTGGCCCCGATGGGTTGTCCTTGATTGAGGAGCAGTTCCTTCGCGGAGGGATATTTTGGGATCCCGAATATGTACATACCTATGCAGCCATTATGGCGCTTAGATTTCATGGCCAAGAATCTAAAGTTATCCCAAAAGACCAGCTGCTTTCCGCACTGCGTATCGTATTGGATCGTCCGCAATTGGCAGACCTCGTCATCCCCGATCTGGCAAGATGGAAAGACTGGAAATCCATGGAACGATTGGTACAAATGTTTAAGGATTCCGGAAAAAAATCGAGTTGGGTGCGTGTGCCGATTGTCAATTACTTGCGTGCCTGTCCATTGCCAGAGGCCAAGGAGCAATTGGAGTTGCTCGCAGACATTGATCCAGATGCGATACGGCGCGCGACGACTTTTTTCCCCTTTGCGACCAAAAGTGGACAATCGTCCGGGAAAGAAGGGACGGCGAATACGACAAAAGAATCCAGCACAGTAAAGCCGAAAAATGGAGATGGCCAAAGTGGCAACGCTCAGAAATGATGGACCCCCTGCAAAGTGGTTCGTCTTTTGCGTTATGGAAAGTCGGGATTTAATGTTTTTGGAATCAGAGGCAGCATTACTTGCGAGTTGTTGATGTGTGCTAACGTTCAATTTACTCAGGCCATTGAGGCCGAGGTCCATGCAGAACAGTACCGTGCTCTCTCTGCGGCTGCGGTAACGTCTCTATTTCTTGCCCTGCTTTCAGTATGTTCCCTGCTCAGTATTTATCTGTTGGTGATTCCGGTCCTTGGCATCCTTGTGGGAGTCTATGCACTGGTGCAGATCAAGCAGCGACCTGCGGAATTGACTGGACGAGGATTTGCAATCGCAGGGATTGCCGTCTCGTGTCTCCTGTTTGTGCTGAGTCTTGGCTACGCAGCATATGTTTACGCAACAGAAGTTCCTGAGGGATACCGGAGACTTTTCTATTCCCAGCTGCAACCCGAAGAAGGCAAAATAGACCAGTTGGTGCCGCCTCTAACAGAAGAATTGAATGGCGAGCAGGTTTTCATTAAAGGGTATATTTTCCCAGGACCTCAACAGCAGGGTATTAAAACATTTCTCCTGGTGCGTGATCGAGGGGACTGTTGTTTTGGGGGCAACCCAAAACTGACCGATCGTATTCAGGTTACTTTGGCGGATCCAGAACGCGTGAGGTTCAGTACCCATTTGCATAAGGTAGCAGGAAAGTTTCGTTTGGAGAAAAATCCGGGTGAAGCAATCGATGCCAATGGTTCTGTCTATTATTATCTGGATGATGGCCACTTACGATGAAACAACTTCAATGGTCGCATTCCATCGTATTCCTATTCGGTCTCTATGGGCTGGTATTAAGTATTGGTTGCGGTGACACGCAAGACATTGTCGAGAATCGCCGGACAACAACATCGATAGAAAACCGGGCTGATGTGGCGAATTTAAAAACGGAGCCTGTAACGCACGGTACTATGGCGCCGGTGGCTGAACAATCGTCGACCCAGGGGATCTCTTTTGATGACATTGCGTTCAAAATGGAAAAAGATGACCCCTTTAAACGCTCAATGCTCACAGACAAAATAGTTGCCATGGCTGGGAAATCGGTGAGAATTCGTGGCTTTATTTTGCCCAGTTTCAAACAAGATGGACTGACTGAATTCGTGCTGGTTCGCGACAACATGGAATGCTGTTTTGGTCCGGGTGCTGCACTTTATGATTGTATTATGGTTCGGATGAAGCCCGGAAAGTCCACCAGTTTCAGTGTCCGACCCGTTGCGGTAGAAGGCCAGTTCTCCATCGAGGAATGGAGAGATTTCGATGGTGTCGTGCGTGCGATCTATCACCTTCAGGGCCTATCAGTGAAGTGACCTCCATCTGATCCAGTCACGACAGTTGCGCGTGCGATCTGGAGGAGCTGCATTCACCCGGTTTAAATCAGATCGGGATAGAATCTTTTTAGATCCAGGGGATCGCCCGTTTGTTTTTGTAGTTCAAGAAGGCGGGCGAAAAGTTGTTTGACTCGGGCAGCGTGTTTTGATCGGGCAGAAAGGTCCGTCATCTCGTTTGGATCGTTGCGTACATCAAATAGGAGCACTTTTTTTATAGACGGATAGAGGATGAGTTTATAACCATCAGCCGTTATCATCCGTTGGGATTTTTTATAGGCCCCATAGATTGCGTCATAGTTCTCTTTCCGCTCGCCTTTCAATAGTGGCAGGATGCTTCGAAATTGAACATGTGTCGGTTTTTTGATACCGGCCAGTTCCAGTGTAGTCGGCATGGCATCTTGCAGATAAATGGAACCTGAGTTGTTGTGCCCAGCAGCCACTTGCGGTCCACGAATAATGAAAGGTACTCGGACACTGTGATCAAACATGTTTTGTTTACCCATCAATCCATGGTTGCCAACGGCCAATCCGTGATCGGCGGAAAAAATGACATAGGTAGATTCCGCGGTATCCGTTTGTTCGAGCGCGTCAAGAATCCGGCCTATCTGGATATCCATGTGTGTAATAATCGCATAATATTCCTGACGGTTCACTTTGACTGCATAGGGTGTGCGAGGAAACGGTGCCAAGTATTCGTCGCGTAACAACCGACCACAGCCGATAGCATCTTTATATGGATATTCCGGTAGATAACTGACTGGCAGGCTGACGCTGGCAAGTGGATATCGGTCGACAAATTCTTTGGGAGACTGCCTCGGGTCATGAGGCGCATTGAAGGCGACATACATAAAAAACGGGTTCTCTCGTTGAGAGGTCTTTTGGAGATAGTCACAAGCATCATCGGCCACAACCTCACTCCAATGTTTGCCACCGCTCCAATATCCGCCTTCTGAGATCTCCCACGGCTTCCAGGGATCGGGTTGTCCCTGGATCGGTCGGTTGTAGCCTGCAGGCCGATCTTTCGGCATTCCCGGACGTACATGGCGTACTTGATCGAAGGCGCCCTGGACGTCCGCTTGGAGATGCCACTTTCCAGTGAAAAACGTATCGTAGCCCGCTTGCTTCAGATATTCTGACCAGAAGCGACCCGCTATACGCTCTGTTTCAAGGTTTTGAGCATTTCGCTGGGCATACCAGAGGAAGCGTCCCGAATTGAGCATGTTGCGACTTGCGATACAAACCGCCTCATGCCAACACCCCTGATTGTAGGCATGTGTAAATGTGGTTCCCTCGCGGATCAATCGGTCAAGGTTTGGGGTTTCGACTTCGAGATTACCGATCGTATTGTAGGATTGGTCATCGGCAAAGATAAAAATAAAATTAGGTTTCTTCTCCCCATCAGCCAATCCTTGAGTGGGGTTGATGATCCCCAGTGCCAAGAAGGCCAGGGTGTAACATGTCAGTAGAAAGAACTTGCGAAGCAAATTTAGAGAATCCAAAAGTCTGAGCATGCAATAATACGGGCAACAAGTTTATATTTTGTTAGTACACCAGCAAAAGGTAACTGTCAACAGTTAAGAGCTCTAGAATCACACGGTTGTGATGTGAACTTGAAAAAAACGTTCTTTTCTTCCACAAGACTCTCTCGTACCAAAGAGGTGGCAGTTTGTGGAGTTGCTCAGGAGAATCACAAAAGGATGTTGGTTGAGCAGCCTATCCCCGTACCCGACGGGGGATGGTAAAAGAATAGATCATTACGATGGTACCGCAAGCCATAAATACCCAGGGCGCCCAGTCGGGTGGAGAAATGGTTATTGGGATCTGAGTGGATAGAGAGTGAAAATCGGGAGCACCAATCTCACTAGACCGCATCAAAATAGCAGCCTCGATAAAAAGGCACTCAAAACCAATTAGGCCGATAAAAAATCCGATTGCCAGAAACAATGATCGCCACATCTTCATCAAATCCTTTCGAACATCTATTTTATCGGCGTACCCTCTGTATCGACCGTACAATTTGAACAACTGAAATATGCCGATCCAATTACGATCAGAGATGCTGTCCACAAACATTTTAGTGGGAGTGGCTGTATCAATTGTGAGGATGATCTCAGCGGACAAATCCGTATGGGACGCTCATGCGACAGTTCGATCGTACTCCCCGATCAATGGCACAACTCCTTGTTGTGTATTGCAGTTCGGACTATGATTGCCGTCCCGGCATGAGCAGGTGCCCACTTTCCAGGCACAATCTGGGAATGGAAGTGTATCGATTGTGCTGCTAATGCCGAAAATGTTGTCTTGGCAAAAAATTCATCCAGAAAATAGTCCAAATCAGCTCTTCATGACTAAATGATTACAATAAATTAAACCGATCCTGAAAAATGCGGCCATCTGCATAGTAAGATGTATGTGGAATCAGAACGATGCGGGGCTCCGAGTAAATTTTCGGGTGAAAAATGCCCTATTGTTGAAAAGAATAGGTGTGTGCCAACCCGAGCGAACGGGGGAACACGGGAGTTTGTCCAGAAAGCCAAAAATTCTTCTGGTTGGTGATCTCAAAGGGCGGAACGACTCGTTCGGTCAATATCTGAATGACCACTTCGCAGTGGTTTCTGTTACCAGTGATCTGCGCGCCCTGGCGCATCTACGACGCGACTCCTACGACGGGGTCTATATCATGGAAGATCATGTACCTGCTCTGGAGCAAATGGGCCACCTCATGCAGAACGATCTTGTTCTAAGGTCAATGTGTGATGGTGTTGTATTACTAGACAGTGAAAATAAGATCATCTGGCATAATGAATGTATGACCGAGTGGTGCGATCGGGAAATGATCATCGGCGACAATTTTTATAGTGTGCTTTCAAGTCCGGAAATTCTTGGCCCGGATTTTTGTCCATTGCACACGGCTCTTTCTTCAGGTGTAGCTAGTACTTCCACGCTGCGAACAGCAGATAACCGTTACTTCCATATTCACGCCGCCCCAATTTTTGAGGGGGAATCGATACCACACCACCTGATATTGACTATTCGGGATGTCACTCAAGAGATGCAACAGCAACAGAAAATGGAGGCGATCCATAAAGCTGGAATGGAACTGGCTGATTTAAAGCCAGAAGAACTCAGGCACATGTCGGTTGAGGAGCGAATTGAGCTGCTCAAGTCGAATATTGTCCACTATACCGATGAACTTCTTCATTATGATGTAATGGAAATCAGGCTGTTGGACCAAAAGACAGGAAAGCTCGATCCCCTGTTGACTCTCGGCATGGATCCCGAAGCGGCACAGCGTGATCTTTATGCGCAACCGCAGCATAATGGTGTGACGGGATTCGTTGCCGCGACTGGACGAAGCTATCTGTGTGAAAATACGGCAGACGATCCGTTGTATCTGATGGGTGCTCGAGATGCGAGAAGTTCTATAACAGTTCCACTGATTTCACATGATGAACTGCTTGGCACATTCAACGTTGAAAGCCCAGAACCACAGGCTTTTACAGAAAATGACCTGCAATTTCTTGAACTCTTTAGCTGTGATGTAGCGGCTGCACTTGGCACTCTGGAGCTACTGGTCGCCGAAAAAGCAACCACTGCTGCAAAAAGTGTTGAAGCAATTCATACCGCTGTTGCACTACCTATAGATGATATTCTCAATGAAGCAGTCAGTGTCATGGAACACTACATCGGCCATGAGCCGGAGGTGATTTCTCGACTCGAGCGAATTCTTCGTAATGCCCGTGATATCAAACAGGTGATTCAAAAAGTTGGACAGAATATGGCGCCAAGTGAGGCAGTCCCCACATCGTTCCAGACGGAAATTCGCCCGTTACTTTCTGGCCGCCGCATTCTGGTCGCCGATGCCGACGAAAATGTACGGAGTGCTGCGCATGCATTGCTTGAGCGGTATGATTGTTCGGTGGAGACTGCTCACGATGGAACAGAAACCCTTTCCATGGTGCGTAACATTACATCGCTCGGGGGTTACGATTTGGTGTTAGCTGATATTCGGCTTCCGGATATGAATGGCTATGAATTGATGCAGAAGCTCTCTGAGTGTTCAGAAACGCTGCCATTAGTTTTGATGACCGGGTTCGGCTACGATCCAGGCCACTCCATTGTAAAAGCCCGACAGGCGGGACTGAAAGAGGTTCTCTACAAACCGTTCCGTTTGGATCAGTTGTTGGAAACCGTTGAACGAGTCCTTGCAACTGTCGGTGTATCGCAGTCAAGCGGATCTAGCTAGGCGGCCAAGAATTGCCCCAAAGAGTTTCTATTTGACAGTCGAATGGCCGTCGAGAGTGGCACATTGTGAAATTGGCGGTGAAGCAGAATGGCTCGATTCCGACTTGGTGAGTTCCACGCAAATGCCTCCAGCGCGAAACAATCGGTGCATGCGGGTAAACCAAAGTTCCTGGGTAAGTGTCAGCCCCAATTCCTCACATGTTCCGAGTAGATCTCGTCGGTTGTAGGTTCGGCATGTCCAGAGGCGACTGGTCCATGCGCCGCTAAAACTGTCTTCCGTTGCAAATAATAGTAACCGTCCACCCGGTGTCATGACCCGGCTGATTTCTGCAAGTCCTGTATAGGCATCCGGCAGATGTTCCAGCACATAACCACAGGTTACGCAATCAAAGAAACTATCCGGAAAGGGTAGCTGTGCCAGATCGGCTGCAATGAGTCGCACCCTTGTACTTTTCAGCCTTCTCTGTGCGCGGCCTAGCATTTTGTAAGAGATATCAATCCCGGTAAGCTGCGCATAGCTGTCGGCATATTTCAGTAAATGTCCAAGTATTTGGCCAGCACCACTCCCGATGTCGAGAATATTGCGCAGGCCACTCGGATCAAATCGTCGCTTACGAAGGAGACGTTCGCCAAATTGTAGATGTCCAGAAATACTACTGAATTTGGTGAGCATTGCGCCTCGCCGGCCACCGTAGACTTTGCGAACTTTTTCGCGATATTTGTCATAGCTGATACGGTGGATCAGATTTCTTTCGACGAATCGATGAACAACTCTACTCTTGCGACGTCTTGTTTTAATGTCGCTACGTAGAGGTGGATGCTGCAGGCTGTTATTGATCATGGTATTAATTAATGAAAGTACGTTTGGTCCGCCTAAAACACTGCGATCGCGGTTCACGGTCTATTGTGAAAAAGCGATACGACCCTTGATATTAAAGGGCTGTAGCCCGTTCATGCAAGTGGGGCTAGGGTCATCAGAAAGAACTAGTGGGGAATTCTGAACCTAGCCAGACTGGAAAAAGTATGCCCAGTTTGTAGAATACCATCGACTCGTCGCACTTGTTCATGCTAGCCGTTGACAGCATGCAGTATGTCTTGGACAGCGGCATCGTGCTCAAAGAAGAGATCTGCAAAAATCTCAAACTGTACACCAACCCGTTCTCGCCAATATCTGGAATAGTTGTTTATGACGGATAACCACTCCAGGTTATCAATCATTCCCTTGAGTGTCCCCTGCTGCTGACGAAGACATTCGGCATGAGGTGTTAACCAAGGGGCCTCGAAGACGATCTCTTCAAAAAAAGAGTCATCAAATGTTCGAAGGAAATGGGTCTGCAGTATTTGGCATAGTTGCTTGAGATGTTTGCCAACCTCATCACGAGAACTTTCTGGATCATTCAGCATTGCACGAATGCGTTGAATTAAATGGCGAGGGTTCTCCTGACTATTTTCTTTAATATCTATCCGAACATCATCGAGTGGGTTTGCCAACATTTCCGCCTCCGTTGTGTCGGGATGTTTATATTTAGAAGGCTCATACCTATGTAGGGCATCATGTGGCGAACGCGTATGTAAATCAAGAGGAGTTTGCTAAAATTGTGGTTTGGCAGCAATCTGTAACAATTTGCAAAACGGTGCAAGTTTGTAAAGTGTATGCAGAGAATATTGCCGCAAGTTCTTTATAGATAATTGGTATGCAGCCTAGGCTATTCTTGTCGTTCATAATGTCATGAAGCGACTTGGCTTGCCGGTTAACGACAGAAGTAAAAAAATGGATGTATGGTTATCTCGCGGCCACCCCGGCTGTTGGGATTTGTTCACATAAAGTTTAGCTATCTTCATAGCTGAGATCTGATGCAAATAGCAATCATTCACTATCACCTGAATCCCGGTGGGGTCACGCAGGTCATTGCAAATCATTTGCAGTCGTTGGATTTGGCTCTCGATGAAAACATGATATGCAAGGTAGCAATTTTTCATGGCGGGGAGACCAAAGACTGGAACCCACCATTTTTGAAGAAATTGCGGAATGTTAAAGTTTCTATTCATTCGGTTGCTGCCTTGGGTTATGACAATTGGCCCACAGAGCAACTCGATCCTTCAGACCTATCAAACGACCTCCTCAGACGGCTCTCTGAGATTGGATTTGATCCTGCGGGGACAGTCATTCATGTACACAATCATTCATTGGGGAAAAATGTATCTCTGCCAATCGCACTCCACAAACTTGCTACGGCAGGTTATCCGCTACTTTTGCAGATCCATGATTTTGCGGAGGATTTCCGTCCGGAACAATATGCGCGCGTTTCAAAAGCGCTCTCGGTTGGTCAGCCAGGTCCTGTCGCAGGTTTGCTCTACCCTCAGGCCTCTCACATCCATTATGCAGTACTCAATGGCCGCGATTGTGAAGTCCTTGCCCAAAGCGGAGTCGCAGTTGATCGGCTACATGAGTTACCAAACCCGATTGTAGAATTCGAACAACTTCCAGCCAAAAAAAATATTCGCAAAATACTCAAGGAAGAGATAGGGGTTCCAGTGAATACACCATTGGTTCTCTTCCCCGTTCGCGGTATCCGAAGAAAAAATATTGGTGAATTACTCATGTGGTCTGTGCTAATGCGAACAAGGGCATTTTTCGGTGCCACCCTCGCGCCGATCAACGCAGCGGAATTGCCAGCCTACAATCGATGGAAAAGGCTAGTGAAAGAAGCCAGACTTCCGTGTGTTTTCGAACTTGGCGAAAAACTGTCGTTTCAGGAGAGCCTAGCTGCGGCTGACGCTCTGATCACGACGAGTGTAGCAGAAGGTTTTGGCATGGTGTTCTTGGAGGCGCAGCTCGCCGGGCGCAATTTGCTCGGGCGCAAACTTCCGGAGATCACAGACGATTTTGAAAAAAATCACATTGATTTGTCTTTTCTTTACGATCGCTTCGCTGTTCCCGTAGATTTGATAGGGCGAGATCATCTTCGTCTACAAATCGTTGCGGCGTATCAAAACACAATCTCCGCTTTCGATCGACAATCATACAATGGCCCGGATGTGATGGATTGTTTTGACCGATTAATCGCTGATGGGATGATTGATTTTGCTATGTTGACCCCGGAGATGCAGAGCCGTCTTATTCTGGAGGCCAGCAACTCCGATCCATACTGCGACAAACTGTTGAAAGAGAACCCACTGGTTTCGGTAGCTCAGGATGAGATTACAGAATCACAGGTTGTGTCGCAAAATGCGAAAGCCGTTCGTGCCTACTACGGTCCGTTGTCCTGTGGTCAGCGACTGCAAGAAATTTATCAAACGCTTTTGGTTGCTAATCGGGAAGAGGTAACAGCAGTCCTTGCCCGATGTGACGAGTTGCTAAAGTTCTTTTTGAAAATCGAGCGTTTTCGTCCGATTCGATCGATGTCATGAACCTCCAATACAATCAAATCATAAGTGATTTAAGTCGGCCTTTAGAGCCGCTGCCTACAAGCCAGAATGAAGTGATAAAAACAATTACAGGCATCCGCGCAGTTTTTTTTGATATCTATGGCACATTATTTATAAGCGGTAGTGGCGATGTTGGTACGGATGGCGTCTCTTCAGGCACGAGTACGATCCAGAATCTCTCAACCCCCCTGGAGGAATCGATTGGAAAGATATTTTGTGAATTGTGCTATGAAGCATTCGATGCAACCAAATGTGATTCAGGAATGTTTGCGATGCCCGGTCAGTCTAGCGAACATGATTGTGTCGCTCTGGGGAAAAAACTGATGGCCTGCTACCAACAGGAAATTCTGAGAGTGCATGCCAAGAAAACACAGGATGGTATTGATTGCCCAGAAGTCGATATTGTTGAAATATGGAGAACTGTTGCTCAATCAGTCCTTGCACTACCAGACGATGCCATTTCTAATCTCGACGTTAAACGCCTGGCAATCGAATACGAGGTTCGTACAAACCCCGTCTGGCCAATGCCCTCTGCCATCGATTGTATCGATCGTTTGGCCTCGGCAAACTTAATGCTCGGCATAATCAGCAACGCCCAATTCTATACACCACTTCTCTTCCCTGCGTTGATGCAGCGAACCCTTAAAGAGTTGGCATTTTCTCCAGAGATGCAATACTATTCGTATCAGTATGGCATGGCGAAGCCCGATGAGTTTCTCTATCGTCAAGCACTGGCCGGGTTGGAGGAAAAGAATATCAAGCCGAGTGAAATGCTTTACGTTGGCAACGATATGCTGAATGATATCATGCCTGCTGCACGAGTTGGTTTTCAGACGGCCCTTTTTGCTGGTGATAGGCGCAGTTTGCGGTCTCGCGTTGGGGATTCTCGAGTGACTGGCGTTGTGCCGGACATTGTTGTTAAGGATTTGACGAGACTAGTCGATTGTGTTTTGGATGATTAAGACTATTGTTATGCAGAAAAATACATTACTCATATATCGTATGGTGGTATCCAAATCCAAGTCTCTTTGATGGACGCCATGACAGCTATCGGGTAATCAACGATTATGGCAGCACACAACATTGGTTTTGTTGGAACTCGATTTTCCGGTACCGACGGCGTATCGCTCGAGAGTGCAAAATGGGCCCAAATTCTCTGGGACCATAAAAATATCAGCTACTGGTACGGCGGAAAGTTGGATACCGATCCGACGATCAGCATGGAGGTTCCAGAAGCGTATTTTTATGATCGAAATAACGTCATGATCAATGAACAGGTGTTTGGAGTTCGCACCCGAACACCTAGGACGACCAAAAAGATTTACGAATTAAGCGAGTATCTCAAGGGCACACTCTACGACTTTGTCCAAAAATATGATATTGAAATTATGGTCGTGGAGAATGCTTTATGCATTCCCATGCATATTCCCCTGGGTCTTGCGATCACTCATTTTATAGCGGAAACGGGTATTCCGACGATCGCCCATCATCACGACTTCTATTGGGAGCGGAGTCGTTTTGCGGTCAATGCAGTAGACGACATTTTGCGGATGGCGTTTCCTCCTTCCTTGCCGCCAATCCAGCATGTCACCATTAACTCCTTTGCACAGAATGACCTTTCCTGGCGCACTGGAAATTCTTCCATCCTGGTTCCGAATGTCCTCGATTTTGAAGGAGCCCCGCCACAAATTGATGAATGGACCACAGATATGCGGACTGAAATAGGGTTGAGTCCGGACGATATCCTGCTGTTGCAGCCGACGCGGGTTGTCCCACGTAAAGGAATTGAACATTCCATTTCGCTCGTCGCACAGTTGAAAAATCCAAAATGCAAACTTGTAGTATCCCATGAATCTGGTGATGAAGGAGATGAGTATTTAGCGGCGCTAACAGATCTCGCCACGCATCAGGGCGTTGACTTGCGATTCATACACGCCCGCGTTGGTGAACGCCGCGAGAAAGATGCTGGAGGCCAGAAGGTGTTTACGCTTGCCGATGCGTATGCAATCGCTGATTTTATTACCTACCCAAGTTTGTACGAGGGTTTTGGTAATGCGCTTTTGGAAGCCTTTTATTTCAAAAAACCAGTCCTCGTAAACCGCTACTCAATCTTTGTTACCGATATCGAACCGCAGGGTTTCGAGGTCATTAAGATGGATGGATTCTTGACCCGTGATGTTGTAGATAACGTCCGTCTTGTCTTGGAAGATACAGAATACCGAGACGGTATTGTGAATCACAACTATGAACTGTGTAAAGCATTTTTCAGTTATTCTGTGTTGCGACGCAAACTTCGAACGCTAGTAACGAATGTTACAGGCCTGGAAGATCTCTGATTCGGCCCGTCCTGCAGATCGGTTTGGTGGGCGTCGAATCAAACGGGAAAAGCAAAGAAAATGAGTGATCGGTGCTCAGATGAACGGCCAATAACCATTGGGAAGTGATTGACTGTACATTGCGACATTAAGCGAGTTGCGATAAAATGTCCTGGGGTGCAGTTCGGTTTTCTTATATCGTTTCCCTGTGTAATGGTACTGTCATGTGTATCTGGTGCAGGCGCCTCTCGCTATTGGCAATAGCTTTCGCCACTTGGATAAACCAAGTATCGATGGTGTTCTCACAGGAGGCATCTGTTGAAACCCCTCCCGGAAAAAGTCATCTCATCGGGTATCTCTTGGCCATTATGATGGTTGCCCTGGGAGTGGCAACGGTCTGTCACCCGGGACGCCGAGCAGAAAAACCTAAAATGGTAGAGCAGCAACTGCAGCACAAACTCGATCAGATGTCGGGCTCATAAAAAAACTTTAATTACCGATTTGGCGGCTATTGGCTTCGCGGACAAACGCAGCGATTTTTTGCACAACGTATTGCTGTTCGGAGTCGGTAATTTCGGGAAAAATTGGCAGTGCAAGTGTTTCGCTAGCGGCTTTTTCTGTTTCCGGAAGGCTCCCGATTTCATAACCAAGAGCAGTGAAGCACGCCTGTTGGTGAAGAGGGATCGGATAATAAATTTCGGTCCCTATATTACATTCCTTCAGATAACTGCGCAGTGCATCCCGGCGACCACCAGCTATGCGAATGACATATTGGTTCCAGGCATGACGACCCGGTGTATGTGCTAACGGAAGAGTGATTTGTTCGTGGAGTCTCTCTGCCTCGAACATGGAGTTGTACTGTTGAGCGTTGTCGATGCGCATTTGGATCCAACGTTCCAAGTGGGGCAATTTCACGTTAAGCACTGCAGCTTGTAAGCTGTCGAGACGACTATTGATACCAACGACTTGATGATAATACCTGGGTCGCATGCCATGGCCGCGCAATAAGGCAAGTCGATCAGCCAATCGCTCGTTGTTGGTTGTCAGCATGCCTCCATCGCCTGCGCCGCCTAAATTCTTTGTCGGGTAAAAACTGAAGCAGGCAACATCACCAAGGGAACCACTGCGTTGTCCGCGGTATTCAGCACCAATTGCCTGGGCAGCATCTTCAATCACAAGCAAATCGTTGCCATGTGCTACGTCATGCATCATATCCATATCAGCACATTGTCCAAATAGATGTACTGGTATGATTGCTTTTGTATGGGAAGTAATGCGACGCGCAACATCCGCTGGGTCCAGGTTGAATGTTTGTGGATCAATATCGGAAAATACGATCTTGGCACCCAATCTTGTTACGGCACTCGCCGTGGCAAAAAAAGTGTAGCTCGGTACAATCACCTCATCACCCGGTCCGACCTCAGCGGCCATTAATGCCAATAGTAGTGCATCACTCCCAGATGCGCAGCCAATGGCATAGGCAGCATGACAGTATTCTGCCACTGAAGACTCAAATTGTTGTACTTGTTCTCCGAGTACAAAATGCCCTGTTTTAAAAACGTGAGAAATGGCTGTTTCCATTTCTGTTCTCAGTGGTTCCATCTGGCGCTGAATATCGAGCAGTGGTACGCTCATTGGCGGTGGCACTACTTGAATCTCAGTTGCTAGGCTTGTTTCTGAGGCGACATTATTGCTTATTGCCATTATAATTTTCTCAGATCTGGGGGCAGATTATTCAGACAGGTTTCTTGAGGGTGCGTGGTTTAGAACTTCCCTGCAGATGCGTCAAGATCGGCCTTGGAGACTGCCGACGTGGTATGGCTGAAAGCATCGCTATCAATGCAATTGAGGGGCGGTTTTTCATCACGTAATATCCAGAAAACACAATTCGCTACTCAGAAAAGATAGTGTGTGGTAGGAGTGGATGGTGCATGCTTGCCTATCCTGCCACCGAGAGTATATCCTGATGTAAGAGCATCCCTCCTTCTTGTAGCCCTCAAGTCGCCGGTTTCATTCCCATGTTTGCAGTTCGCTTCCAACTCATCACTCTCCTCCCAGCCTTGCTAATGCCCTTGCTGGTGGAGTCTTCTCGGGCTGCTGATCCGCTCGACTGGCCCAATTGGCGCGGGCCGAAGCAGGACAGGTCTTCACTAGAGACCGGATTGGCCGACGACTGGAATCCTCGTGGCGGCGAGGGCAGTAATGTCGTCTGGAAGCGTTCAGATTTGGGTGGGATTTCCACCCCGATTGTACTCAACAGGAAACTTTACACGATCGTTCGCAGCAATCCCGGAACGGCAGAGGAGGGTGAAAAGGTTGTCTGTGTGGATGCAGCAACGGGAGAGAATATTTGGGAGAGTGCTTTTAATGTTTACCTTTCGGATGTCCCGGATACTCGCGTTGGCTGGTCTTCTTGTGTTGGTGATCCTGAGACAGGAAATATTTATGCACTGGGTGTCTGTGGCCATTTTCAGTGTCTGGATGGGGAGACGGGCGAGACGTTGTGGTCACATTCGTTGCACGAACAATATGGCCTTCTCAGTACGTATGGGGGTCGCACAAATGTTCCGGTTTTGTTTGAAGACCTTGTGATTATCAGTGCCGTGGTCATCGGATGGGGAGATATGGCCAAACCGGCCCACCGTTTTTTAGCCTTTGACAAAAAGACAGGTCAACTCATCTGGTTCACAGGAACGCGTTTGTTGCCTTACGACACCACGTACAGCACGCCAACGGTTTCCGTCATCGGTGGCCAAGCATCGCTCGTTTTTGGATCGGGTGACGGAGCGGTGTGGGGATTACAACCGCGGACTGGTAAGGGCATCTGGAAATATCAGTTTTCGCGCCGCGGCTTGAATGTCTCGCCACTTGTTTCTGGTGATCGCGTCTACACGGGTCAAAGCGAAGAGAATATCGATGATACGACAATGGGGGCTATGGTGGCGATCGATCCCACCGCCGACGGCCCAGTAGGCCTAGGTGGTGAAAAAGACATTACTCAGACCGGTGAAATTTGGCGCAACAAACAGATTATGGTTGGTAAAGTATCGCCAATCATGGTCGATGACACGGTTATTGCGATCGATGATCGTGCAACAATGATGGGTTTCGATGCGGATTCAGGCGAGAGGCGGTTCAAGAAAAATCTTGGTACGGTGATGCGATCGAGCCCACTCTATGCAGACGGAAAAATCTATGTATGCACTGCGAACGGTCGTTGGTATACGCTGCGACTGGAAGGGGACCGCGTCAAAATCTTGCATAAGATGCGATTGCCCTCAGGGGAAAATTGCTATGGATCGCCCATTGTTTCCCATGGCCGACTGTATGTGCCGACAACCGACAATTTGTATTGCATTGCGGATTCCAACAAAAAAGCGAATCATAGCGAACCGGTCGTAACAGCTCAGGAAACTCCGGTTTCTCTAGATCCGATTCCTGCCTACGTTCAGGTGGTTCCTGCTGAAACGCTCCTGAAGCCAGGAGAGACGCAGCAATTTCAAGTGCGGATTTTCAACCGAGTAGGCCAACGACTCAAAAATGTGCCCGCCCAGTTTTCTTTAGACGGCTCTGGCACGATTACAAGCGATGGATTCTATACCGCTGATGCGGGCGATGCGCATACCGCATCTGTGGTGACAGCCAAAGTTGGCGATTTGACCGGCCGATCGCGTATCCGCGTGGTCCCCGATTTTCCTTGGCATTTTGATTTCGAAGGAAAGACCGTTCCCATCACGTGGGTTGGTGCCCGCTATCGTCACCAGTTGCGCAAATTTGATGATGACCAAGTCATGGTGAAAGTAAGCACCATTCCCAAAGGGGCGCGTTCGCGGGCCTGGATGGGGCATCCAAAGATGAGCAATTATACGATTGAGGCTGATATCCGAGGGTCTAAAGACAATGATAAGATGCCGGACATTGGATTGATCGCACAGCGTTACACACTTGATCTGATGGGGGCTTCCCAGAAGTTGGAAATTCGCTCGTGGGGCGCTCGCAAGCGGATGGCAAAAGAGGTTAAGTTTCCCTGGCAGCCCGATGTCTGGTACCACATGAAGTTCCGGGCGGAAGTGGTGGAAGTGGATGGACAGCCGCAGGCACGGCTTCGCGGCAAAGTTTGGCCACGCGATGGGACGGAACCTGAGGCATGGACCATAGAGGCCGTTGACACGTCCCCGAATGTGAATGGGAGTCCAGGGCTCTATGGAAACGCCAAGAACACTGAACTTTACCTCGATAATTTGACAGTCTCACCAAATGATTAAGTGGTGCCTTTTTGTGTGCCTCAGATTATGGTGGCAATTGAAAAACGCAGGAACATAAAATCACGTTTCTAGATAGGCAATAGTAAGTTGTTGTTGCCTCGGAAAGATGGGAGCCTCTCAGGTATAGGCACATGCAACTAGCGAAAGATCTGACCGAAAGATTCATGATGACGAGACAAAAGTCTACTTTAGTTTTCATCGCCCTGATGTGTTGGATTTTAGCAACTCCACCACATTTGTGTGCGGAAGATCCCGTGCCTCTAACCGGCGACTGGCCCCAGTGGGGTGGCGATAGTGGACGGAACAATACGCCACGAGGCCAGAACATTCCACATCAATGGAAGCCAGGCGAATTTTCCGGGAGTCCCGTGGAGTGGCGGCGAGAAACGTCGGAAAATATTAAGTGGGTGGCAAACCTTGGTTCGCAAAGCTATGGCAATGCTGTTGTCGCGGATAATCGGGTCTTTGTCGGCACCAACAATAGTGCTGGCTGGCTTGCCCGGTATCCGCGCACCGTAGATCTCGGTTGTTTGCTCGCTTTTGATAAAGACAATGGGTCCTTTCTCTGGCAGGATTCGAGCGAGAAGTTACGCACCGGCCGAGTTCATGATTGGCCTTTGCAGGGAATTTGCTGTGCGCCCCTCATCGAGCAAGATCGCCTTTGGTTTGTCACAAGCCGAGGCGAAGTTAAGTGTCTCGACGCTGAGGGTTTTTATGACGGAGAGGATGATGGTGTTACAGCAAGCTGGGGCCGCATGTTTGATCTGACAAAAAAATCAGAAAGCGCGCTCGACGAGGTAGGGCCGGCTGTAGAGCAGCTCAGCGCTGGCAAATTGAGCGACGCAGTTCGCAAAGCATTTGAGTCTTCTGGGTCGAAAATCCCCGCTGGCGCGGTGGTGACGACAGAAGTTCCTGGTAAAAAATGGAGCCTTTCGACAAGCGAGGGTGGAACAAATCGCGAATTTGAACTTCGTCTGATCGGTCCCAAACTGAGCGGCTTCAAAAAGATCACAGTCGATGATAAACACGAATCCGATGCGATCTGGATTTTTGACATGATGAAGGAACTCGGTATTTCACAACACAACATGTGCAGTTGTTCAGTCACTGCAGCAGGTGATGTGTTATTTGTGAATACCTCCAATGGTGTTGACGAGTCACATATTCTTCTTCCGTCGCCTGATGCGCCTAGTTTTATTGCCATGGATAAGAATACAGGTAAAGTTCTTTGGACAGATAATTCACCAAGAGAAAATATTTTACATGGGCAGTGGTCTTCCCCTGCCTACGCTGTTTTAGGGGGTGCGCCGCAGGTTATTTTTGCAGGTGGCGATGGTTGGGTTTATAGTTTTGATCCAGCCGGAGATGGCAACGGCAATTCCAAACTACTCTGGAAGTTCGATGGCAATCCCAAAGAGTCGAAGTGGGAGTTGGGAGGGCGTGGCACACGAAATAATTTGATTGCCACACCGGTGATTGACGATGGATTGGTCTATGTGGCCGTAGGGCAAGATCCGGAACATGCCGAGGGAAATGGTCATTTGTGGTGCATCGATCCTACTGGTCGTGGTGACGTGAGCCCCACCCTGGCTTTTCATTTAGACGATTTGGAGTCACCGATCCCCCCGCGGCGTCTTCAAGCGGTAGATCCAAAAAAGGGAGAGGTCGTACGCGACAATCCCAACTCGGCGGTGGTGTGGCATTATGACAAGCAGGACAATAATGGTGATGGTGAGATTGACTGGGAAGAAGAGATGCATCGCAGTTGTGGCACGGTGGCGATCAAAGACGATCTGCTATACATTTCCGATTTTAGCGGTCTATTTCATTGTCTTGATGCCAAGACGGGCAAAGTGCATTGGACACATGACATGCTTGCCGCTGCCTGGGGTTCGCCCCTCATCGTTGATGGTAAGGTCTATATCGGCGATGAGGATGGAGATGTAACGATTTTTAAACTATCGAATAAAAAAGAAATTCTCTCGCGAGATGAATATGGAGACGTGGGGCCAATCAATATGGGCAACTCCGTCTACTCTACGCCGATCATTTCCGATAATGTTCTTTACATTACAAACAAAACCCATCTGTTCGCCATTGCGGAAGATGAGCAAGAGCACTCTTCTGAAAAGAGAGCGGGTGCTGAGGAAGAGTGATCGTGCTAGCATGATCGTTTCCCAAACACGGTCGAGCAAATAGTTCCGGCTTGCGCCGTAGAGTCAGCGCAATCAACGAAAATCCAGATGGGGAATTTCCCATCATACGCGTGGGCGAGTCACTTCCCGATACCGGAGAATTTTCCAGAGTGGTGTCTTTGAGTGTGGAGAGACTGTTCGTTCGATCACAAGTCGCACAAAGAGTGTCTTGTGATTCTGCGAAGTGTCGCTGTCAGTGACCAGATAGAGATTGGTGATAATGTCAGCATCGGTGGAAGTCACAATATTTTCAGTTGCATGAAGGTGTATCTGGGGATTGCCGCTGAAATGAATCAGTGACCGAATTAATTTCTGGCTCACAAATTGTTTGTAGGCCCGGTGGTTTTTCGGACCGCTTGTTAAAAACTCCTGTAAATCGGCCTTAATGGTGCGGGTTTCAGGGTCCTCCATGGTCGCTAGCGCGATATACGGTTCTCCATCCATGATACTGTTGAGCCACTGCGTACCGATGATCACCGCCTGTCGTTGGATAGATGCCTGGCGCAGGTAATAATAGGTGGGTGCGAACGATGCTGCCATTAAGCTAATGGCAAGGCCGACGATGGCTAGCGGCACGCCGGCGCGACGGTTTTGCGCTCGATGCATGTGCAGCAGAATCAACGTACACCCCAGTAGACCGATTCCTGCGCAATACCACCAAGTTTGACCGAGCAGTGCTAATAGCGAGAAGATGCCAAAAGCGAACGATAAGAGTGCCAGCGGATTCAATCGAAAGGATGAATCTGAAATCGGGTCACTGTGATTGGTAAATTGGGAATTTGAGGGAGTAGGAGTGCTGTTCATGCTTATTGCTGTACGCTCTCAGGAGGCGGTGTTGCTGCTGTCGGTTGATTCTGGATTAATTCACTTCCCCAGGTCCGCTCTATCCGAA
>Ga0315338_1001720_pt1 | contig 25334 bp, 24 predicted proteins | sample ASW8metaG_FD_204518 | JGI IMG/M metagenome (GOLD analysis project Ga0315338, IMG submission 204518) | Ammonia-oxidizing marine archaeal communities from Monterey Bay, California, United States - ASW #8 | ecosystem: Environmental > Aquatic > Marine > Coastal | place: USA: California | collected... | reverse complement strand
GCCGGGTAGAGGCGGCACGTACGCAGCTGATAACACAAGGGTCACTCGATATCGTTGCCGCGGAAGCAAAGTTCGAGGAAATGATAGGAAATGCAGCGTGAGCGAGCCTAAGGAAATCAAAGATCCAAAATTTGGCGCGGCGCCATTCGCATCGCCAAATGATGCTTTGATTATAGAGGTTGATGGGTTCGAGGGCCCTCTGGACCTACTTCTTACACTTGCAAGGACACAAAAAGTTGATCTTGCAAAAATTTCAGTTCTGAAGCTTGCAGATCAATTTCTTGCCTTCGTGGAATCGGTACGGCGACGCGATCTTGAACTGGCCGCCGACTATTTGGTTATGGCGGCGTGGTTGGCTTATTTAAAGTCGCGTTTAATTTTACCACAAGATAATCCTGATGAAGTAGCAAGTGCCGAAGAGGCCGCCACGCTGCTGCGGTGGCGATTGCAACGTTTGGAGGTGATGCGTAGTGCGGCGGCACGTCTGATGGCTCGCGACCGTTTGGGGCGTGATGTGTTTGCACGTGGTGACCCTGAGCCAATCGTTGTCCAGCAGACCCGTAATTATATCGACACACTTTATGATTTACTGAATGCCTACTCGCAACAACGCATCAGACGGGCGGGACTAAATGTTTATGAATTGGTTCGTTCTCCAGTGCTTCTTGTCGAGGAAGCCCGTGAACGCATTGAACGCGTCATGGGTCGAATGCCACAATGGAGCTTGCTTACTAAATTTCTTCCGCAAGATTGGAGTACTGGTCCGCGATTTCGTTCTGCTCTGGCGAGTATGTTTTCTGCCTGTCTGGAAATGACTCGAGACGGCAAGCTTGAAATTCGGCAACTCACCACATTTGGGGAATTATTTATTAAAGATCGAGAAACGGAACCGCTGGAGGGTAAATGAATTGTCGCGTGCAGCTTGCATTGCCGAGGATATCTATGAACAGCCTATTGACGGGCCTAAGATCAAAATACGAGATAGGCCAAGGGCGATATACGCATGATCAAAGCCAAGATAAAATTAAAATCAGTTCCAAAGACTAAGAAAAACAAGGCCGCGCAGTCTGTGGTGGCCGCTGAGCCTGATCCAGCACATTTGAGGGTTGCAGAGGCCTTGCTTTTTGCCGCAGCCGAACCACTGGCGCCAGCAACACTTGCGTCTGCACTTCCCAATGGTACCGATATTTCGCTGGTTCTTTCGGAATTGGAGTCAGTTTATAAAGGCCATGGGGTTAATCTCGTAAATGTTGCTGGTAAATGGCAGTTTAGAACAGCGAAGGATCTTGCTTTTCTTCTTCATAAAGAGAAGACAGTGGAACGCCGTCTTTCGCGTGCCGCGATTGAGACCCTTGCTATTATTGCCTATCATCAGCCGGTAACACGCGCGGAAATTGAGGATATTCGCGGTGTTATGGTCAGCAAGGGGACAGTTGATGCGCTCATGGAAGTGGGCTGGGTGCGTATTCGTGGGCGAAAGCGTACACCAGGGCGCCCCGTGACCTATGGTACCACAGAAGGCATGCTGGTTCATTTTGGGCTAGAGAGTGTTTCAGACCTTCCTGGGCTTGAAGAATTAAGAGGGGCCGGCTTTTTAGAGGCTGCACCACCCGCTGGTTTTGAGGTGCCCAATCCTTCTGATGAACTGACTGCCGATGAAGATCCTTATGTTGATCAAGAGTCGCTTCTTCCTGATGACATGCCATCAGATGAGGATCCTTGAGATTATCGTAGGGTCGCTGCTGCCTGCGTTAATCTGTAGTTTCGTATAATAAACCCTAAGACCTTAGCGTGTTACGTGGTTTCTAATTGAGATTTACTGCGCGCTAGTTATTGCTCGCTGATATTTGGATTTTCAATGACTGCGGCCTCCCCATTTATGAGGGTGATCGCTAAACGTCCTTGCCGGAGTGCCCGTGCATCATTTCCAAAAACCTTACCACGCCACCCATGCAATGCCGGATGGTTGTCGTCATGCCCGGCGGCAAGCCGTTCAACATCCTCGGCATCAGCAATAAGCCGTGCTGCCACGCCATATTCATTTGCGCGCAACCTCAGGAGTGTTTTTAAAAGGTCAAGGGCAGGGGGTGATGCACCGCGCCTGCGGCCGGGTGTCGGCAATACGTGTTCAGAGACCGCGCCTTCGCGTGCTTCTTTCAATGTCGCAAAAAGAGACTTACCCAATTTACCAGACGCAAAGCCAGACTGAATTCCACGTATGTCTGAAAGGGCCTTGAATTTTGATGGGGGGTGAGCTGCTATCTCCATCAGCGCCTCGTCTTTCAAAACCCGATTGCGAGGGATATCTCGTTGCTGGGCTTCTTTCTCGCGCCATTCGGCAAGAGCAGCAGCGATGGTAAGAAGACGTTTATTACCGGAGCGAATCTTCAGGCGCCTCCAGGCATCTTTGGGCTCGAGGCGATAGGTAGCAGGATTTTTAATTGTGGCCTCTTCTTCTTCTACCCATCTCACTCGGCCGTTTTTTTCTAATGCTGAAGCCAGATACTCATAGATGACGCGTAGATGGGTTACATCGGCAAGAGCGTATTCGAGCTGACGCTTGGATAAGGGCCTTCTGCTCCAATTCGTGAAACGAGCTGATTTGTCAACTTCTTCCTTTACAATTTTCCTTACAAGAGTTTCATAAGAAGCAGCATCGCCAAAGCCACAGACCATCGCAGCAATTTGGGTGTCAAACAGTGGATCTGGAATAGTATTTTCTTGATGGAAGAAGATTTCGACATCTTGGCGGGCAGCATGAAATACTTTCACGATATTTTTTGATGCTAGGAGCTTGTGGAATGGTGCAAGGTCTACCCCCTTCGCCAGTGGGTCGATAACACCCTCTGTTTTGAGGCCGGCCGCCTGGATGAGGCAGAGCTTTGGCCAATAGGTTTGATCGCGCATGAACTCAGTATCCAGGGCCACATAAGGCCCTTTGGAAAGCTCGGAGCAAAAACTCGTTAATTCTTTGGTGTCAGTTACTATCCGCATGCCAAGCCTCTTATCGGATTTGTGGTCCTAGGTCCTGCCTTTGGAGGTCAATTTTAGCCTGTGGCACAAAAACTTATGTTATTCCGGTGTTTTAGGTTGCCTTGTCCCTTGGAGGCCTTGACTTGGGACCAGAGCCCTCCGAAAAACGCCAGCTTTCTATTAAAACATGGCCCTTATAAGGAAACTCTGATGCACGCCTACCGGACCCATGATTGCAGTGCTTTGCGTAAAGCCGATGTCGGTAAAAAGGTTCGGCTATCTGGATGGGTTCACCGGGTACGCGATCATGGTGGTTTATTGTTCATAGATCTAAGGGACCATTATGGATTAACCCAGGTGGTGGTAGAGCCGGATTCGCCGAAATTTGAGGCGGTGTCCAGGGTCCGCTCAGAATGGGTGATCACTGTATCGGGTCAAGTTGTAGCGCGTAACGACGACACGGTGAACAAGGAACTCCCTACTGGCGAAGTAGAGATTAGAATTGAAGAGTTTACCGTGCAGGGGCAGGCGGGGGAGATTCCGCTTCCTGTTTTCGGTGAGCCTGATTATCCGGAGGATGTTCGTTTACGTTACCGATTTTTGGATTTACGGCGGGAGAGTTTACATAAGAATATCGTTTTACGATCAGAAGTTATTCAATCAATTCGTAGACGGATGGTGGAAGAGGGATTCAGGGAGTATCAAACGCCGATATTGACGGCGTCTAGCCCTGAGGGCGCTCGCGATTTTTTGGTTCCTTCGCGAATTCATCCAGGAAAATTCTATGCCCTGCCTCAGGCGCCACAGCAATTTAAACAATTGATTATGGTGGCTGGGTTCGACCGTTATTTTCAGATCGCTCCTTGCTTTAGGGACGAAGACGCACGTGCAGACCGCTCGCCAGGTGAGTTTTATCAGCTAGACGTAGAAATGAGTTTTGTCACGCAGGAAGACGTGTTTGCAGCGCTCTCACCCGTTCTGCATGATGTGTTTTCTGAATTTTCTGAGGGACGTAGTGTCAGTCCGTTGCAGACCCATAAGCGGGAGGACGGCACCGAATATCAATCTTTCAAGCTCATTAGCTATACTGATGCTATGAGTAAATATGGTTCGGACAAGCCTGACTTACGCAATCCTATTGAGATGGCGGACGTATCGCACATCTTCCGCAATTCAGGCTTTAAAATTTTCGCCAACATGCTCGCGAATGACTCCAAAGTTCAAGTTTGGGCCATCCCCGGACCCAGTGGAGGCAATCGTGCTTTTTGTGATCGGATGAATTCTTGGGCGCAAGGCGAAGGTCAACCTGGGCTTGGCTATATCTTTTGGCGAACCGAGGGCGATTCCATTCAGGGTGCAGGGCCCGTGGCTAAGAATATTGGGGTGGAGCGCACGGAGCAGCTTCGTAACGAGCTTGGGCTAAAGAAGGGCGATGGGGTTTTCTTTGTCGCCGGTCAACCAAAGAAGTTTGTTTCCTTTGCAGGTGCAGCGCGTCAGAAGATAGGGCAGGAACTCAAGCTCAGGAGCGAGCCATATTATGATTTTGACTTTTGCTGGGTCGTCGACTTTCCAATGTATGAGTGGAATGAGGATGAAAAGAAAATTAATTTTTCTCATAATCCTTTTTCGATGCCAAATTATTCGCAAGAAGCATTTTTAGACTTGGACTCCCAAAATAAAGACGAAATTCTGAGTATCACAGCATTGCAATACGACATCGTTTGTAGCGGCGTAGAGCTCTCTTCGGGTGCAATTCGAAACCATCGCCCCGAAATCATGCTGAAGGCTTTCGAAATTGCAGGATATGCTCGCGAGACCACAGAAGCTGAGTTTTCTGGCATGTTCAATGCACTTCGCTTCGGTGCGCCGCCACATGGTGGTACAGCGCCAGGCATTGATCGCATTGTGATGCTTATTGCGGGCGAAGATAATTTACGTGAAGTGACTATGTTCCCTATGAACCAGCGTGCAGAAGATTTGATGATGGGAGCACCATCGGTAGTCAATTTGAAACAGCTGCGGGATCTGCACTTACGCGTTATCGAGCCGAAAAAAAGCTAAGGGGGCATTAATTCAGCTTGTTCGGTATCTCTTTGAGAGCTGATTTTATCAAATCACCGGAAAGCGTTTTGCTCATGCGCTCTTCGATTAGTGTTTTGGCTGCCTTCACCGCTGTTTCAGCTGCTAATACGCGTATATCTGCAATTGCTTGTGACTCGGCTTGTGCAATTCGTTCCTCGGCAACTTTTGCACGCCGTTCAATCTGAATATCCAGCGCTGCGCGGGCTTCACTAGCATAGCGCTGTGCCTCAGCATGGGCCCCATCAAGAATTGCAGACACTTCTTTCTCAGCCTCAGTTTGTTTTTGTTGGTATTGCACGAGAAGGGCAGAGGCTTCTTCTTTGAGCTGTTTCGCAGCGTTTAATTCTTTAGAGATCCCAGCAGCCCGAGAATCAAGTAACCCTAAGATCGTTTGCGGCACTTTCTTCCAAATCAAAATGCCGAAGAATATACAAACACCGATCCCAACCCAACTGTGAGGATTTAAAAAAAACTCAACCATACTCAGCTCCCAGCCCCGACTACCTTTTTCACATCGGCTTCGCTGACGCGCTCCCCAATGAGGCGCTCAACGATATCAACCGTGGCTTTTGAGGCCGTTTGTCTAACGTGCATTGCGGCTGATTGACGAGCATCTTTGATCCGCTTTTCTGCAGCTTCCATTGCTGTCTTCTCTTTCGTCTCGGCTTCAAGCTTCTGTGCTTCCATAACGTTAATTACTTTATTACGACTTTCTTCTACGAGGGTTAGAGCAGAGCTGTGTGCGCTGGCTAGTGATGTTTCATATTTCTCTAAACTCTCAGCTGCTTGCTGACGAAGCTCTTCGGCCAACCCTAGGTCACTTTCAATCTGGCTTTTGCGACTCTCCAGACCGGCTCGGATATTGGGTAATAACACTCGGCTAAGTACAACCAGCAAGATAGTGAATGTCACCACTAGCCAGAATATCTGGCTGGCAAAGGTATCGACGTTCATTTGCGGCAAGCCACCCTCGGCATGTGTTTCGCCGGGTGCTAGCGTACCTTCTTCTGTGTGCTCTGCGGCCATGCTGTGTGGGATAACCTATGGTTACCCGAAGAGAATAATGAGAGCGACCACAAGGCCAAACAAACCTGTCGCTTCGCAAAGTGCAAAACCAAGAAGAAGGTTTGTTGTCTGGCCGGCAGCTGCGCCGGGGTTACGAAGGGCGCCGGAAAGGAAGTTTCCGAACACGATGCCAATACCAATGCCGGCACCTATGAGTGCCATTGTGGCAAGGCCTGCTCCTATAAAGCGTGCAGCTTCAACGTCCATGATATTCTAGCTCCTTATTCGTTTTTCATATTGGTTTGCGCCATGCCCTGTGGCCGTTTGTTAATGTTCGTGTAGATGTAGGGCGTCGTTTAAATAGATACAGGTGAGAATTGCGAATACATAGGCCTGGAGGAATGCGACCAGAAATTCGAGTGCAGACACACCGATGATGCCAAGCAGGGGTGCTATAGATAGGACAGATAGTGCGCCGCCTGCCGCTGCAAGGCTTACAACAAAGCCGCCGAATACGGTGAGCATAATGTGGCCGGCAAGCATATTTGCGAAGAGACGAACTGAGAGGCTCAGGGGGCGGCTTAGGAATGAGATGACCTCGATTATTGTTAACAACGGTAGCATGTACCAAGGCACATCCGGTACAAATAGTTTTAAGAAACGAATCCCATGTTTGAATACGCCAACAACAATCACCATCGTGAAAACAACAAGCGCTAACGTTAAAGTAACAATAATGTGGCTTGTAACTGTAAAGGCGTGGAGGAAGGGTATCAGGCCAAACAGATTAGCGAATAAGACAAACATAAATAGCGCGTAGACGAATGGAAAAAACTTAAGGCCATCTTTACCTGCAGCTGAGCTGATCATATCAGCGATGAAGTTGTAACTAATCTCAGCAAGAGATTGCATGCGCGATGGAACAAGTGCACGGGACGAGGCACCAATGGTTAAGAACAGAGAAATTGATGCAACGACAATGCACATCCACAGCGACGAGTTCGTAAAAGATAGATCAATCCCACCGATCTCTAGCGGGACGATCGTATGAATCTCAAATTGCTCCATTGGTCCGGCAGCCACGCGAACCTTACCCTTCTAGAGTTAAACGACAGAACGATTTATGCGTTGTCGCTTGTGTTCATCTCTTTTGCTGCTCTCAAAAGATTGCGAAACCCGGCAGCAATACCCAAACAAAACATCACCAAAAGTAAAACCGGCGCGGTTCCAAACAAATAGTCCAGACCCCAGCCAATCGCCCCGCCGACAAATGGCGCGGCCACGAATTCCGTGCTCAGCCGGAAGGCGATACCCAGTTTTGAGGGTGGCCGATCTTCCGCATGAGCCTTTTTACGACCACGCGCCTTGCGAAGCTCAGTCTCTAACCTACGCAGGCCTTCTGGGTCGGGATCATGGTTGGACATGCTTATAGCCCTACCATTTTGCCGATTGATAGAACTGCCAAATCAGAGAATCCGCCTCAAAATCGCGCGGACCTTAGGAGTGGGTCCGGTTCCTGTCAAGAATTCTGCAGAAACATTAAGGCATTGATATACATATATAAAAATACATATCGGCAACTCCAGAGATGCGACTTGTTGTTGCGTCTACAAAGGATTTTTATGCAGCGATCACCCGCTCGGCCTCGTCGAGTGAGACTGAAACCAATTGGCTAACCCCACGCTCCGCCATGGTCACCCCGTATAAGCGGCTCATACGCGACATAGTGAGTGCGTGGTGAGTAATAATCAGGTAACGCGTTTCACCCATACGAGTCATTTCTTCAAGAAGGCGGCAAAAGCGATCGACATTTGCATCGTCCAACGGCGCATCGACTTCATCAAGGACGCAAATCGGGGCTGGGTTCACTAGGAATACGGCAAATATAAGAGAGATCGCAGTTAATGCTTGTTCGCCACCTGAGAGAAGGGAGAGTGTAGTTAGTTTTTTTCCTGGTGGTTTAGCAAGAATTTCGAGACCGGCTTCCAAAGGATCATCAGATTCAGTGAAAGTCAGCCGGGCTTCACCACCTTGGAATAGTTCTTTAAACAATTTTTCAAAATTCTTGTTTACCTTATCAAAGGATTCAAGAAGCCTTTCGCGGCCCTCCCGGTTTAAACTCTGGATGCCGCGGCGAAGACGCTGAATCGCGCCGTCTAAGTCTTCACGATCTGCTTGAAGTGCGGCCAATCGTTGCTCGTGATCATTAAGTTCTTCTTCGGCGCGTAGATTAACACCGCCCAGATGCTCGCGTTCTCGCTTCAATTTTTCAATGCGTGCCTCTGCGTTTTCCAAAGGGGGAAGCTCGGCCCCCTTCTTTAGACCAGTCCTCTCAAAAAGCTCCTCCGGGGTGCAGTCCAGCTCATCACGAATACGTGCACTTAGCTCCTCAAGGCGATTAGAGGCATTTTCTGCACGCGCCTGTGCGGCGGCACGCTCCTCTCGAGCTTCTGAAAGAGCGCTCTCGGCCTTACGTTCTACACGATCAGTCTCTGCAAGTATTTGTTCGGCTGAAGCGCGCGCGTCAGCTGCACTCGCGCGTGCGTTCTCCGCGTCAGATAGGGCGTCAAGAAGTGCAATGCGGCGATCGGAGATTTTCTGTGGCATAGCTTCGCGCTCTGCAAGTTCGGCTTGCATGTCAACTATGCGTTGAACGAGTTCAGCATTTTTTTGCGCCGCTGCATCTCGGCGAGAGACCCAACGGATAGTTTCTTCTGAGATAGCTGCCAATCGCGAGGCTCGGGAAGCTGCGGCTCCTTTCAGCGTTTCAAAAGCTGCAACGGCTTGCCCGGCATCACTCCTCGCTGCCAGTACGGATTCTTTAATATCAGATAGGCGCTGTTGAAGTGTGCTGACATCCCCCAATGAGGCCAGCGAGTCATTTGCTACAGATTCAGCCTTCCGTGCTGTTTCACGCGCTTCACGAATACCCCTAATATCTGCGGCGATTGTTGCAAATTGGGCGGTTTTTTCACCGGCAGCGCGGGCAATTGTTGCAGCCTCATCCTGTACTGCCATGAGTTCTGTCTCAAATGCGCGCAGTGCACGTTCAGCATCCTGCGCCAACTCACGTGCCGCTGTGGCTGCATCCTGAGCGGCAGAGTATTCTTCTTTTTTGGTCTCGGTAGCTATTTTTGCATTTTTTAACACAATCTCGATAGCATCTAAGCGATTGCGTTGGGCAAGTCGTATCGCGGCAGAACTTTGCGCATCAGCGGATATGCAATAACCATCCCAACGCCAAAGGTCACCATTTTTGCTCACAAGGCGTTGGCCGGGTTTTAATTCTCCATGAGCACTACGTCCACGTTCGGGATTAACCACTCCAGTAAAGGCAAGGCGACGCGCCAGTGCAGAGGGTCCCTGGACAAATCGTGTGAGCGGGACTGCGCCATCAGGCAATGAGGGGGCGTCTTCAGGGTTTCTAAAATAACGCCAATGCTGGGGCGCAGCCTGGTCGAGAGGCGCATCCAAATCATCCCCGAGCGCTGCTGCAAGTGCCGGCTCATACCCGGGCTCAACCCTAAGGGAGTCTATAACCGGTGGCCAAAGATCTCGATCGACGCGATGAAGAAGGGTCGCGAGCGCATTTGCTTCTGCCGAATTATTTTGGACTTCCCGCTCAGCCGCCACGAAGGGAGTCCGTGCTTTATTTTCATCTTCTATTGCAGATAAATGAGCTGCGTTGGCTTGTTCAAAAACATTTTTAGCATCGGTGACTTTGTGCCTTGCATCATTAACAGTGGCTTCCGCAGCAAGCACAGCGGAAGCCTGGTCAATTTCAGATTCTGCTTCCAATTGCTGCGGGCTTAACGCTTGGAGTTGGGCATCAGCACGGGTGGCAGCTTGTGCACTTTCCAGTCTAGTGCGATCTAAACTCTCCCGTTTTGCGTTAAGCTCGGCAAGCTCCGCCGCCATCTCTTCTGACTTGTGTTCTTGTTGGGCCAAGTTCTCGCGGGCTTTAGAAGCAGTCAAATCAGCCTGTAACAATTCTTCGCTAGTGTTTGTATTTGCGGTATTCAGTGAACGTATTTCTTCATCGTAGGAGGCGAGCGCGGATACAGCATCTTGTTCCAGAGCTTTTTCGCGAAGGTGGTCTTGTTCAGCTTGCTCTATACGTTGGTTAATGCGTTGTGCTTCTTCGCGGGAGCGGTTTGCCTCGGCGTCTAAGGCATCACGCTCATGCAGTAAGCGTTGCAATGCTGCACCGCATTCCGCCTCTTTTTCACGCAATGGCGGAAGAGCATTGGTAGACTCAACTTGTGCGGTCGAGGCCTTGGCTGCTCGCTCTGCGCGCTCGGCAACAAGTGCGCTTGATTCTTGCAAAACACTTGCTTCGCCACGTTCCTGTTCTCCCGCGTCTTTCCAACGAAGAAGAAATGCAACCGCTTCAGCTTTGTGAATAACACCAGAAATATTGCGATAACGTGTCGCTTGGCGTGCTTGTCGCTTGAGACCGTGGAGCTGGCCGTCAACTTCAGAAATGATGTCATCAAGGCGCTCAAGGTTGGTCTCGGCCGCTTTCAGCCGCAACTCGGCTTCATGGCGTCGTTGATGCAAGCCGCCGATCCCCGCAGCCTCTTCCAGAATGGCCCGTCGGGCCAATGGTTTTTGATTAATAAGCACGCCAATGTGACCTTGGCGAACCAAGGAGGGTGATGATGAGCCAGTTGCCGCATCAGCAAAAAAAATCTGGACGTCTCGCTGGCGAACATCGCGCCCATTTATACGGTAAACAGAGCCAGCATCACGCTCGATTGTGCGTGAGACTTCGATCGTATCAAATTCAGTATATGGCGTGGGAGCGGAGCGATCAGAGTTGTCAATGACTAGTGTGACTTCTGCGTTGTTGCGCATAGGCCGGGTGCCTGTGCCAGAAAAAATTACATCCTCCATGCCGGAGCCACGCATGGATGTAGGGCGATTTTCACCCATGACCCAGCGCATCGCTTCTAGAAGATTAGATTTGCCGCAGCCATTGGGTCCAACAATGCCTGTTAGACCCGGCTGGATAAAAAGTTCCGTCGGATCAATGAAGGATTTAAATCCGTTAAGCCTTACTCCTGTGAACTTCAAAACCTACGCGTCCTAACTGCCGGTTCTCCCGGTTTTTTTGTGGACCTATAGGAGTGGGTCCACGATATCACGAAACGATTCAATCGGCATCGCCCCACTATGCGTTGTTCCATTGATCACGAATCCGGGCGTTGCATTGATATTGTACTGATTCTGGGCTTCTCCCCAATTTTCATCAACCACAGCAAGATTATTCGGGTTATTCATGCAGGCAATCGCCTGATCTCGCCCTAATCCGGCAGTCCGCGCAAATTCGATTAGGCTCTCCTCAACAAGTTCTTGGGTCATCTGTTGGCCACTTCCAAAAAGGCCATTTAGCCATTCCTGCTGGTTGTAAAATATGAGGTCAACAAAGGTGAAAAAGTTATCACCAGTTTGGCAGCGAGCGAGCGCGGAAGCGACGCGTGCTACACCGTCCAGGGGGAACTCACGAAAAACGTACTTCACCTTGCCCGTGTCGATATATTCAGTTTTTAACTGTGGAAACACGCCTGTCGCGAAAGCCGCGCAATGGCTGCAAGTCATCGACGCATATTCGATGATCGTGACAGGAGCATCAGGTGAGCCCATGACCAAGTCCGTGTCTTTGATTCCACCGTGTTCGGTAACCACGCTAGCGCCACCAACGCCACTGGAAGCGCTGGCACCACCACCATTGCTTTCGACATCAGCCAGCACGACTGGACTGTCGCCACAGGATGCAAGAATAAGCGCTGTTACCGTTAGGGTAGCAAATAAGTTCAGGGATAATTTACGGTTCACGAGCTTAGCTCCTAATTATGTCCAAAGAGGTTGTGGCAGAGCTGGGGGCTCCATTCAATCTAGATAAATACTAAGAATTTGGTCTTTTAATTAACTTTTTACGCAAATTTTGCAGGCGATTCAGGGCGTTATTAACTGGTTGAGCATCCGCAGGTTTGGCTTGAATAAGTAATGTTGGAAGTGGGTGCGCTGAGACGTCCTTTGCTGAAGCAAGTCTACCAGGAACAATTCGAATACGGGAAATAACTCCATTTCCAAGAAATGCGTTTAACCGATCGAGAAGTGGCCTAGTTTCGTGTTGAAGAAAAACCGCAGCGCTAGGCTCGCATTTAAGTGTTAATACTATCCCATCGGGTCCTTTGCGGCAGCGTACCGGGTGGGCCACTTTGGCAGTTTCGGGACCGGCAATCTCTGGCCAACGAAATACTAGAGATGCATCAGGAAATCCGGCCCGTTTCAGAGCTGCGTTTGTCTGAAGGGCGGTATCCGAGGCTAGTGGTTTTGCCCATCCCCGCCTTGGCACCAATTGCGGTACCACTTGCATCCGGGCTTTTTTCGCGCTCTGGCTCATATATGACCATTATAAAATCTCAGATCAGTAATCATAGACGTTCCCGTCCCTGCAACAAGCCAGAGATCACGTCAGATCTATTGAGTTGGTATGATGCCAACAGGCGTGTTTTTCCGTGGCGCGCCAAGCAGGGTCTACCAAGTAACCCCTATCGAGTCTGGGTGTCTGAGATCATGCTGCAACAAACTACCGTGCAGGCGGTAGATGGGCATTACCGGTCTTTTCTTAAGCGCTGGCCAAATGTCAACAGGCTTGCGGGTGCAAGTTTGGACGATGTTTTGGCAGCATGGGCAGGACTTGGCTATTATTCACGTGCGCGTAATCTCCATCTCACAGCTCAGATCATTGCATCTGAATGTGCAGGAAAATTTCCTAATAGCGCATCGGAACTAATCAAGCTTCCTGGAATAGGTCCTTATACGGCTGGTGCGATCGCGTCGATAGCCTTTGGCGAACGTGTTGCAGCTATCGACGCCAATGGAGAGCGTGTCCTCGCTCGACTTTACGCGCTAAATGAGCCGCTACCAAAAATACGTCGACGGATGGCGGCTTTGGCTGATGCCTTAATTCCAGCAGACCGTCCTGGAGATTTTGCGCAAGCCCTTATGGATTTTGGATCGCTTATCTGTATCCCGAAGCAACCAAATTGCTCGCTGTGTCCCATTGAGCAGCATTGCGTGGGGCTCAGTCGTGGACTCATCGAACAATTGCCGTTGAAGGCACCGGAGCGTGAACGTCCGACAAAGCGCGGCGCAGCATATATCGTGTTTGATCGTAAAGGATTCATTTTACTTGAACGTCGACCAGCTCGGGGCCTCTTGGGTTCGATGATGCAACCGCCACTCGGCCCATGGCGTAAATCTTTTCCAACGTGCGGCAGAGCGCTCAAAGAAAGTCCCGTTCTTGGTAAATGGAAGAAGCTTCCTGGCTTAGTGCGCCACAGCTTTACACATTTTCAATTGGAACTTGAGGTCTATGTTGCGCGCTTCACGCGCCGACCAAAATTTGATGGTGTTTGGGTATCACCTGATAAACTCTCTAAGGTTGCGTTGCCCACAGTGATGAAAAAGTTGATTCATCATGCACTAGGCATTACATAACCCCACTTTTTCTAAACGAGTTCTGCCCGAATTTGTTGTCGAAGCAGGTCAATCGGTATCAAATTTCCCTTGCTTTCAAAGTGCCAGAATGTCCAGCCATTGCAGGCATCTAGACCTTGAACATGTGCTCCAACGCTGTGGATGGAACCAGTTGCGTCTGCACAGACCAAGGTGCCATCAGCACGTATTTTGGCATGATGACGCTTTCTACCGGCGCTTGAGAGCACGGTTCCGGGCGTCAGAAGACCTCTTTCAACTAATGTCCCAAACGGAACACGCGGTTCCGATCTTTTGGGCCGGCTCACTGTAAGCGTTTCATTATCAAGCCGTGTTACAGCCGCAATCCGCTTCGAAGCATGGTCGATATAGCTCTCATTACGTTCGATACCAATGAAGTGTCGGCCCAGCTTTTTTGCTACAGCGCCAGTTGTTCCTGTGCCGAAGAAAGGATCAAGCACCACATCGCCTGCATTCGTAGTTGAAAGGAGGACGCGGTGAAGGAGGGATTCTGGCTTTTGTGTGGGGTGAGCTTTAGAGCCTGTTTTATTTTTTAAGCGCTCGCCACCCGAACAAATAGGCAAATTCCAATCAGATCGCATTTGAAGGTTCTCGTTCAACGCCTTCATCGCGTCATAATTAAACGTGTAACTCTTTTGATCGCGTGATTTTTTTGCCCAGATCAATGTTTCATGTGCATTGGTTAAACGCTTTCCGCGAAAATTTGGCATTGGATTTGTCTTGCGCCAAATAACGTCATTCATAATCCAGAATCCTAAGTCTTGTAGGATGGATCCAACGCGAAAAATATTATGGTAGGAGCCGATTACCCAAATGGCGCCATTTGGTTTTAAGACGCGCTGAGCCGCGCTTAGCCATTCCAGAGTAAACCGGTCATAATCAGCAAAGCTTGTAAATTGGTCCCATGAATCATCAACGGCATCGACTATCGTATTATTAGGCCGTCTCAATTCACCTTCGAGTTGGAGATTATATGGCGGGTCGGCAAAGACGAGATCAACAAGGCCTTCAGGTAGGGCTTTAATTGCTGAAATACATTCACCGTGAATGATTTGATCAATGGGTAGTTGGGATCTAACGGATTTGCGCCTACTGGCGGCGGGGCCTGTTCGACCTGATTTATTAATTGGCATGACCCCACCCCTATGTTGCGGGGTGAAACGTGATTCACAGGAGTCCAGAGGTCAATAGAGCTTTTGAATCAATATCTTAATATTGAGTCCCCGTGATTCACATGGCACAACATATGGTAGACTGGTGCAAAACTTTTTCGGTGATGTGGCGTTATACCAAGCATTTTCATGCCCTCAATATGCGCTTTGGTACCGTAACCCATATTGGTCCGCCAGCCATATCCTGGAAACTCCTCGTGCAAACGTACCATCATCCTATCGCGTGTAACCTTAGCAATAATTGATGCTGCTGCGATGGAAACCGAGCGTCCATCTCCCTTAGTAATCGTGTCGCAAGGGCAATCAAGCTCAGGCGCATCATTGCCGTCGACGATCGCGAATGAAGGTTTTTTATCAAGTGCCGCAATGGCGCGCGCCATTGCTAAATGTGTCGCCCGCCTGATGTTGAGCGTATCAATTTCTTCAACGCTTGCCTCCCCAATGCCCGTGGAGGCGCACTCTATTAAACGGTCAAATAGTATCTCGCGCCTGCGCATTGTGATTTTTTTTGAATCATTTAACCCTTCAGGAATGTATTCAGGATTGAGAATGACCGCTGCGGCCATAACAGGCCCAGCAAGTGGACCACGACCAACTTCGTCAACGCCGGCTATGCAACCTCTGTTATCAGCTAGAAAGCGTGCTTCATAAGAAAAGTCTGGCATGTCTCGTATCCGGTGATTCGTTATGTTGAAACCATAGCTGGAGGCCAGCATGCCTGCCCAGATATCTGGTGTTACAATCACAGGAGAAAGGGAAGTAATGCGCTATGTTTAAAGCGCGAGTGCTAATTGGTTGGTAGTCATTTTTGGGCGACAAAATTTTCTGGTATCAAGCTCAAGTCTTTTGCGATTTAAACCTAACCGGCGTGTAGCAAGATGAAAGCGCTGTGCAATAAGCTTGGCATAAGGCCCGTTGCCGCGCATGCGCCCTCCCCAATTGGCATCATATTCTTTCCCACCACGCATATTCCGAATTAATGATAGAACATGATTTGATTTGTCTGGAACATGCTTATCGAGCCATTCGGTAAAGAGGTCTTTAATTTCAAGCGGAAGCCTTAAAAGTACATAGCCGGCTTCGGTGGCACCAGCATCGCGCGCCTTAGAAAGAATGGATTCTAATTCTTCGTCGTTTAGGGCTGGAATAATAGGGGCGGTCATAACGCCAACCGGAATGCCCGCTTGGCTAAGACGGCTGATTGTCTCAAGCCGTTTTGTGGGGGTAGCAGCGCGTGGCTCCATCGCTCGTGCAAGCTTGCGGTCTAATGTCGTGACAGATAGGGCAACTTTCAGCAAACCTGCTTTGGCCATTGGCGCCAGAAGATCAATATCCCGAGTGATGAGCGAAGATTTAGTTACAATACCAACCGGGTGATTAAACTCTGTAAGCACTTTTAAAACCGAACGCATGATGCGGTATTCGCGCTCTATAGGCTGGTAAGGATCTGTGTTGGTGCCGATAGCGATAGCCTGGGGGACATAAGCGGGTTTTTGCAGCTCAGTTCTGAGAAGCTTTGCAGCGTCAGGTTTTGCGAAAAGTTTTGATTCAAAATCCAGGCCAGGGGAAAGGCCCAGATATGCGTGCGTAGGACGAGCAAAACAGTAAACGCAGCCATGTTCGCAGCCGCGATAAGGATTGATGGATTGGTTGAATGAGATATCAGGAGAATTGTTTCGAGTTATAATTGTGCGGCTGATGTCGCTTATGACTTCAGTCTTGATAGGGGGAGGAGGTTCACCTCCATTGCTCCAACCATCATTGAGACTGACATAATTTTTTCTGTGGTAGCGGCTTGAAGCGTTTGATCGCGCTCCACGTCCTTCTACCTGGCGGGTATCTGCTATTGCTGAAAGTATTTCTACCATTCAAATCGTTATAAATGATTATAAGAACAAATCAAGAACATAAAAGAGTTTTGGAGAGAAAAATTAGCTAAAAACCTGCATATTATAGATGTTTTAGGGTAACAGAATGCAGTTCGAGCTTTGTACGTATTTGGAATATAGTGCCATCTAATTCTTCAAAAAATAGGGCGCATCGGGGGGAAAATATGCGGTGGATGGTTGCAGGTTTGATAGCGGGCCTAATGGTTGTTCCTAGTGCATCACAGGCTGCTTGGGAGCAATATATCAACGAGGAATTTCATTTTGGCGTTGATTTTCCTACCGAACCGAGCGTGAGTAGTGGAATTCATAACGGTGCGGTTTCTGGAGAGCGCCAATCTACAATTTTTGAGTCGAAAGATGACGGTATCACCTACCGTGCAATTGTCGTCGACATCTCCGATCAGATTATTGATTCTGGCTCCATATTGGAGGAAGCCGTCTATATCTGGGGTCTAGATGGCGATCTTATCGTTGACATGTCGGCTCGTACCGGGCCTTGGGAAGGCGCTGTGTATGGTCGCCGTTTGACTATCGACAAACAAGATGGTTCTCGAGCGACTGCCTCGTTCTTTACTACGCTTGGGCGGCTTTACATATTTGAGGCAAGTATTGACGCTGGTGGTGATTTAAACGGACCAAATCCAGGTCGTTTTGTACAGACGGTTATATACAATATTGATTGGGATTGGAGCATTTGGCCACCGGTGCCACGCCGGGAGTAAGAGTTATAGCAGCGACTGTAAGACTGATCACAAAAGCGTTTATCTTGTAGCGTTGTGGCTCTTTGGCTTGCCTCTTGGTCATCCTAGAAAACTCTTCTGCGCTTTAAGGGTCGGCACTCGGCACCATAGGACCAGTCGGACAGGCGCCATTCGTTGCGATGAGCTCTTGGATTAGTTGCTCGGTATGGTCCGGCGCTTCAATTATTCCACCTGCGTGAAATGAAACAATGGAATCCAATGGAGCAGGGACAGCAGGCGTAAGGAACAAAGAAATTGGTTCGTTGGGGTCGTTGGAGATAATCTGAAGAAGTTCGCGGCTGTACATTAGAGAAAGTGGCTCAGGTGCATTCGATACAATAATTGCACCCTCGGCTGATCGAACACGCCATTCATTATTAGAATTGTAAATCCCATTGCCACTTATCAGTGTGATGCCCCCGAGCTGTATGGGCGCACCAGTTAAATTGCTGAGGTTAGGCAGAAGAAAATTTAGTTGTGTTGGTACCAGAGAGCCAGCTACTGCACCCCAATTAGGGTTCGATGAAAGAGGAAGTGTCACATCAAAGTTCAAGCTAAGAACTGCGCCATTCTCCACGATCGTGGTTTGGCTTACATCCCAGGGATAGGTTCCGTCGCGCAACCCCAAAGGGGCCGCGACATTCAATGTAGAAAGCTCAACTGCCCCCTGTATTGCGCCGGGTGTGGCCTCGCCACCAGAAATTAGGAGATGCAGTAAACCGCCTGTTACGGGTTGTGAGACCGAGCAAGCCCAATCAGCACTATGTGCCGATGGGTTGAGAGAGAGGGATGAAAGCGCAAAGGTAAAAGCTACCAGACTTGTCCGTTGCTTCCATCTCATACTCCAACCTCCTATCCTGGCAACATACTATCTATTAGTACTCTTTAAGGCGCGGCATAATCCCAACAAAGTTGCACGGACCGTGCCGAACATCGAGTTGTGATTTCAATATACCGTCCCAACCATCTTTTATGGCGCCAGGAGAGCCAGGAAGGGCAAAGAGATAAGTGCCATTCGAAACCCCCCCGCATGCTCGAGACTGCACCGTTGAGGTACCAATTTTTTCAAAGCTAATCCGATGAAAAACTGCAGAAAAACCTTCAATTTCTTTTTCAAAGACAACACGAAAAGCCTCCGGGGTAACGTCGCGGCCTGTTAAGCCAGTCCCACCAGACGAAATAACAACGTCAATATTCGGGTTGTTTATCCACTTTCTTAGACACTGGACGATCTCTTCTTTCTGGTCAGTAATTATCGTGCGCTCTACAAGGTGATGACCAGAATCTATAATGCGTTGTTCCAAAACATCACCAGAGTCATCATCTGCACGTGTGCGCGTGTCTGACACCGTCATGATCGCAATGTTCACTGGCTGGAATTTTTTTTGCTCATCTATGGCCATGAAGATAATTCAATCATAATTGTGTGAGGTACGATACGTCGATGTTTAACCAATTGTGGGGGAGTGTCACTGGCCATCTGAGACAAGCTCTTCGTGCAATCTGAATATTGGCCAATTTCCAGAGGCAGCCTCGTCCATTCCTATTAGAGAATTTCCAAAAACTTTCTGGTACATCCACATATTCACCATCACACGCTTCACGTAGTCTCGCGTTTCAGGCGATGGCAGACTTTCGATAAAAAGTATGGGATCATTATTACCTTCCTGCCGTTCGAGCCAGCGCGATAAATTTCCCAATCCAGCATTATAAGCAGCGGTTAGAGCAAATAAATTTCCATTCTGCTGATCCAGTAAATCAATGAGGTAATCCTCACCCAGGCGCATGCTGTAGGAAGGGTCGTTAAGTCGATCACGATTGCCCCGGGCAAGACTTGGATCCTTAGTAATATAGGCCGCTGTGGTTGGCATGATCTGCATAAGGCCACGCGCACCGGCGTGTGAAATCGCCTCCGGATTGAAACGGCTTTCTTGGCGTGCAATTGCAAGCACGAGGGCTTGATTGAGACTATACCCCCCCTGAGGTTCATAAGGTGGGATTGGATAAAGGCTTGTTAAGAATATTCCTCGCCTTGCTGCGGTTTCAGCGGCACGAAGCTCAATCCTTGGCGCGCCCAAAATGCGTGCTAGCGCTGCGAAAGCTGGGTCAAGTGATGAATTAGTTTCACCGAAAGCACGTTCAAGTTCACCTTCGACAGCGTCCTGGCGGCCAATTTGCCAAAGCGCTATCGCGCGCCGAATGGCATCATTTTCCACAAGCCGCAAATAAGAATATTGATCAAGTTTAGGCTCCTCGAATGCAATGGTTAGATCTTGACCGATAACGCGTGTAGCAAGCGTGCCATAAAAGGTGAAGTCACTCTCCCCAGCAGTTTCATAGAGTGCCAAAACCGACGCTGGATTACCTATGCGCATGTTTGCCCGGGCGGCCCAGAATGCACCGGTAGATTTATCGCGTGGCGAGTCTGAACTCAGCAGGCTCATATATTCAAAACTATGCGCAGCAGAGGTGAAATCACCCATGCGGTAGGCAGCAAGGCCCGCAGTCCAGTTTAATCGTACTGCTGCTGAAGACCCTTTCAAGAGTTGTGCTTTAGCGACGCGGAGCGCGTCCCGGTCAAGTCCCTGCGCCAGATAGGCGGATGCCGTGTAGGAATACAGCTGATCAACATCGCCTTGAGGAAGGTTTGACAATAACGATAATTGTTTGACGACATTTTCTGCCTCCATAGGGTCGTCTTTCCCCGCAAGGTTTCGCAACTGAAGCATGGCGCGCTTGCCACGGTTGGAGTTCAGATCAGCAGTCACTATTTCTTCTTGCTCGAAGCGTTCTCCTCTCCACCTCAAGCGCGTTGGTGAACGCGGGTTACCCATGCCGTCACTTTTTTTTCTTAGTGCCAGATTGTAGATGCGATTTGCTTCAAAATGATCGGAATATTCTGAGAGCCAGACCTGCAGCTCTTGAAACTTCGTAATGTAATGGCGGCCCATGTAGCGTTGATGCATTACATAGCCCAGCAGACTTCGGTCACTGAGCGCGACGATCAAGTCATTGGCTTTTGAAAGGTTACCGTTTTCCTGCGCTGCAAAGATGGAACGGTAGTTTTGAATGTCGGTAGTTGAGAGAATCGATGGAACAACGTTTTGCGCATGCGCTAAAGACGCAAAGAACAGGGTAGCAAACAAAGCGCAGAATACTTTGTTCAAAAGCTCTATCCCCCGAAGACCTCAAACCAACCTGTGATTTAGCCGTTAGATCGGCGTTCATTCAAGCCAAACTAATTATGGGAGAGTTGCCCAAGATACAGGCGCGCAATCTCCACTCTAGTAAACAAAAAAAGGCGGCGCATTGTACGCATGTCTGCGCCAATGCACCGCCCGAACATTAGTATCCTAGTGGTTCGCTAGGATTGTATCGTCTGGATCAAGGAGCTCCGGAATTGATTCAAGGTAAGCATGAATGTCCTGCATCTCCGCGTCCGAAAGGAGAATAAGGCTGTATGGAGGCATTTCTAACGCCGGCGTTCGAACATAGGCGGCAAAGGCCGCATAAGGTAGTGGTCCGGGAGCTATATCCGGTCCACGGCCACCTTGACCTTCAGTCCCATGACAGGTCCAGCAGCCCTTTTCCTGATATGTTTGATTGCCGTTTTGTGCATCTTGAGAAAACGCTGTGGATGCAGTTAGCACAACAAAACCTGTAGCGGCAGTAGCCGCTGTCAATAAACGGTTCATAATTACCCCCTAATGCGGCTGTGTCACGACGTCGAGTAAATATGGCTCGCCCGCCTTGACCGCTTGAATGCCGCGCGCAATTGCCGGCCCTAGGTCATTTGGATCGGTGATTGGACCCGCGCCAGAAACTCCCAGTGATTGTACAAGTTGGGCGTACTGGATGTTTGGTTTAGTGATTTCGTTACCGATATGAAAGTTTGCGAGTCCCCGGTCACGCCACTGTCCAACTGTTTGAACATGCATGATTTCACGATGATAAGATCGATTATTGTTCATTATCGATAACATGGGGATGTTATGATATGCGGCTGTCCAATGAACGCCAGGTGCGTACATGTGGTCACCGTCATTTTGAACATTGATCGGTAAATGCCCGTTCTCGCGATGGCCAAGCGCCGCCCCAACTGCTGCCGGCAGGCCGTAGCCAACCCCAGCGCCACCCGAACCGCCGTTATGCTGATAATGTTTGTCAAAGGTCCAAAGGGCGGTGACATTGCCATCAAGCGTGTCGCCGGAGAATGCCCAATCTTCGCCTTTAATTTGGTTCCATATCTCGGCTGCCATTCTTCCAGAGCTGATCCGTCCAGTCGAATTCCAACCTAGCATTGCGTTTCTTCGCGTGGTTTCACGAGCCGTCGCGAATGCCTGCCTGGCTGTGTCTCCACGGGCTGCAATCACCGCGCGTCGATCGGCAGGTATTTCTTCTTTTACCGCTTCAATAAGTGCACGAAGCGTTGCTTGGGCGTCCGCACCGATTGACACATCGACTGGTTGCAACCGCTGGAAGTCTTGATAATTGGCTCGCGTATAAAGATCACCAACACCAATACTAATCAGCCGAGTTCCAGGACGAACACGAGAGTGCAGCTGGAAATTGTAGCTGTCCGAGAAGCGGTTAATAGTGCCAAAAAAATCTGTTAATTCCAGCCCCATAACCACATCCGCACGTGTGAGCGCACCACCACCTCCGGAGAGGTAGTGGTTGTTAGGGAAATTCATGCGGCCGTATTGATTGATAACGGTCGCATTAAGTGTTTCAGCAAGTTCAACAAGAAGGGGAATGCCTTCGGCGGTCCGCGCGACACGGTCGGCGATGATGACCGGGTTATCAGCATTCGCAAGCAGCCTTGCGGCTTCTCTAACAGCACCAGTGTCGCCTTGCGGCGGGGAGGTTGGCGTGTATTTCGGTATGGAGAGCTGAGAGCCCTCTGGAATGCCGTGTTCTTGAATGTGGCCGTCCAAGGAGAGGGCAACTGGCTCCATCGGAGGGGTCATCGTGATCTTGTATGCCCGGACCATTGACTCAGCAAAATGCTGAAGTGACCAGGGCTGATCATCCCATTTGGTGAAGTCACGAATTAGGCCAATGGGATCTATTGCAGAATGAGTCGTGGGCACACCAGGGCGGCGTGAAGCAGCGTCGCCATGATTTCCAACCACCACAATAATGGGGACACGGTCGCACCAAGCGTTGTAGATGGCCATCGTTGCATGTTGTAAACCGACCGTCCCGTGGAAAAGACACATCATCGGCTTACCTGTGGCTTTGTAATAGCCATGGGCCATTGCGGTGCCAGATTCTTCATGCAAGCAGGTCAGCATGTTGGGTTTTGTGTCACCGCCATAATTAATGAATGACTCATGTATGCCGCGGCAACTTGATGCCGGGTTAGTTATCACATATTCGATGTTTAGTGACTTCACGACATCAACCATGAAGTCAGAACCGGGTTTGCCTGCACTGTAGGAATAGGGTCCAGCTTTTGGCATTCCATTCTCTGCATCCTGTACCGCCGCCGTTGGCCGCGTAGCATTTGGTGCAGGTGTCGCAGCTTTAGCGCTATTCGCAATCGGGACAGCACTGGCCGCTCCTGCAACTGCGACGCCCGCTAGGAATTTGCGGCGGTCTACGCCATTTTCTGCCTTTACTTTCGACATCCCTTTGCTCCCGTCCCTGTTTTTGCTGGTTTAAAGTCGAATTCTCCGTCGAGATAATACTGGAGCCGGGCAGCATTACCAATCGCCAATTGGGGTAGACAGGGTAAAGTATTGTATTTTTTTGGGTGCAGAGGCTGCACTGATGCAGTTTTGAGTACGATGCTCCCGTAAATAGCCTGCTCTATGCTGTTTGAAGGTCTTCAATTTTGTTAGTAATCGCCAGAAAGTCTCTCCAGGCTAGGCGTTTGGCCGAGGGCTGACGTAGCAAATAGGCCGGGTGGAGGGTTGGCATGGCAGGAATGCCACCATTTTGGGTTTGGTAAACCTGCCAATTTCCACGTGCCCTCATAATTCCTCCACTGATGCCAAGCAGATGACGGGCTGATACAGCGCCCAGGAGCACTAGGACACGCGGCTGAACCAGCTCAATTTGGCGGTGAAGAAATGGTAAGCAAACTGCGGCTTCTTCAGGTGTTGGGTTGCGATTGTTCGGGGGGCGCCATGGAAGGATGTTAGTGATGTAAACTTTAGACCGATCCAATGCCAAGGCCCCCAACATCATATCTAAAAGCTGACCGGCACGGCCAACGAATGGCCTCCCTTCAAGGTCCTCGTCACGCCCTGGTGCCTCGCCGATAAACATAATTGTCCCTTCTGGGTTGCCGTCTGCGAATACTGTGTTCGTTGCAAGCCGTTTTAGATCGCAGCCCTCAAAGCCATCAAGCGCGGCTTTCAACGTGGATAGATCGGAGCAGGAATTTGCGAGTTCGCGTGCCGCACCAGGGGCGGTAGAGAGCGAAACCGCTTTGGCACTAGCAGTAATCTTCCCTATTTTTGGTGCTTGGGGCCGCTTTGAGAGCTCAGGGGTGTCTTCCCCCGTGGCTTGTTTTCGGTTTGTTATCGCAAATCGGTTTGTTGAAATTTCTAGCAGGGCTTCGTCGGCCCCTGTGTCAACAAGCCAGCGAAGCATTGCAATGTTGGTTTCGTTGGAAGATTCTGACATGCAAAAGATGTTAGCTGAGTAAGGATGAGATGCTAAGGGCATCTGATCTGGTACAACGTAGATGCCTGGGGACATGATGACGGTCGAGCGCGATACTATGGAATATGACGTGGTTATCGTTGGCGCGGGCCCCGCCGGGCTCTCGGCTGCAATACGGTTGAAGCAATTGGCGGCTACGATCGACCAAGAAATTAGTGTTTGCGTATTGGAAAAGGGCTCCGAGGTTGGAGCGCACATCTTGTCCGGGGCGGTGATCGACCCTAGGGCGCTTAATGAGCTTTTTCCTGACTGGAAATCTCGAAATGCACCTTTGGATACTCCAGTAATATCTGACCGGTTCTACTTTCTTACGCAACAAACTGCGTGGCGCATTCCTCAGATGTTGTTGCCACCGTCAATGCACAATCGTGGTAATTATGTAGTAAGCCTGAGTCTTCTATGCCGTTGGCTTGCCCAAGAAGCTGAAACACTGGGCGTCGACATTTTTCCCGGCTTTGCTGCCGTAGACTTTATCGAGGAAAATGGAGAGATACTCGGTGTTATTACAGGCGATATGGGAATCGCAAAAAACGGAGAAAAAAAGTCTAGCTTTGCAGCTGGCATTGTACTCCTTGGTAAATATACCCTTATTGCTGAAGGTGCACGCGGGTCACTCGCGAAGCGTTTGGTTTCACGCTTTGATTTGTCACGTGATCGCGCTCCACAAACTTTCGGGCTTGGTCTTAAAGAGCTTTGGGAACTGCCGTCAGCCACGCATCAACGTGGCCTTGCCTTTCACTCATTAGGCTGGCCCCTGGATAATCGTACTGGAGGCGGCGCATTCGTCTATCATTATGGCGATAATCTTGCCTCGGTTGGATTTGTACTGCACCTAGACTACGAAAACCCCTATTTGTCACCATTTGACGAATTCCAGCGGTTCAAAACACACCCGATGATCCGGTCAATGCTACAGGGCGGGCGTCGCATCGCCTATGGTGCACGGACGATTACCGAAGGTGGTTTGCAAGCCGTACCACGTCTTGTTTTTCCTGGCGGTGCGTTGATCGGTTGTGCAGCTGGCTTTGTGAATGTGCCCCGCATTAAGGGAACACACAATGCAATGAAGACGGGCATGCTTGCCGCTGAGGCCGTAATTGACGCGTTAAAAAATAATCGCACACATGATTCGCTAGAAAAATTCGAGGATGATTACAGTCGATCTTGGGTTTATCGGGACCTCTACAATGCACGAAATGTGAAGCCTCTTTGGAAGCGTTTTGGTACACTCGGTGGCAGCGTGTTGGGTGGATTTGACCTGTGGTGTAATG
>Ga0315338_1001719_pt1 | contig 25335 bp, 21 predicted proteins | sample ASW8metaG_FD_204518 | JGI IMG/M metagenome (GOLD analysis project Ga0315338, IMG submission 204518) | Ammonia-oxidizing marine archaeal communities from Monterey Bay, California, United States - ASW #8 | ecosystem: Environmental > Aquatic > Marine > Coastal | place: USA: California | collected... | reverse complement strand
ACCCACGCGTTACTACTACCTTGGGAAAGGGGGGTGGCATATCATTTCCGGTAAGCTGTAGGGGTGGGGGAGGTTCTAGAAGTATGAATCGGCGTGATTACTTTCCCTATACCCGTAGGGGAGTGGGGCCCCACCCTTCTTCTTCCCGATTGAAGCTAAGAAAACGAGCATCTCGCGTGTATAGAGTACAGAACACTATAGAGTTCTGACCTATAGGAGTACTTGTAGGGGGGTAGGTGTGGAAGGGGGGGTATTTGACAGGGTACCTGTAGCTGGTATAGTCGGTATTGCTAACGGGACACAGTGTAGGAGTAGAGATGTTGGCGATCACAGTCTTGCTATTGGGCTTATGCACCCCCCAAGACATCTGTTTAGAGCTTCAGAAGGTACGTAGCTTCAAAGATTCTCGCCTGGAGACGTGTTATGAGGTTGCTTCGGTGGCCGATGAGTTTGATTTGGACCCCCTGTTGCTGGTTTCTGTTGCCTGGCACGAGTCTCGGTTTAATAATGCGGCTGTATCTCGTGCTGGCGCTGTTGGTGCACTACAAATAATGCCAAAGATATGGTGTGGCAGCCAACATTGTGACTACATCTATGTCGGTGGGCGTGCGTATAGCCGCTGGCGTAAACGTGCAGAGCGTAAATACAGACGTAACGTCGAATATCACACGCTCGCGATGTACAACGGGGGTAATTCCCCCGGGGCACGTAGCTTCAAATACGCGAAAGCTGTTCTAAAGACCTACAAGCTGCTCAAACGGCGGCTTAATAACTGCAGCGTACCAGGCTGCTAAGACCCAGGAGTTAATCATGGATATAGAAGTAACAAAATGGAACCCCAAAAATGACGGCAAGCTCGTTGGCTTTGCTGACGTGCTCGTGAATAGCGTTGTGGAAATCAGAGGCTGCGCGCTTCGGGAAGGTCGAGAGGGCGCCCTTTGGGTCTCCGTGCCAAGCCGAAAGTACGAAGACGAAACCGGCAAAACCAAATGGGTCGGGCATGTCGGGTTCCCAAGCGATGAACACTACAAGACCTTTCAAGAGAAAGCCGTAAAGGCAATCACTCAGCAAGGTAATGCTGAACGATTTGCTAACGAAGACGATATGCCCTTCTAGCCTGGGGGGGCATAATGACGCGACAGAACTTTTATGCGTTCGGCCACCTGCCGTATGCATGGATAACACAACACCCGCCAACCTCTGCGATTGTCGCATGGGCCCTCCTGCAAGACCACCGCAACGCTCAGGGAGTTTGCTGGCCTTCCCTTCATAGGCTAGAGAAACTCTCTGGGCTGTCGCGGTCCTCTCTGCAGCGCGGTATCAAATGGCTGAAAGACTACAACTACATAGATGTAGAACAAGGCGGCGGTGAATCCACCAGCCGATACATCATCACATGGGACGCTAATCAGATACCCAAGGACTATGCTGAGAAGCATAAAAACATCAGTGATTCCAAGGGGGTATCAGATGTGACACAGGGGGGTGTCAAAAATGACACCGGGGGGGTATCAAATATGACCCCCAAAGATAATACCACAGAAGATAATGTCGGAGCTAAAGCTCCTCCAGTGTGTGGCGCGCGCGTGCCCTATGAGCAAGTGCGTGAAGTTTACAACGAGTTTCAGCAGCAGTGCCGGAACGGTCTTCCTGGCTGGAAGCAGTGTCGTAGCGTCAAGGATGTCGACAGGCGTATGGGCGTGAAGCGGCTGTGGAACATCACGGGCTCAGAAGAAACCCTCCGTGCATTTTTAGCCAAAGCGTCCAGAAATGAACACTGGCGTGGTGGCAACTCGCGGGATTGGCGAGCAGACATAGACTTCATCTGCAAACCTAAAACGCTCCGCAGCATTGACGAAATGGACGATCAACCTGTCTCCGCCATGGAGGTGCAGGTACGCCTGGGGTTGATGAAGCTGCAAGAGCGCGGGTCCAAGTGGACAATCACCATCACACCAAGTGGCATGATCAAGGCATTCTACCTCCTGACCAACGGGGGGCATTCTATTCCACCACGTAGCAGCTATGACTACATAGCCCAGACAATAGCCGAAGGTCTCAGCGGCGCCACAGATGATGAGCTTCTCGAGGTGGTAAGAGAATACATGAACCAAGCCGATAACAGTTTCTGGCCGAGACCAGGAACGCTCTTCAAGATATGGCAAGATAATGTTTGATATCAGCTTCATAATCCCAGTAGCCCCCAAGGGAAAAGCACGGCATCGCACGGCCAATGGGAGAGCGTATACACCGTCAGACCAAGTAAGGTGGGAACAGCAGTTCGCTCTTTTTGCTGCAGAGCACAGACCAGAACAGGTCTTAACAGGAGCGCTAGGTCTGTACGTGACGGCAGTGTTCCCCAGGCCTAAGCGCCTGCGGCGAAAGAAGGACCCAGAGAACTTCATCTACCACACCAGCAAGCCCGACGCAGACAACGTGTGCAAGTCCATATGTGACGCTCTAAACGATACAGGGTGGTGGAGAGATGATTCTCAGGTTGCGTTCATGTCATGTACGAAATACTATGAGGAAAAAGAAGGCCCTGGGCCAAGACTCATAATCCGCATTGTGGAGCTTAAAGATGCCAGTGAAGAAACGAAAAGCTAAGGCCAAGCCCAAGCCAGCAACGAAACTGAGGGGCGCTGTTGTTAAGCCTGGGAGACCAGGGAGCGCGAGTCCTCCGGGCGCACCCAAGCGCAAAGAAGGCGAGAAGTTCGTCGACTGGATGAAGCGCTTCGACTCGTACCGCACTAAAAAGAAAAAGCGCACTGCCGCAAAGAAGCGGAAGCGGAGCTAGCGATGCCTAAAGTTGGAAAGAGGAAATTCCCATATACCAAGAAGGGCAAGGCTGCGGCTAAGAAGGTTGCAAAGAAGACTGGCAAGAAAGTGCGGACAACAAGAAAGTACTAATGGCCACCAAGAAAAAGAAGGCCAAGAAGAAGCGCAACTACCGCAAAGAGTACGATACGTTTCACGCCAAGCCCAAGCAGAAGAAGAACCGCGCTAAGCGTAACGCAGCCAACCGCAAGCTCAAGCCAGGTAAGGGGAAAGAGGTTGACCACATTGTCCCAATGAAAAAGGGTGGCGGCAATGGCAAGAAGAACCTGCGGGTCGTAAGCAGAAAGACTAACCGTAAGAAAGCTACAAAGAGGAAGTGATGGCGGAACGAAGCGCAAGAAGAAGAAAGCCTAAACAGGACATGGCTAAAAAAAAGAAAACCAAGCGCCCGATCCGGCGCGGCAAAGCCGCTAGCGATGCAAGAAAAGAAGACACGGGCCGAAAGCGTCCCGGTGGGCGCGCAGGGTCAACGCAGGACATGACCACAAAGAAGAAGAAGAAGAAAAGCCGATCAAAGACGAGCATGCGAGACGCCTTAACTCCAAGGCCGAAGAAGAAGAGGGCGAAGAAGAGAAATGCCTAGCGAGCCAGACCAAGAGCTAATCGACATCTTCCGCCGCGCCCGTGCAGCCACAGCCAGAGGCGATATTGACGCCGCCGCAGATGCTGTGCTAGAGGCGTCGCTGTACCACGGAGTGGTAAAAGGAAACATGAAGGCCATGGGCCTATACCTTGTAGGAAGCGGTGCCATAGATGGCGTACAGCAGCGAAAAAAAATGGCACAACAGATTGCGACCGAAACGGTCCGCCTGGTTGAGAGCAATGCAGGAGAGTCTGGACCTGACGACACAGATTACGACGGTAGACTTGAAGCAGCAGGCAAATGACCAGAGAGAAATACCTAAGGGCGTGCGAGGACGACTTCACTTTCTGGTGCCAAAACGAAGTAAAGATTCGTCCTAAGCAGAAGGTTCCTGGCGGGCTGATAAAGCTCGACCCAAACCCTGGCCAAGCCAAGATCATCAATGTTATCGATGACTTAGAGACCTCTGGTAAGCCTGCGTGGATTATAACGCTCAAGCATAGGCAGTGGGGTAGCTCGACGTTGTTCCAGGCTTACGCGATGCACAAGTGTAGGTTTACGCCGTACCTGGAGGCGCTGGTCATCGGTGACCGTGAGCGAACCACCAGAAAGCTGATGGCGATGAATAGGCGTATGTTGGAGAACTTGTCGCCTGTGGTCATGGATGGGTGGGACAGAACCATTGACCGCACGGACTCGCATTACGAGTGGAGCAATGGTTCCATTTTGTCTATTGATACAGCCGGTCAAGCTCAGGCTGCTCGAGGTATTACAGCCGACTTTGTGCATGGCTCGGAGGCGGCTTTCTGGCCAAACGGGGACAAGCTCATTTCCGCTATGACGCCAGCCGTGGCTGAAAGCGCTGGCTCTATGTTTGTTTTAGAGTCTACGTCAGCCGGAGCGTTCGGTATCTTTTGGGAAATTTGGGAGTCGGCAGACAACCCTAGCAGTCAGTGGACCAAGATCTTTGTACCCTGGACAACGCACCCAGAGTACGACGACACATCTCGCATCGACCCCGAGCTTCGTAAGCTGGGTATTCGCGCCTCAGAAGGTGACGAGACCGCGCTTAAAGACCTCAAAGACCTCACAAAAGAGGAGCTTGAGTGGGTCGTCAATGGCGACATGAACATCGGCCAGGCTTTCTGGCGCAGGCGCACCATCGCTACACGCTTCATGGGGAAAGAAGAAGAGTTCTCCAGAGAGTACCCCTCTACCGCAGAGGAGGCATTCAGGTCTGCAGCCAACGAGTTCCTTAACGACCACGGGAAGAAGGTTCAAAGGCAAGCGAAAAGCGATGAGTACTCCGCGTATGACATCGAGGTGTTCGGCGCTAACCTGCACGAAACAGACAAGATCTCAACTGACGGCGACCCGCTTCTAGAGTACCTAGACAACGAGCCCGAGTTTCGCCCAGAACTTGAAGAGGTCACTGAGGGCTGGATACACGTTTTCGAGGAGCCCGAGGAAGGCGAAACATACATTGTAGGCGTCGACCCAAGCGAAGGCACAGGGAACGACTACGCCTCATTTGCGGTGCGATGCGATGATGAGATCGTGGCATGTGGATACAGAAACGACATGTCTACAGATGTCTTCGCAATGTACCTGGACACACTGGGAAGGTGGTACAACGGGGCAACGCTGCACATCGAGCGTGCCGGTGGCGGGCTTGCTGTGATTAACACACTCATTCGCCTGCACTACCCATACCTGTATGGCACCGAAGCCTTCGACGAACACGGTGAATCAAAAGGTCGAAGAGTCGGATTCACACCCACTGCCGACTCAGTCAAGTCGCTGCTGGCCATGTTGCGACACGAACTAAACACAGGCGGCCTTCTCTTAAAACACCCAAGGGCCCTTATGGAGTGTGGGTGGGTTCGTCGAGTTGTACGCAGGCGCGCAGACGAAACGCTTGTGGCAGAATGGAAAACACCCGGAAAAGGCCGCGACATGCCCAGCGGTGAAAAGCTGAGCGACGACCTTTTCAGAGCCGCTGCGCTAACCGTTATGCCAGCCAGGGATTCTGCATGGCAGGCAGAGATGGCTGAAACACATGCCGGGGTCGGAGCGCCAGAGATGGCAACCGAGTCGGCGCCACACTTCGAGTACCACAATCCCCTCTTTGAGGAGTTCGAAGAGGGCATACTGATACAAGACGGAAACTACGACACGTTTGAAATAACACCAGAGCTTGACGGCGATATAGACTTGCCGCTACCGTAGCGCAATGGAAAACCTTCAGCCTCTAATTGTGCTGCTTATCGCAGCCCAGGTGGCGACCGTGTACTTTATTACGCGCTCGCACGCAAAGGCTGTGGAGGAGTTTCGAAAGGTTTTGCTGGAACGGGAAGAGACTGAGAGGTACTATTACACGATAACCTCCACAGATCCTGATACAGATAACGCAAACCTAGAGGTGGCATGATGGGAACCGGAAGTGCTCCAGCAATTATGAACATCAAAGAGAGCGACTCCTGGGTTGAGGGCGCTCTTAAAACACTGCTTGAGGTCGGACTGACCGTAGGCGGCGGCATGGTCGGCTCTATGGCTGGCCCCGCAGGGGCGTCGCTCGGCGCAGGCCTGGGACAGCAACTCTCCGCCGGCATCACCGGAGAACAAATGCTTCCAAGCGGGGTCGCCAGCGCTATCGGAACGGTAGGGACACTCGATACAAGCAAATTCAGAAACCCGTTCACGGACCCAGACCCCAACTCTATATTCGGAAAGATTGGCGGTGGGCTCGGCTTCGGAGGGGAGGGCGCACCCACACCCCCACCCGCGCCTGCACAAAACCTGACCCTTGAGGGAGGGGTTCCCACCCCAGCACGCATAGACCCTCAGGCCCGCTTCGGGGCGGGAGGGTCTCAGATTGGAAGGGCAAACACCGCCCTAGACACTATGCAGCCAGGGGTTGCAAGCGGGCAAGTAGCGCAGAACCTTCGCGCCGCCGTGGCCCCCATCACTATTGACCCCCTAAACTACGCCCCACAAGGGTTGCCGGGCTATGACACGTTTATGCCTCCGGTTGACGATTTTGGGCCTGAGGGCAGATTCCCCACCCATACGTTTAGCCCGTTCCAAGGTGAGCCTGGGTTTCAGTTAACACCGCTCCAGGCTCTTGTTGGGGCAGGATAATGGAAATTAACGAAGACAGCGGCTCGCGCCTAATCACGCTCATCGAGAACCGCCTCGAGGCCAGCGTGAAGTCCAAGTCGGAGCGCATGGAGGAGGCACTCACGGTGCTTCTTGCTTATTGCGGCTATAGCGTCGACAAGGCACGAGACTATGCTGTTAGCGCTGCATCTACGTCAGCACAGCTTCCCCGGTGGTTCGAAGACCGCGTTGTGCTTAACGTGCTCAACCCAATCGCACGAACGGCAGCCTCGATCATTACAGCCAACAACCCCACTTGGGTCGTTCAGCCAACAGGCGACACCGCATCAAAGCGCCAGGCAGCACGAGGCGTGCAGCAGTTACTAGAGTGGTTTTACCGCACAAACGAAGTGTCTTCGCTTATGGACGACGTTGTCCTTCGATCAATCCTTACCGGATACGCCGGTATCTTTGTTGACTGGGACAGCGTTGTGGGTAATGGCCAATTCCGAGACGCAGACTTCGGTCGCGAGGGCTGGTTCGTCATGGAGCCCGTGGACATCTTCAACTGGCACATGGAGCCAGGAACCGGAGACAGCAACAAGGCACACTACGGTATCCGCGAAACCACGATGCACATCGAAGAGGCGCGGCTGTACTATAACACAAACAAAATCCAACCACGCAAGACAGACAGCGAGGAAGACGAAACGATAAAGCGTCACTTGCGGGTTGTAAGAGAGCTAGATGGTGACACGTATGAGCCCGACTACGAAGAGCGCGTTCGTGTAATCACTTATTACGAAAAACCCGGATACACCTTCCCCCAGGGGTACGAGGTGACAATAGCCGGGGACGCTATTGTGGACTCACAGGAAGAGCTTTTAATGGGCGAGTTTCCTGTGTATGCAATGAATTACACGCACGAACCACACCGTGACTACGGGGCAGGCTTGGGCACAGGGCTTTTGCAGCTACAGCGTGACATGTCTATGACGTGGAACGGCTATCGCGCTCGTCGTGATCAAGAAATTATGCCACCATGGCTGGTGCCCAAGGGCTCTGTAAGCCGTGGAATTAACACGCGCCCGAGAGCCATCAACGAGTACAACGCCCGCGTTGGCGCTCCAGCCCAGATGACCTTCAACCCACTAAGCCAGGTTGTGGGCTCAATGAGCGATAAGACACTCAGCATGATGGAGTACGTGTCCGGCATTAACGACAGTTCTCGAGGCGAGGCCCCAACATCAAATGCGACTGGGCGCCTGACAGCGTTCCTTGCAGAGCTAGATAACCGCCGCCTTGGACCCACAGTGCGTGAGGCTACAAAAATGCTGAAGCGCGTTGGCAACCGCATGGTCCGCTTGTGGCAAAAGTACGGCAGTGAGATGGTCGTTATCTCCGTGTTCGGCAATGGCCGCTCTGGTGAGATTGCAGAAATCAGAAAACGTGACCTCCTCTACAGCGACATCGACATTGACGTCGCCAGTCTGATGCCAAGAACACAGCCATTGCGACAAGAGACTATTTTAAACCTCTTGCAGATGGGTGTCATCGAAAAGCAGAAAGCTCTCGATGCCCTTGAGTTCGGTGGATTCGAGGAGGCTATCGGCGTAAGCAGCACGGAAACCTTGAACGCACGAACCGAAAACTCGTTGTTGGATGATCTGTCTGTAGACATCGAAACGATTGAGGTTCTGGAGTACGAAGACCACCAGGTTCATATCGACGAGCACGTCAAGCACGTCTTGCTTGAGCAACCGGGTGGAGCGATACGGGCACGCTTCGACGACCACATACAAAAACACAAGCAAGCTGTGGCCGCTGCGGCTGCGCCGCCAGAAGGTGCAGCACCTGGGGGACCGCCTGGTGGAGGCCCTCCGGGCCTAGCCGGTGGTGAGCCAATCGTGAGTGGTGCGGGCGCTGCGCCTGGCGGACTGCCCGAGGGTATGGTCGATCTAGTAGAACCAGGGGTTGACACAGGCACCGAAGCTGCTTTAGCATCCATGGCAGGCATAGAGTAGGATTATTATGGCAGACCAGCTTGAACAAGAACAATTACAGTTAGAGGCCGAAGGTGCGCCCGAGTTACCAATGGCGGACCCAATGGCGGACCCAATGGGTGCTCCTGTGGGGGGCGAAATGCCCGCTGGCGTGCCAATGGAAGGCGAGGCGCCTGGGTTTGACCTAGAAGCTTTACTTGGTGAGATCGAGGCCAGTGAGATGGCCGCTGCTCCACAAGGGGCTCCGGCAGCAGGGCCATCAGCGCTGGACGAGTTTCGCTCTGCGCGTGAGGCTTTGGCTCGAGAGGATGAATTTGAGCAGCAAGACCAAGTAACAAAGCGCTTTCACAACATTGAAGGCGAGTTAACAAGAATTAAAGCGGAGCGTGATGCAATCGTCGCGCAGAAGCTACGAGACAATATCAACACTACGATCAATGCGACTGTCGGTGATGAACTGAGCCGCCTTGAGATTGACCCTACGACTGGACCCGGAAAAGCCTTTGCTCGACTTTTGGCTAACAGTGCAATGGTGGCTGTTGCTAAGGAACAAACCCGAATGGGGCGGCAAGATATTGACCTGAACTCTGTGCAGAGACAGGTTAAGAACTATGCCAAACTGCTCGAGCGTGTTTCGTCGGAGGTTGCTACAAAGCAAACCTCTAAGCAACGGCGTGCGGCTGCGGGTGTCGCTAAGGCGCCCATGACTCCATCAAAGCCTGTTGGTGATATGACTGACGAAGAGTTCGACGCTGCGGTACTAGCCGCGTTTTCTAACAGATAGGAGTTAAATCATGGCATTCGGTACCGGCATTCCGAGCCCTACAGTAACGGGTGGGTTTAGTGGTGGGGCGCTTAGCGTCTCCGATCTTAACGACATCCTCACTAAATTCTACATCCCTCGAATGTTCGAGCAAATTAAGGTCGAAAACCCGGGGTACAACTTTTTCAAGGATATGACCACACTGGTCAACTGGGGTCCAGGTGGTACAGCCACCTTCCCCCTGCGTAAGCGTGCTCGTCGCGCTGTCGTTGGTGGTACGGCTGGTCGCCTGCCTTCCGGTGGAACACCGAGCTACACCAACGCATCGTTCGAGTATCCAATTTTCCGCATTTTGGTAAACTTTATGTGGGATGCCCAGCAGCGTGCTGGTCACGAGCGTTACGTTAAGAACTTGATCGATCAGTCAATGACTGATGCTAAGACCGAGTTCCTTCGTCGTCAGAACATCTACCTTTATGGTGGATCTCGCGACAAGCTTGCTAAAGACGCCATTAACTTTGGTAGTTCGACTCACAGTAGCTCGGATGACGCATACGGAAAAACCTGTATTGTTGGTGTTCTCCAGTCCTCTTCGGGCTCTGACACCTCGATTCAGGTTGCACATCCGTGGATTGATGGTGCTGGAACGCATAAAGCCCATGGTGGTATGTGGTTACAGCCTGGTGACTTCATCATGATCGTCGGTAAAGACGGCGCTAAAGATGACATGCAGCATGTTAAGATCAACTCGATTGATCGCACGAGCTATTCCAGTGGTTATGCGACTGTGACTCTTAATACCGCATGCAAGATGGACTTCCCATCTGGCTCGCCTATTTACCTGTCCTCGCCAGCAGCAGAGTCTAGCGCTTTGTTCAGCCGAGACGGTGCAACATCTTTCGAGAGTGCAGACTGGGAGCTTTCCGATTATGCTTCAGAGTATTTCGGTATGGCTAACTTCCTGTATGACACTAAGGTGTTTGGAAAGGCTCGTGACACCGCAGGCGACTCTGCAACCGCAGGAAATTCTGCCTCTGGTGGTGGCGACGGATATTGGGACAGCAAGATTAAGCACAACTCTGGTACCAAGCGTGCCCTTAGTTATGAGTTGATTGACGAGCTTCTGTTGGAGATGAACCAGCAGTATTTCGTTAAGCCAAACCTTGCGATCATGAACCCAGGTATGTGGCACGAGTTCCTTTCTCTTGCTGAGGCTAACCACGCATTCTTCAACCAGAAGACTGTGACTCCTGGTCACAAGCCAGGAACTGACCCTAACTACATCACTGCCAATGCAACGCTTGGACAGGGCAACATTCAGATCCTTGTGGATCACCATGCCCCACACGAGCAGATCATTGTTTGCGATAAGGGTGAGATGGGTTACGCGACAGCACACGCGATGGGCGAAGCTACCGAAGACGGTGGTTTCCTCCGGCACTCCTCCTCCAGCTATGACGATTGGCATGGTTGGTTGCGTTGGGCTGGGCAGTTCATCACGTACAGCCCGACCTCGATTGGGTGCCTTCAGGATGTCACACAGGACATCGTGGCTCTCTAAGAGGTTACCGCCCTCTCCAGGACCCAGGGGGGCCTAGTGCATTCTAGGTCCCCCTTTTTTTTAGGATTTTACCACGATGCAAGCCCAGACAGCAGAGTTCGAAACCAAAACCACCGTAAAAGAGGACTTACCTCCAGTAACAGCCGAGGCGACATGGTTCCCAGGCGCGTTACCGCGTGAGGCAATGAAGAGCTTGCGGCGTCTTGACCCGTATCTTGAGCTTAAATGGAGCCCCAGGTTTGAGTGCTGGGAGGTTTGGCATGAGCGCAACTTTAAGAAGTATTGTTTTTATCGGCATGTGACCTTTAATGGGGGGTTTCGCCCAGCAGACAGATCGCTTATTATGGAAGTCACGCAGCGCGCAATGTGGACTCCAGAGGGTCAAGAGATGTCTAGGAATCAGATGCGAGAGGCCCATTACGCAGCCACTAACTCCGAAACAGGCCGCGACCCTGACAAGGTTCAGTGGCAGTCCAGAAAGGAGCGGGAGAGATGAATCGCACAGCGGCAGAAAGCCTTTTACGGATTCTTTTGGGCGACACGGGTAAGTCTATTTGGAGCGATGCTGACCTAAGGGCCATCCTAGACCGCTCAAACAATCGAATGTACCGAAAGGTTGTCTTAGCGCACCCAAGCGTTGCGGTAGATAAGGTAGGGTACACCTACGGGTCAAGCTCAGATGAGATCGACCTCAGTACCGACGCTTCGGGTGCCGCCGTTAATCAGTGGATAAGCATCGAAAAGGTTTTCTGGAAGCCCACAGGGGCAACCGCGTACCAAGAGCTTCCGGTCGTGCAGCTTGACGAGCTAGAGGAACTGGACGCTGGAACGAACACAACATACGATTTGGCGGCCATTATCCACAGTCTGCACCCAGAGCAGTATTATTGCGTGTTCCGGGCAGGAAACGACAAGATGATGGTTCGCCCGATCCCAGCTAAAGATATAACCGTGCGAATATACGGGACACAAGATCTAACCGAGACCGCCATGTCAGGTGGTGACGTTGCTCTTATGGGCGGCCACTTCACGCATTTGCATGAGGCGGTTGTGCATGATGCAGGCTACCTGGCCACCTTTAAAGACCAGACACTCAGGGACGAGTTCAAACAACAACGCGAAGATATACTTGCTCTCGTGGCGGAAAGGTCTCTCGTTGAACGCCGGTCTAACTAATGGCAAAGCTTCACCAAAATAAGTCTAGGCTGAACACGGACCTCAAGCTCAGCATGTCTGGACCTGACGACACGTCTGGGTTCCGTGTATTGGTGAACATGACGCCTTCAGGGGCAGGGCTAGAGCGTCGCCCAAACATTGTCGCTGTGCCTACGGGGTACAGTGCGGCGTCGATTAACAATGATGAAAACACGGCACACCAGGTGGGCTCTTACCACTCGCAGCTAGACCTGTCTCAACACACCGATAATGCCAGCACCATCGGAAGCGCGTTTACCGCGCATAACAGAATCTTCGAAGGTATCGACGTAGAGATTATACAAGACAAGCTGGTGCTTGTTTATCTGTATAAGCCATCGGCAAGCGGCTATACGACGCTGAAAATGGCGCACAGCTACCACTCACCAACAGACCCGCTCCTTGGGGAGCTTGTCGCAGTAAGCTCGTCGGTGGAGAGCGATGTAACATCTGGTCTCACTAACTTCGGATCACTTCATCCGTATATTACGGCGTCCTATTGGCAAAGAAGGATCGTGGAGGCCGTAGATATGTACATGATCGTCGGCTACGGGACCGGCGGCTTCAGGTTCGGCGACAACGTTAACTCTCTGACAATAGACAACGGCTCAATTCCCATATGGAACGCGACCGCCCTCCTGATGGGAACAAACGTGGTCGACGTAACATACGGCTCAGACTACAGGTTCACATCTGAGCCAGACTCATACCTGGCTAACCCCACCTACCCAGGGGCCCTTACTTACGACACGTCAGAGATACCACGCTACGACGCAAGCTCATCTTTCTATATCGACCACGGGCCTAAAGAGGCCTTTGCTCATGTAGACAGACTAGGCCAGACATTCTGGTACGGGTTTAAAAACACACCATACAAGTACACAGGCGTGACACCCACTGAGCGCATTCTGTTTGATAAATCAGAGCTTTCCCTCGACTCGGGCGCGTCAGTGGTGATTATGCGGCCCTATGACATCTTTGTGAGCGAGGAGCTACTGCCGCAAAGCCTCAACACCATTGGTATTTTTCCCCTGAGCCAGGCATCCGGGTCTGACGACGAAGTTATCGGCATGGCGGACACGAACGCCGGTAACATCATCTTTTCCAGGCACGCCATCCAGGCATTTACCGGCATTGGTAGTGACCGAACTGGCGGTGCCGTGAAGGTAATAACGAACAGGATGGGCTGTGACGCCCAACACAGCATTAAGTCTATGCGTGCGGGGGTGTTCTTTGCCAACCACGGCGGGGTTCACATGCTTTCTGGCGCCAACGTGGCACGCATTGAGGCGTTCGATGAGCTTTTTGGTGAGGGTGTTGTGGTCGACAGGGGCCCATACAGCTATTACCAAGGCGATTCTGACAACCACCCCAGCAGCCATTATGTAGAGATTAACAAGACCATTACACACGACTGCGGTCCCTGGCAAAACTACAAGGTTGACCACAACAGACTCGACCGTGCTGTGGCAGGCGCCTGGGATGACCTGTATATTCTTTTCTGCTCCATGGAAGGCCATGACCCTGGAGACGACAACCGCCTTGCCCTCGTCCACAACCAGATAACAAACAAAAGCACTATTTGGCTGCTGCCAAAAAACATGGGCGTTCGCGGCTTTGCGTACAACGGAAAGTATTCAACACCATTTGTTATGACGAGATACGGACTTGCGAAGTTCGAATCGACAACTGGCGTCGACGAGGCTTGGGCTGTGTCCGGCAGCGGCGCCAGTAAAACGACGGTTGTCTCATCGACAAAGCCATATCCAGCCGTTGTGGCGCAAAGCAGGCTTATGCCCAACATTGAAGCTGCTGTGGTTACGCCGGACATCAACGTACACCACACAGTTCGAATAGACGACAGCGTAGACGACGACATGAAAATGCGCTTTCAGATTTGGAGCCATGTGGCAGACCTGGCCGCAGGGCAGTCAACCCTTGACACAAGCCAGTTCACAACTGCAGACGTGTCTGTGCTCGACAAGCTTTACCACGGCACACTCGACTCTTGGTACAAAAGCGCCACCGGGGCCGGCGGCTCGTATGCCTATTACGCACAAAGCGACGGAGCCGCCAAGTCCGGCTACTCGCCGATAACCCGGTACGTGCCACGCGATGTACACCGGCTGTCAACAGCGTCGACAAGCGCCCAGGGCATTTCCCACATGTTTCAGTTTCACACCCTGAACCCAATAAACATCAAGGCCATAAACGTCAACTTGAGGGTGGTCGCGCAAGTCGGACGCAGGTCATGACGCAGTTTTTATACAGAAAACGAAAACATCGTGGCGTCGAGGTTGAGTGGCCAGGCAGGCCTGAGGTCCAACCGGGGCAGCCATTGCAGGCCATACTTAATAGCGCAAACATGCAAGGCGGCGATATCATTGAGCTTGGCCCGTATGTTTACAATTTACCCAAGGGCATCACGATACCCAGCTACGTTACATTGCGGGGTGTTCCCCACAAGACGAAGCTGAAGATTAACTTTGACAAGGATGATCCACAATACGGCCCGGTCGTGACAATAAACGCCAACGCACGCCTGCAGGACTGTATCGTTGACTTTGATTTAACTGCCAGTGGCGCGCTGAGCGGCTACACGTTTGCGAAAGACGGCGTGGCCTTCACGACCCCATCGGGAACAAGCAGCCTCGCGTCGGCATATTACAACAGCGTTGTCAAGCTGGTGGGGACGCGAGCTAGGCTGCAGAATTGTTACATTCCAGAGGGTGTTCGCAGGGCTGTTGTTGTGGCGGCGAACGCTGGGATGATTATTGGCAATGAGATCGACCACGACACAACAAACGACAATGCTGCGATATATTGCGAGGACACTGTTCAGCTATGTGTCATGTCGTCTAACATCTGTGCAGCGACGGCAGGTATTATTTCGGTTAAGACTGGACTAGATAATGTGGTCACGGGTAATCTTGCGACGCTAGTGGAAAGAGCGTAGCGTGAGCGGTGTTTCTTGTGGTAGTTTAAGCAGATACGGAGAAGAAAATGCCTAACTGGCCAGTAACAACAACTTCGATCACAGAAGGCACAATAATCAAGGCCAGTGACTTGGAGAACAACTTCAACGTACTGAAGAACGCCGCAAACACACTGCATGAGCGATTCAGCACGGTGAGCTTTAGCTGTATGGTCGACTCAAAGCTTCCCTCTGTGTACACCAATGGCACAGGTTCGGACGTCACAATACACGCGACGCTAAACTCCTATGACTATTTAATACCTATATCGGACGGTTCGGTTGCGCCAAATAATCAGGTCGTAACAGACTATGCGGTTTACGGTGTTTTTCAGGTGCCCTCGTGGTGCCAGGCTGTGAGGGTTAGGGACTTCGCTGTTTTAAACAGCAGTGTTCTGCCTAGCGACGCAGGTCTGGGTGTTGCAGATCACTCGACTGGGCCCCTTGAGATTGGCGTACGGTACGTTTCAGCCGTTTCCGGTTTCGATCAAAACGCAAGCTCCGCGCCGGGCACAACCGTTACATCTGCGACATTTCTCTATTCTGGAGACTTCGCAAAGGGGTACAGCGGTAGCCGCGCAACATACCCAGTAGTAAAACAGACGGCGCCAGGCACGCTTGTTTTGGGTGGGCAGTATATAATTGTCTACGGTCGGGGTGGGTTAACGTACACCCTGAATAACGGTGAAAAGCTTGGACCAACTCATTACCGCTTCCACGTCAACATGATGTGTGACGCGATGGTACCGATTCCATAGGAGGATAAAGTGGCAAGTAAACCAACTGACCCATACGCACCGAAGCCACCGCCGAAAAAGAAGGAGGGGGAGACGGGGGTTAACCAAATCCTGCCAGATGACCCTAGCCACCAGTATGGTTCGATTGCGCTGTCTCAACACCAGCCACAGGCATACACGGCGGACGCGGCAAACTTTTTCGGAAACCTAAGGCAACAGCTTGGTAGTGCTGGAGACTTTAATGAGATTCGCCGTGGTGGACAACAGCAGGTAATGGACAAGGCTGGAGCTATGGCGCGTCAACTGCAAACAGGCGCGAGCCGTGGCGGTGTGGCCGGTCGTGGCGCTGGAACGGGCGCGCTTCGGGCTCCTGCACAGCAATCCCTGGTTCAGGGTATGCGCGGTGTGGAAAGAGATGTTGAGGCCATGAAGGGCGCTAGATTGCAACAAATAGCCTCTGCCACCCAGGCCGCAACAACAGCCCAGCTATCGATGATGGGGTATGATGCCAACTCGATAAACCAGGCCCTTTCAATGAAAGAGAAGGCTTTGGCTCAGGTTTCCCACAAGTTGGGAGACCCTAGTTTTGCAAACACGCTGCTGTTTGCAGAAGACCAGTATCAGAGAGATATTGCCGCCGGTATGACCCCATCACAAGCGGGGGCTCGCTATTATACAGCCGTGACGATGGGGAGCGGTCAAATGGCCACACAGCAGAGCCCAGCAGCCATCCCCGCTGGTGGGCAGCCCCTTTTATAAGATCAAGCAGAGGCGAGAAAAATGGTTCTAAAGGATGTACAAGATCTCCCTCAGGTTTTAACAGATCGACAGAAGTCTTTACGTGATGAGCAGATTGCTGAAGAGGGGCGTGATCGTAAGGGCATGGAGGTGTTCGGCGCTCTTGCAAAGCAAATCTCTACAAAGATCTTAGACGACCACTATGCGGCCATTCAGGAAAACCGAAAGTTCGAGATTGAAAAGCAAAAGCTTGACCATACAGCAAGCATAAATAAAGCAACGGCTGCGGCATCGGAACAGGAAAATATCAGAAAGGAGACTCGAGCAAAAAGACTCGAGTACATGCAGAACTACGCAAAAGCGAACAGCGCACGAGTAGGTGTTCGCGCTGCTGGCCGAGACAAGGCGCTTGCTGTTCTTATGAAGTGGCAAGATGAGTTTAAGCTCAGTGGCAAGACCGGGGCCGCGGGCGCTGCCCTCGACAAAAGAATAGCCGCCCAGAGCAAGCTGCTTAAAACCCTTGCCGCAACCTACAAGGGCCAGCTTAAGTACGGCGATCCAGTTCCAGGGGACTTAGCAAAGGCACGGGCAGATCTTGGCAACCTAATTGCACAAAGAGACAGGCAGCAAAGGTTTACAAGCTCGCCGAAGTTTCGGCGTGTGATGCAAAGAATAAAAATAAAAGGCCTTATGCCAGATCAGGCCAGGGTGCTTCTTGGCACCAGCGGCCTTGTAGAAGACTGGATGGACTTGCAAGAAAAGGTACACAGGGCGGAGATGCGTATGGCGCGGACCATGTTTGACTCTGTCGAGCAGGGGACGGATAGAATCACCTTCCCAGAGTATGTGGACGCGCACATACGGGCAACAGAAGGAAACCAAGCTGCTGCCGGACAAGAGGCCAGTGCAGACGAGGACGAATTGGTAATAGGGCAAAACACACCAACGAGCGTTAAGGACTCCCTTTTCGCCGGCGAGTATGACGATCCAGGGACAACACCCAGCAATGAACAAGGATCAAACCAAAGCCCAGGTACTGGCCGGGGCACGAGCCCAGACTTGGCAATACGAAGGACAAGAAAAAACCGAGCGGAAAATGACGCAAACTTCTACAGAACCCGCGTGCAACGATACACAACACCAGAGAAAACAGATGACCATTTTGGGGTGGACCTCCCCGAACCCCGCACAGGAGATCTTACAGAAACAGAGTTCAATAAGTCTCATACCGGCGTGACGAGAGGCCTCAGGGCTCATAGGCAATCCGGTAACGACAACGCGATAAGAGGAAACCTTGGCCTCAGAGGGTTTAATGCTGCTGCAAAGTTAAGGACTAGCGGAACGCAAGAAGTGGTAGGCGCGGCTCTGCAGAAAAAACTAGAAGCCAACCTGAAATCGGCCCAAGCCGTATCGTCGGCTAAGTCCGGGCTGAGACAGCAGATTCTGGGCATGGTAGAGGCAGACGTTCTTAAGCAAATATTCAGCACCATGGGGCTGACTGACGCTCAGTTAGCCCAAATAGCCAAAGGTAACTTCAACTCTCTGCCGGCGCAGGAGCTTGCAGCGGCGATGGTCTCGACTGGCCAGGACGAGCCGCTTATGGAAGAACTGGAAAAGGACCCTGAATATAAAGCAGCAGTAGCGCAGGTTAAGGCGTCGGGCAAGGCGGTCACTGGCTACAATGTAGCGGCGATTTTGTTTTGGAAGACACTCCTGTCAACAGATGACCTTGCGGAGTTGAGAAAGGCGGCAAAATCCCGAGTTAAAAAGAACGCTTATGTAACAGGCGTAGCAATACCCGATGGAAAGGGGGGGCATGATGCCTTGGACTTGCGAGACAGAGACCACCTGGACTGGGTTCTGCGAGACGCAATAGCGGACGAAATAGAGGCTAACACTGGGCTACAAGAAGCCGCTCGCGCAGTCGCGCTAGGAAGATTCAACAAAGGAAACAGTCTTGTCGCAAGCGCGAAGCAAACCCAACGAACGTTCAAGAGCCTTTTAAGCCAGGCCATGGCGATGCCCAACATACAGGCGGCGTACAAGACGCTTTTGATGGAAGGGGTCGAAGAAGACGGCACGATAACAGAAAAGACCTATAATTCCTTTATGTATGATGTGAGGGGAATGTTGGTGACCAACCTAGAAGATCAAAATTTGGCTGGCATGTATGACGTGCTTCGCTCATTAGGGATCACAAAATAATGGCGATAACACCTCCAGGCGCTGACCCCCTGGCAAGGATTCGAGCTTTGGTTGGTAACGGGGCTGACCCAATACCAACCCCGATGACTGATCCAGATGAGGGCCTAGTTCAGGCACCGATGGCAGACATCGGCGCGCTTCCGTCGCCAGCGGTAGTAGCGCAGCAACCCACGACACTGCAATTCGATCCTACAATAGACGCGCCAATCGGCCTGATTGACGAGGTAGAGGGTGTACCAGAAGTAGACATGTCATCCATCGCGGCCCCCATAGCTGCGGGCGTGGTTTCTGTGCAGGAACAGGAGGACCAGAAGTGGGTGCAACTGCACAACGTGCCGCCAGAAATGGCCCCCATGGTTTCAAGAATGGCCATCGAAACAGGCATCACACCAGAATCGCTGGTCGAAGAGGGGCGCCCGTGGTCAGACGCGTTTCCAGCCGAAGAAATAGAAAGCATTGAGAAGCAGGCGGAGTCAATTAAGGCCCTGAAAACGGGGCTTATGGATGTCCAGAGGGCACCCGGTCACTTGCTAGATATCGAGAGGGTCCCGGCTGTTGAAACTGTGGCAGAGGCCGTTGAGCAAATGCCGCCTACCGAGCCGGTCATTGAAAGGCCGCGTGATATCCGGTGGCGCGAGTATGACAGGCGCCTTAGCAACTTCTACGACTTTTTGAAAGCCAACAAAATGGGCCCGCCTAACAAGCGGCAGTTTGGGGTGGTGACTTATTGGGATTTAGACCCACAAACGAGGGCGGACTGGCCAGAAGACGCTGTAGGCCCATGGAACAATGAGGCGCGCGCAGAATGGAAGGTGCTCGCTGGAGATAAATCGTTCATGGGGACGCTGGCTGAGGGTCAGCAGAAGTTTCCTTTCACGCACGCGAGAGATGTTCCGAAAGATCTTTTGGGCCCGGCTTTTACAGATGACGCTTTGGAAAAGCGATTTGAGGCTGAAAAAGAAGAATACCGGGCGAAAAGGTTGGGGGATGATTATTACGACCCACAGAGATACGCCGAGACCGACCACCCGAGAACGTGGGGGCGGGGCGTTCCGTCTGCAGGTAGGAGGCCCAAGGGGACGGTAACGCAGGCAGAGTTTGACGAGATGGAGGTCCCACGGGTTGTTCTCAACAGGGCTGCTACAGACAGCGAGGTCACCAACGCGGTGGCTAAGCTGTATGAGGATGAAAAGGCGGACCATAAGAGGAAAAAACGGTATCGCACCGAAGACCCCTCCTGGAAGCAGCAACGACTCGACTCAGCATATGAAGACAATCTTGCGCGACGACAGAGAAAAGAGGAAGAAAACGCACGGCTTTGGCATCAGTCACGCCGCAATGTTGTAACCCCACCAGCACCGCTTGAGCCAACAGAGCCAGGGGGGGCAACACACGCTGAAATTATTGCGGAGTACGAAGCTGCAGAAGGAGATCCGGGAAAGCAGAAGCGGATCCTCAACAAGTACCCAAGGTTCAAGCCTGGCGCACCGCTAACTAGCGAGGGCGTTCAGTTTGAAAAGGAAGTCGCGACGTTAACGCCGCAGGCTACTGCGGTCTTTAGGAAGCTGAAGCGCAGTAGAAGAAAGGCAGACCAGTTAGTTTACTTTGGGATGTTCGGTACTGCACCTACAGAGCACATACACGCTGTTATAGGTCGAGCGCCTGATGGTAGCGGGAAAATTGACTACGAGGTGGACCCAGAGGTCGCAGCGGCTTATTTGGCGCCAACCGGGCCAGAAACTCCAGAGCAAAAAGAAGCGCGTGTTAATAAGATTCTCAGCGCGTTTACGCGAAAGCGGTTTTTGGAGCACCACCCGGATTATATAATACAGCGCCAAGAGTCTATTGCAGACCTGCGTTTGGGTGCTAAAAAAATCTCTCTTGTCGACATGCGTGTTCCCGAACAGCCCCCAGACATTGGGGTTTCCGGCCCTGTTGGAGACCTCAAGCGTGTTCCTGGACAGCCAGTGGCTATTGGGGACTTGCGTGACCCTAGTTTACCATTAGACGATGTCCGCAAGGATGTGTTGGTTTCGGAGATAGACGTTGGGGAGGTGCGCCACACGCTTATAAAGGGCGAAGATCCTGAGCTTTTAAGGACCGCAGCAACCGTGGGGTTCACTAAGCAGTCAGTCGGTCGAGCTTTTTCGGCGCAACTTAGTGATGATAGTAAAATAAGCTCCACCATAAAAAGCCGAAACTTGGACCGCAAAGTTGTCGAGCGGGTGTTTTCTGAGGTGGACACCCTGGTGGACACCCTGGGCCTTGTCGACGCTGCTGCCACTGGGCGCCTGTTTGATGACGGTTATATTGAGGGCACTCTTACAGGGCAGCCGACCCCACTGAGAGAGTTTACCCAGCTTACGGACGAGGACAAGAGGCGACACTTGTCAGAGCTTCGCGATGAGGTTGTCGGGCTGTATGAGACCGTTCGGGCGAGCGAGGCTAACGCAGCGGCGGTGATGCTCGGACAGCGTGTGTATGCCCACAAAGTTCCCGGCGATGAGCCAACCCCTGACTACACAGCGGTGTTTGAGAACTTAGAGGACTCATTATTCCGAGGTAGACACCTTTATGCACCGGAGCACATTGTCTATGACCCGACTGGGATTGACGACACGTCGTTTATGGATCACTACAACTTCTACACGGGCAGCGATGGCCTGACGCTTACAGGAGACGAGGCGAGGGAAGCGTTTCATGCTGACTCTACGGTTGAGGTCAACCTGGGCCTCGACGCGGCGCCTGCGTTTTTTGACTTCCAGCTACAGCCACAAGCGGTAAATGTGGAGGAACTGGCTGGTGAAATGCTTGGCCATGCCAGGTATTTCCCTAAGCACCTTGCCAGGCACAACATTAACAAGGCCGCCATGTTCAACACGCCATTTGTGATGGCGTTTGCAGTTGGGCTACCCTTGGCACAGGCGGTTTACGATATCCCTAACGAGTCAATACTGAACCCATCCTCGCCTCAGGATGTGCTAAAGAAACAGGTTATTGACACGCTTCGCTACTCATTCGCCCGAGCGCAGCCAGCGGTTTTAGGTAGCGCGAACCTCCTAAACTACAAGACCACGATTGAGACAAGGGAGGAGAGGGAGCTTACTGAAGAGCAGGCGATGAATCGCTGGGAGATCAATAGGATCAAGTGGGCGTCTAAGTACAAGCAGATAATAATGGAAGGCTTTCTTCCGCAGCACCAAAGGTCAGGGATTCGTGCAGAAATACAAACAAGCAGGGACGCTCAGCACACCGCCGTCGTAAACTTTCTGCGGTACACCGAGCTTGTCCCGCTAGACATGTGGCTGCGGGCGCACCCGAGTGAGCGATGGAGAAACAACCGAAACCAGCGAAGGCTCCCAGTAACAAGGGAGATTCTTGAGTTTTTGCGTCCAGCTACAGCGGGGTACAGGGAGAGAGCGTCCCACGTTAAACTCATAAAGGGCTACAACTTCCTTGAGTTACAGAAAAACAAGGCGTGGGATCCAAACATGGGCACCATTTTCGCGGTTAACTGGCCGGTTACGGAAGATGTGGTTCGTCGCGGGTCGACGGCAACACCGTTTATGGAGCCCGGTTTAATAGATTTGGATGTCGCGTCGCAGTTTAAAGACCAGACTTCGTATGTGGGTGCAACCGTGTTGGCCCTTGGTCATGAGGAGCACCCGCATTACAGGGGGCAAAATCTACAAGGGATAACAAACACCCTACACCGAAACACTACTGATTCTATTGTTTATGATGAGCTTATAAACCTCGTCGAGAACAGGGAGACGAGTGGCATTATGGACCTGCTAAAGGTCCACCTCCCGCACTCCATAAACAACATGGTTCGTGGAACCTGGGGACTTGGTGTAGAGGGGCTCGATTTAGCCTCGGAGATTTTGAGCGTTCCTGTTGCTTACACTGCGGCTGGTGTTGCCTGGCTTGCGGATAAGGGGATGCAAGGCGCAGCGGCGATAGCCGCCGGCGGCGGGGGGCTTTCGGACGAAGAAAAGGTGGAAAGGTATATGGAAAAGGTCGAGCTTCCGGGCGGGAAGATCGGCTATCGCGTAAAAGTGGACGAGCAAGGCAGGCCCTTGTTGGATGCGAAAAGCGCGATGCGGTTAAAAACCACAGACTTTACGTTTGCTGCGGCTCTTAAGGAGGTTGGTGACGACAACCTTGAGGAGGCTCACAGAAAGGTGTTTGTCACAATACCAAACGCCGTGACAGACATGGCTCATTTCTACATAGATACATTTTCGGATTGGGATAAGTTTAAGGCGTACGTAAAGACTGACCCCGCAGGGGCTTTTCTTGATGTTATTGGTGGGTACTCTTTGCTCGGCAAAAAATTCGTACCCGGCTCGATGTTGACTGGTCAGCGTGTTCGTAAGATTGACCAGCGTGTGGCAAGGATAAAGCAGGCAATCAGGACAAGGCCCCACGGTAAAACCCCGCAGGATGTCATAAAGGGGCTTTCGGAGCTAGATCGAGAGATCATAAAGGGCGACATTATTGAGCAGGTAGATCGAGGCGTTACCCTGAACATAGAGGGGCAGCCTGTTCACGTTGAAATAAGGACGCTTGAGGATGTTGGCCAAAGGGCAGTCCCAGTACCCGGTGACCCGTCTTTTGAGGGACCTCGAAAGTATACAAGAGAAGGGAGCCCCATCGATCCGTTTGGGTACAAAAACTCACAGATTACAGAGCTTGCTGGGCCAGCAGATTGGTTTTCTCTAAGGGAAATACCGCACAGGTACCTTGCGTTTATAGAAGACATTGTACACGACGGAACGGCGGTCAGAATAGCATCAGGCTTGACAGACAGTGACCTTAACACGAGGTACTCATCTACGCTTATGGTTGCTGCCGATACGGCGAAGCTCCTCGACCACAGTGTGCCCATTTTGGGGCCAATCGTTAATCGTAGCTCACAGCTTGCCGTGGAGGCTGCTGCGTCAGGCTCTCGCTTTGGGATGGTGGCCAGCTACTTTATGAACCGAGATTCATATGCAGGGTCCGATTTGCGGGTAATGCTGCTTGCGGGCGAGCAGGACGTTGCTACGATCACATCTACATCGCACCACAGCATGGTTAAAACCATGGACGCGCTAGGGCGCAGGCTTGTCGATGTTAACCGGACGCCAAGCATACGGACGCTGCTTAGGCACACAACAAAGACGGCTGTTGATGAGGCAGTGGGTAAAAGGGGAACGTCTCTGATCAAGCTAAGGTCCAGCAAAAGAAAACTGCGCGTGACCCATGAGCAGGTGGAAAAATACATAATCGCGAACTACGAGGAGTTTGGGAGGGTTCTCGACGATATTTGGAAGGATAAGGTAGTTGACCCTGACACCTTTACGGTAGACGTGGGCGATGGCAACTACCTTAATTTAGAGGACTTAGGGCTCGTAGACAGAAAAGGTAAGCCGACAAAGAAGCTCAAAGAGCTTAAGGGGGACCAGGCAGAGAAGGGCCGAAAGGTGCTAAGCCTTGTGTTCCAAGAGATGATGAAAGCGGACTCCAGAATTAAAGGAAGCCCGGCAGCAAGGAGCACGAACCTACATGGGATAACGAAGGTCGTCGATGGAAGGCGCGTCAACATCAACGTTCTTCAGGAAGACTTTATTAACGTCATGGACTCAGAGGTTATGGCCGACTGGGCCTTTAAGGTTTTTAATGAATACAGCGCAAAGGGTCACCTTGATGACCTAATGGAGGGGGGCTCAAACCCGTTTATTGTCTACTTCCGTGTCGCTGAGGTTGAGAAGTCGTTAAAGGCTGCAAAGGGGCCAACCAAGGTGGAGCGGGTGGGCGGCCCTGCCGAGCCGATACCCCTCAGGGAGACAGTGGTTGATGATGCAGCGATTGCGGTGGTTGATGATGCAGCGATTGCGGTAAGAGACGCTTATGTTGATGTGGTGTTTAGAGAGGTTAAAGATGGCCGCAGGGCGCCGGTAGGCCAAACCGAAATAAATGGCCGCAAGACGATTGTAATAGACGAAAAGCGGGTGCTTAGCGAGTGGACGCCAGACAACGAAAAAATTAAAGGCGGAAACAGCTTCCATGGCCCCACTGCTGAGGTTAGGTTTGCGTCACCCGGCGAATACCTAGACTTTGTCATAGAGACTGCCAGGGCAAAGGTCGCCATCAAAAAGAAGCCAAAGCAGACGGTTGCCGGCCACCGGGCCGACTACACAGAGGCCGCGCTAAAGTCTTTCAGAGAGAAGCGCCAGGGCTTGCCTGATGTAGGCCGCGTCACTGGGCCTGACGGGCGACCACTGCGACACGAGATGGTCACAGGAGAAACCAAGACCGCTGTTCGCGGTGGCCAGGTGGTTGGGTTCGATTTGAAAGACCTTGGTCTCGTCAGGCGCAATGGAAGGCGCTGGGTGCTTAGCGATGCTGGCGACTACGTGTTTAGCACGGCTTTAGATGCGCTTCGCGTCAGGGCGCCCGGCGGAGTCGCCACCCCAATGGGGCTGTCAGAAGTCGCCACACAGGTATTTCAGTTAGTGTCGGACGGTAAAAGGGGCCTGTTTGCCGTATCGAACAAGAGGAGGACGAAGGCGGGTGGCGTCGATATTGCACCTGTGGCAGCGACTGAGATTGCACCCGGAAAGGTTGGTACTGGGGGGACGCTAGGGGGCGATTA
>Ga0315338_1001717_pt1 | contig 25357 bp, 23 predicted proteins | sample ASW8metaG_FD_204518 | JGI IMG/M metagenome (GOLD analysis project Ga0315338, IMG submission 204518) | Ammonia-oxidizing marine archaeal communities from Monterey Bay, California, United States - ASW #8 | ecosystem: Environmental > Aquatic > Marine > Coastal | place: USA: California | collected... | reverse complement strand
ACGATGTATTCGCCGGCCGGAATGCCGCGGCTGTAGGCGACCTCGTAATTTTCATCCGTCGCATCGCCTTCGGTACCCAGATCGTCGCGCAGAAGGTTGAAGACGCGGTTGCCCAGGTTCCAGAACCCGACGGGCGTCGAATCCGGCCCCATGACCCAAAGATCGACATCGACCTCCTGGTTGGTCGGCCAGTGCAGCTCGACGATAACGTTGCCCGGGGCCTTGTGGTCCTGCGCCTCGACCTCGGATTTGCGCAGATGCGGTAGAAGCATGACAACCATCGCGACGAACCCGATCAGCGCGAGCATGATCACATCGCGAAAAATCGTGCCGGAGGAGTCTTCCTCGAAGTCTTCAAGCTCGTCCACGCGCTTCTCCCAGCTCGATGATCGCGCCGATCAGGCTGACCGCACCGCTTGTCAGGATGCGGTGGTTGATCGTCAGCCAGACATAAAGGACGGCGCCGACCAGGGTGGTGTAGAGCGCGACCGACATGCCGCTGATCAGCGTCGCGACCATGTTCGCCACGTTGTCGATCTCCGTGGCGGAATTCGGATCGACGCCGGACAAGGCGATGATAAAGCCGATGACCGTCCCGATCAGCCCAAGGAAGACCAGGCCGTTGGCGAGCTGCCGTACGACGGAGACATTGTTGCCCAACTTAAGGCGCAAGGCGGAGGCGCCGAGCGACCGGCTTTCCGCACCGCCGCCATAGACTGTGTGCAGGTACTTCGCCGCCCGCGAACCCTCTTTGGGATCTCCGGAGCGGATGTCGTTCAACTCGACGCTGGTGCGCCAGATCCTATTGCCGCATGTAAAAAGACCGAAGACGAACACCGCAACGATCGTGAGCGAAAGCTCCATCGTGACCGGTACGAATATTCCGTCCAACCAGCCTTGCAACCCGGCGGCCGCCAGCAGGGCGAGCGCCACCAGGTTAACCAGCAGAAACCGCAGGAACAGCAGGTATCTGTGCGGTTTCGAGATCAGTTCCATTTTCGTTTCGACTCCCGATACATCGCGCTACCATTATGCGTCGAATACCATACCCGACGCCGTTAACAATTGTAGTATGGATCAAGATTTCGGGAAGGGCGGCAATGAACGACCATTATGACGCGATTGTCATCGGAGCCGGCATCATCGGATGCTGCACCGCCTTTGAGCTCGCGAAGCGCGGCAAGCGCACCCTCAACATCGATAAGCTGCCGGCCTCGGGTTACGGATCGACCAGCGGTTCCTGCGCGATCATCCGCACGCACTATTCGACGGTCGATGGCTGCGCAATGGCGTATGAAGGCGTTTTCGTTTGGCGCGAGTGGGCGGATTATATCGGAGTTGCGGACGAGCGTGGTCTGGCGGTCTATCACAACACGGGCTGTGTCGCCCTGCGGACCGAGTCGAACGATTTTCAGCGGCCGATGTGCGAGCGGCTCGACATCATCGGTATCCCCTGGGACGATTGGGACCAGGAAAAAATTCGGGAACAACTGCCATTCTTCGACCTGAAGCGCTTCGCGCCCGCCAAGCGGTTGGATGACTCTTCGTTCGGAGAACCGACAGGCGGTGCGGTTGAAGGGGCGGTGTTCTTTCCGGACGCCGGTTATGTCAGCGATCCGCAGCTTGCCACGCACAATGTGCAATGCGCCGTCGCGGCGGCTGGTGGCGAATTCCGGTTCAATGCGGCCGTCACCGAGATCCGCCGGGCCGAAGGGCGCGTCTCCGGGGTCACGTTGGCAGACGGTACACAGATCGACGCGCCGGTCGTGGTCAATGTCGCCGGCCCGCACTCCTCGCGGATAAATGCGATGGCGGGCGTCCTCGAGGACATGAACATCGAGACAAAAGCGTTGCGCCAGGAAGTCGCGCACGTCCCTTCGCCTGAAGGATTCGATTTCGAGAATGCCGGATTCGTCATCACCGACAGCGATATTGGCGTCTATTCGCGGCCGGAGATCGGCAACCACATCCTGATCGGCAGCGAGGATCCTGAATGCGACCCACGCGAATTCGTCGACCCGGATGACTATAACCGCGACTTCACGGAACAATGGACCACGCAGGTCCACCGCGAGGCGCAACGCATCCCGACTCTGCCGATCCCGAGCCGGATGCAGGGCGTGGTCGATCTCTACGACGTGTCGGACGACTGGATTCCGATCTACGACAGGTCCAGCCTCGACGGCTTCTACATGGCGATCGGCACCAGCGGTAACCAGTTCAAGAACGCGCCGGTTGCGGGTGCGATGATGGCCGAACTGATCCTCGCCTGCGAAGGCGGCCACGATCACGATGCCGACCCGCTGCAGTTCGATTTGAGCCATATCGGCCGCTCAATCGACATCGGATTTTATTCGCGCCGGCGTGAGATCAACAAAAACAGCAGTTTTTCGGTATTAGGTTAGGGAGATAGGCGATGCGTGTGGTGACTTTGAACGATATTCCGCATGAAGACCTCGGCGAGGCCACACCGATTGCCGGCTGGAGCGGCGGATCGGTAACACGGTCGCGCCAGACCATCATTCCAGCGGGCGAGTCGGGGAACTACAATTGCAGCGTGGTCAATTTCACAAACGGCTCGACGACCGGCTGGCATATCCATGACTGCGATCAAATCCTCGTCGTCACTTCGGGCTCCGGCATCGTGGCGACGGAGGAAGAGGAGATCGAAATCTCTGTGGGCGATGTCGTTCACGTCAAGGCGGGCGAAAACCACTGGCACGGCGCCAAGGCGGACACCACCTTGGGTCACATCACCGTGACGGCCGCCGGTTCGAAAGCGACATTCCTGTAACCTTTACGGCACGTCTGATGGAGGTTAGCGCGATGCTTCAAATCGGGATTATGATCGCCATTGCCGCCGCCATGTTTTGGTGGCTGCATTTTTATGTTGCCATCGCGGGCGGCGTCATAATCCTTCTACTCATCGCCGCCAAACTGCGCGATGCGGCGCACCGCGGACGCCGGCTGGCGATATCTCAAGACTCCGAAGAAGATGAGGCCGAGCGCATCCGGCAGCGCGACGCGACATTCCTCTACGCCATGTGGATCGGGCTGACTGTGAGCGGTGCGGCGCAGGCCAGTGACGGCGCCTACACCCATCATGGCGGCGATCACGGCGGTGATTTCGGTGGCGGCTTCGACGGCGGCGGTGGTGGGGACGGCGGCGGAGGCGGATCCCTCTAGCGCTAGCCTTTGCCCAAGAGAGGCCTGACCTCCTTCGCGAACCATTCCAATTGCGCGTCACGCTGTTCGGGTGGGCCGAGGAAGTCGAGATTAACGTGCCGCACACCGGCTTCATGGAATTTGGCGATGGCTTCGGCGACATCTTCCGGACGGCCCAGCGCGGCGTACTTCTTCGCAGGACCGCGGAAGTCCATTGCATAGCGCGTACTGAGTAGTTCCGTTGCCCGGTCCAGCGCCGACTCGTAACTGTTGTCGATCTGCGCGAACAGCAGGTGCCCGGTGCCGAACGTGTCCATGTCACGGCCCGCCGCCTCGAAGGCCGGCGCAATTTTTTCGAGGCCATCCTTGTACATTTCCGGCGTCACCACGTAGGAAATCCAACCGTCGCCGATCCGCCCGATCCGCTCCAGTGCCTTGTCAGACCGTCCGCCGAACCAGATAGGCGGCCCATCCGGCCGCAGGGTGGCGGGCTGCATATGCGTTTCGGGGAAGGAGAAGAACCGTCCTTCATGCGAAACCGGTTCGCCGCGCCACAGCTTGCGGACCACTTCGACCCCTTCTTCGAGCCGCGCACCGCGTTCATTGTGCGGGATGCCGCAGGCTTCGAATTCGCGCTTGAATTCGCCGCCGACTCCGACACCGAATATGAAGCGACCATCGGTCAAATGATCCATCGTCGCAGTCTGCTTCGCCACCGGCGTCGGATGGCGCAGCGGCAGCAGGTAGACACCCGTGCCGACGGTCAACCGGTCGCTGCAGGCGGCGATTTGCGCCAACTGCAGGAACGGGTCGAGGATCGGTGTCGTAAAGGCGACATGGTCGCCGACCCAGACTGTGTCGAATTTGTATTCGTCGAGCTTCTTGGTGATGGCCCGCGTCGCTTCCAAGGTCGGAAAGCGCGTCATAAGTCCGTAGTGGTAGGTCTCGCCCAGGGGCAGGTTCATCGCCGTATCTCCAGTATATCTTCGCTTTGCGCCAAGCATCGCGCGGCGGAGCGGTACGGGCAATTGGAAAATGACACGGCTCGCTCCGGTACCGCTCACTACCCGGGTAGGGGACTTCAATTAGAATCAAAACGGTGGCAGAATATGGGATTACGGCGCGACGCCGTACATTTCGGGATGGACGACCATGGACCATAGCGTTTCTGCCGTTGCCCAAGCGAGCATGTGGATTGTGATCGTGGTGTTCGCCCTGATCATGCAGGTGATGCCGCTATTGTTGATCCTGACCCTGTTCAATATCGCGATCGGCGTTTCGTCGACGGCGATGCTGATCATCATTCCAGCGGCCCTGTTCGGTATGTTGATCGTCGCCTGTAGTGCGGCGGAAAAGAGCCGCAAAGCGAAACTTCCGCCACCGCTGCCGCCGCGCATGGATCACCCGCATCCTGACAGCACCATGCGGCATACCGCCGCCCGCGTGATGCCGTATTTGCGGCGCAGCCGATATTACTAAAAATTTGAGCTAGCGTGTCCCGTACACGCTGATCGCGCGGAGCGTCACCGCGCCGCCGCCGTTTACGATCGTGACTCCGGACCAGGTTTCGCTGAAGGCTGCGTCCGTGACCCGTAGCGTTTCGCTGCCGTCAACGGCCACTACCATCTCGCCATCTTTTGCGCGTGTCCATTTGATCGCATGGTCGGACCCGTCGGCGACGGTAGCTGTCCCGGAGGCGAGGGCGACCGCACCGCTGGCGCCGCGACGCTGCAGTTGAAAGCCCTCGACCGGGTCGTAGGTCAGATAATACCCGGCGGTCCGCTGTCGTCCTTGAAAAACACCAAGGGTGATCGGTCCGGCGGTGGATTCCATAGCGAGTTTCGCATCCAGCGAAAACGCATTCGAGATCGGTTGTTCGAGATAGGCTTCGGCAGGCGTAACCGGTGGCGGTGCGGTGGGTGCCGGCTGAGGCGCGGCCTGTGAGCCGCCCTGGTTCTTGTTCAGGATCTGGCCGAGCAGGCGCAGTGCGATGTCCTCGCCGCGTTCCTTTCGTTTGGGCTCTGGCTGCGCGGGTTGAGGCGGCGGCGCTTCCGGGACGACGACCTTGCTGAACAAGCCGCCTTGCCAATCCAAATCGAACTGGCCGGACGCGATCGTCCACGCTGGGTTGGCGGTGTAGTCGCGGTCGCTGAAATCTTCCTGCACCAACAGCTCCGGCCAGGGGTTGCCGTAACGATCGGCCAGTGCACGCAGGTCGTTGAGGAATCGCGGATCGGCCGCCCTGGCGCGGGCGGCATCGTCGACCATTTGGCGTAATTCGCGGGTGAGAGCGTGGAGCTGGTCTTGATCGGGCTGCCAGGACCCGTAACGCGGTTTGTCCTGTGCCACGGCGGCGGCAAGCGGAAATACGGTAATCAGCAACACGGCGATGAGACGGCGCATGGTAATTCCTTTCTCGTTGAGAATAGGCGCAACGGGTCTGGATTTGAAAGAAAAAGGATAGGTTTGACACATTCGAGGCTGGTCGGTTCAATCGGCGGAAATTTGCTTCTTGGGAGAATTTGGATGGCGCTTGATGCGCGGGGGTTGGACCTGACGACCGACAGCGAGGCGGCCGCGGCGGCGTACAACAAGACAGTGCAGCGCTCGCTGGAGTATCGGGCCGATACGCCGGAAAATATGCAGCAGGTGCTGGCCGCGGATCCGGATTTTGCGATGGGCCATTGTCTGAAGGGCCTGTTGCTGACCGGCTTTCAGTCGACCCGCATGCGCGGTGCCGTCGGCGAATGTGTCGCGGCGGCGGAGGCTGTATCGCAAAATGCGACTTGGCGCGAGAAGGCCAATATCGCCGCCTTGCGCGCCCTATCCGAAGGTCAGCGCCGCAAAGCCTGCGATATCTGGGACGACATCCTGGTGCGCCATCCGACCGACCTGTTGGCGCTGCGCCATTTGACCCACGCGTTGTTCTGGAGCGGTCGCAGTTTTGAGCTGCGCGATGCGGTCGCCCGTGTCGTCCGGTCCTGGGACGAGTCGCTGCCGGGATTCGGGTTCGTGCTTGGCATGTATTCGTTCGGACTCGAGGAATCGGGCGAGTACGAGCGGGCCGAGGCGAAGGGCAAACGCGCGGTCGAACTCAACCGTCACGATCTCTGGGCCGTTCAGGCGGTGGCGCATGTGCTGGAGATGCAGGGCCGGTTGCAGGACGGCATCGACTGGTTGACCGAATCGGGCCCGGATTGGGCCGACCGCAACCCGTTTAAAAGTCATCTCTGGTGGCATCTGGCGCTCTACCACCTGGAACGCGGTGAGTTCGAGCGGGTCTTCAAGCTGTACGATTTGGCGGTGCGGACCGAAGGGTCCGATTTCTACATTGAAATCCAGAACGCCTCCGCCTTGCTGTGGCGGCTCGACTTTCTCGGCGTCGATGTCGGTGATCGATGGTCCGAACTGGCCGATACCTGCGAGACGCGGATCGGCGATATGGGTCTCGGTTTTACGACGACGCACGACATGATGGCGCTCGCCATGGCCGGGCGTGAGCAGGCGGCGGAGAGTCTGCTGGCCGCATTACGCGACCATGCGGCAAACCAAGACGACTACACGTCGGAGAATATTGCGACGGTCACACTGCCCTTGTGCGAGGCGACACTGGCGTTCGGCCGCAAGGAATACGACAAGGCGCGCCGAATCCTCTCCGACCGGCGCGATGATTTTATTCGTGACGGCGCAAGCCATGCGCAGCGCGACGTCTTCGTCCAGGCATTGATCGAGTCGGCCCTGCGCGGCGGGGAGACGGATTTGGCGCGGGCGCTGTTGGCGTCACGGGTCGAAACCAAACCGCATGGCTGCGGCAGCTGGCTCAAATACGCCGAAACGCTGGAGAAGACGGGAGATGCCGAGGGTGCCTCGGGCGCACGTAAGCAGGCCGCGAAGTACAGCGTGCATTAGGATGCGCGTTCATCGTCGGCGTATGCGCGTTGGCTGGGACTATTCCGCGGCGGCGGCGTCTCCCTGAGGCATGCCGAGTTTCGGCAACCCGTGCGCGAATTCGGTCAGGACCTGTCCCGGGGCAGGCACCGCGAGATAATCCGCGCCGTCGAACACTCGGACCCCGTTGACCCAGGTGCCGTGCAGACCCGGCGCGCGGCGCAGCAGCCGTTCGCCGCCGGCGGGCAGGTCGAAGAAGCGTTCCATGTTCGTGATCGTAATCGTGTCCGGGTCGAACAGAATCATATCGGCCCAAGCGCCTTCGACAAGGCGGCCGCGGTCGATGATACCGTAGGCATCGGCCGGATCGCTGGTGATCTTACGAATTGCGGTCGGCAGATCGAACAGACTGCGCTCTCGCACCCAGTGGCCCAGGAAATACATCGCGTAGCCGGCGTCGCAGAGCAGCGCATTGTGTGCCCCGGCATCCGACAGACTGATCAGAGTCCCGTCATTGACCAGCAAGTCCGCAACGCCATCCTCCTCCATATTCAGCATGAAGAAGGTGAATTTGGTCCGGAAGTCCTCCGACAGGCCGAGATCGATGAAGACATCCAACGGATCCTCGCCGCGTTCTTCGGCGATATCCGCGATGCTACGGCCATCCAGTTCCTTGTTCTGCGCCAAGGCGGCCACCGTGACCGACACCCAGTCCCAACGGCCTTTGAAAATATGCTGGCTGTCCGGCTTCTTCAACGTCTCGCGGAAGGCGTCGCGGAACGCGGGATCACCAAAGATGTCCCGTAGCGCCGCATGGTCTTCCGTTGCCGGCCAGGGCGCCATCGCTTTCAAGATATAGGCCTGGTCGATGGTGAAGGAGAGGCTAAGGGGCTGGCAGGAGCCCTGCGCGTAAACCGGCACGCCGCGCGCGCGGGCCGCTTCGGCTGCCTTGACGATACCGATGCCCCGCTCCGGTTGATGCGAGAAGTAGAAGAGTGGTGCGTAGAAGCTGGGCCGCTCGCTGATCCGGCTTAACTCCTCCAAGAATGGGATGCCGTGATGCTCGCCGCAGGTCGCCATGAATACGCCGTGATCGAAGTCACGCAGCACCTCGGCAAAGGCGCGGAACTCATCGTCGCTGGCGAGCCGCGAGGCGATGGGGATGCCGCCCGCACCGCGATGGTTCTCGTTCGAAGAGGAGCCGAGCCCGACGGCGCCCGACTGCATCGCCTCCCGAAACAGGCTAAGCATGGTCTCTAGCTCCGCGGCCGTGGCCGGGCGTTCCGACCCTTCCGCGCCCATCACCGCCGTGCGCATCACGGTGTGCGAGGCGAGCACGGCAACGTTTGGATAGACGCCCTTGGCCTTCAGCAGCGCTAGATATTCGCCGAAACTTTCGAAACTCCAATCGACACCCTCCTGGAGGGATTCCAACGCCATGCCTTCGACTTCGGCCAAATTGGCGAGGATCATGTCGCGTTTGTCGGCCGGCGCCGGCGCAATGCCGAACCCGCAGTTGCCGATCACTACTGTCGTCACGCCGAGCGCGCCGGCGGGCGATGCGGTCTGGTCCCAGGTAAGCTGCGCATCGTAGTGGGTATGCAGATCGACAGCGCCTGGTGCCAGGACCAGCCCGTGCGCGTCCAGGATCTCGGTCGCGTCGCCCGCGACCGTGCCAGTCCGCGCAACGCGGCCATCTTTCACCGCCAGGTCACCTTCGATGAGGGCGCTGCCCAACCCGTCCGCGATGCGTGCGTTGCGTATGATCAAATCATACATGAGCCCACCTTCCGATCACTGTTTGCCAATTGCCATGACTATAGCAACCGGTGTCACGCGATGCGAAACGGGGATACCTGTTGGCCCTTCGCGGCGGCACTTTCCTTCACGACATGTCGCGCGATAGATTGCGTAAACAAAGGGGCACGCTGACGTTCAGCGCGGAACAACACTTTCCAAGCCATTTGAAATAAGGTGATCGCCGCAATGAACATCAACCGTCGGACTCTGGTGCCCGGTGCCGCAGCGTTCGTGTTGTTAGTGAATTTGGCCGCGTCCGCCGATGATCTGGCGGCGCCCATCGGAAAGGGAGCTGAGACGCTCCCTATCTTCGATGCCCACATTCACTACAAAGAGCCCGCGTGGGGGCCCTATCCGCCGGGGACCGTTCTGGAGCTGATGGATAAATCGGGCGTCGCCATGGCGTTGGTGTCGTCGACCCCGGACGAGGGCACGATCAAACTTTGGAAGTTCGCACCGAACCGCATTGTGCCGGAACTGCGCCCCTATCACGGCGACGCCGGGTCGTCGAACTGGACCAAGACGGAGGGCATGTTCGAGTACCTTCTGGGGCGGCTCGACGCTTATCCGCACGAAGGCATCGGCGAATTCCATCTGCACAATGTCGACCCGGACGACGCGCCGCTGTTGCGGAAAGTCGCTGAACTGGCCAAGTCTCGCAATATTTACATTCACGTTCACTCTGGCAAAGAGCCGGTAGAATTTCTGTTCTCGCTAGAACCGGCGCTGAAAATCATATGGGCGCATGCCGGCATGTCCGAACCCGCGCAGACCGTCGAGGCGATGATGGCGCGGTACGAGAGGCTCTACGCCGATACCTCCTATCGCGAATGGGATATCCTCGCCTCCGACGGCACGATCGACCCCGCCTGGCGCAAGGTCCTCGAACGCTTCCCGGACCGCTTCATGGTCGGAACCGATACCTGGGTCAACGGGCAGTGGGACAATTACGCGGAACTGATCGCGGCGAACCGGCTCTGGCTCAGCCGGTTTCCCCGCGCGCTGGCCGAGAAGTTCGCCTACCGCAATGCCGAGCGCTTGTTCGGACGCAAGGTCGACAAGAGCTTAATCGGCAAAAGATAGCGGAACAGCGGTATTTCCCCGCGACTGTCGTTTGGGCAATGTCGCGCGGATTTGTCTCGTACTTTCGTAAAATGGACCGAATTCTTAACAAAAGGTTAAGCGCCATCCGGTAGACAGGATCGACGGAACATTTGGCGGCAAGTTCGTAGGACATGCGCCATAAAACTACGAGGTCCTCCCGATGAAACGATACATACTCGCGGTCCTATTTTTAGCGACAAGCTGGGTCGCGGTCCCCGCGCAAGCCGCCGCAACGACGGGCGCGAGCGCTCCGAAAGCGTTCGTCTCCTCGCTTGGAAATGCGGTGGTGAGCATTCTGGAAAATTCCCACCTGTCGCAGGTGGAACGGATTGAACGGTACAGCGTGCAATTTGAAAGGGCGTTCGATTGGGATCGGATCAGCGCCTTTGCCATCGGTCAGTACCGGCGTGGTGTGACGCGGGACAAGTTTACCACCTACCGCGATTTGTTCGCGTTACATATGACGCGTCTCTACGCCGAACGGTTCGCGAACTATTCCGGAGAAAAGTTCGTCGTTAAAGGCGAGCGGCAATTCGGCCGCGGCGGCAGCGAGGTTACCGCGTTGCTGCAAGGCAGCGGTGACCGGGGTTCGGTGAAGCTAGCCTTCAAACTCGTCCAGGACGGCGACGGGCCGCGGATATACGATGTCGCGATCGACGGCGTCAGTTTGCTGGTTGCAAAACGGGCGGAAATAAAAAGCATCATCGCGAGGGGCGGGATCGACGGCTTGATCGCGCAGCTGAAAAAAGCGAACGGATCCTAGATCAGATCGTGGCTTGTCGGAATCGCTTCCAGCGATCCGACAACCGCGTGAATCTGATCTAACTGATTGATAAAGAGCGGATTCACAAGAGTATCCGAACCCATGAAATGGGTTCGTCTAAACTTGATTCGCTCTTGTCAGATCGGACTCGTTCAGCCGTCGAGACCGAGCAGCCGGGCGGCGGTGCCGCCGAGGATGGCGATCCGGTCGTCGTCGCTCAAATCGGGCGTGTTCATGACGAGATCGACTTCGGTGCTGGTCCAGGGGAACGGGTAGTCGGTGCCGACCATGACCTGGCCCGGCCCGGACTCGGCGATCAGGTGGCGCAGCGCCTCGGGCGTGAACACGATCGTATCGAAGAACAACTGCCCGTCCTTCAGATACGCGGTCGGGTTCTTCTTCGGCAGCGGCCCGACCCGGTCGGGGAAGGTGCGGCAGACCGCGTCCGACCGGTTGGCGTAGGAGCCCAAATAGCCGCCGCCATGCGCGGCGCAGATCTTGAGCCCGGGGAATCGGTCCAAAGTGCCCTCGAAAATGAGGTGCGAGAGCGCGATCGTCGTTTCCAGCGGATTGCCGATCGTATTCGTCAGCAGCCCGCTGCCGCCGAGCCGGCCGCTCGGCTCCAGTGCCGTGGTGCCCGTGGGGTGCAGAAACACCAGCAGGTCCAGCTCCTCGCATTTAGCCCAGACGCGATGGAATTTAGGGTCGGCAAGTTCGAGGCCTTCGACACTGCCGCCGACGCTGACGCCCCGGAACCCCTGTTTCTTGGCGGCCAGTTCGATTTGTTCCACGGCCAGGTCCGGATGTTGCAGCGCCATGGTGGCGAAGGCGGTGAAACGGTCCGGCGTGGTGGCGCAGATTTCGACGAGCGCCTCGTTTTGGATCCGGACCAATTCGGCAGCGGCGTCCCGTTCGGCATGGTACCAGTATGGATTGATGCTGAGCGCCGAGACGTCGAGCCCTTGCGCGTCCATCGCCGCGATCCGCGTCGTGGTGTCGTCCATCAGTAATTCGCTGTTACTGGCCGTCTTGTCGAGCACCGCCATGGCGGCGGGCACGGCGCAATGGGCGTGGATGTCCACCGTCTTTACCCGCGTGCCGTTGACGACGACTTCGCGCCGTGCGCCGTGCGCATGCGTCCCGCCGCCCTGCGGGCCGTCCTGCGTGGCCGGGCTACGCAGTTCACAGCCGACGAAACCGATTCCGGTAGAACCCTTACTCATCATGAAATCCCTTCGATCCCTGTTGGCTGAACGACACGCCATGCCGACGCAAATTATCGTAGAACGGCCCGCCCCATGGCGTCCACCTGACGGCATCCTGATTGCGCACCGACCGCGACGGTTGGTCTGAATTTGAGTGACAATTCACTATTGCCAGATTGACGCTCATACTCTTTGTCGATGCGTTATTCCACGATGTGAGGTCTTTCCGAGATCAATTGGGCCTCAGGGAACAGCTCGGTCGATGTGACCCGTAATTCATGATCAACGGTACATGATCGAGCCTGTAGATTGAGTTTCGAGTATCGTGGATGATCGGATGTGATCGCGGCATGTCCGTGCAAATTCCACCAGGTATCTTATGCTTCCTCTCGGGCAGGAATTGGACGAATCTAGAAGGGCACCATGAACGAAACCGTCTATCGCGAATACAATCAAGCCGCACTGGATGAACAATATAACGCGCGGAGCGCTGTCCCAGCTTTCGATGCCTTCGTGCAGCGTTGGCAGTCCACCAGCGAGCAGGCTGTCCAGGCGCTTCCGTGTACGCTTGACGTTCCCTACGGAGACAGCCCTGTCGAAAGACTGGATGTCTTCCATCCGGTTGGCGGCGGGCCGGGGCCGATTTTGATATTCTTTCACGGTGGGTATTGGCGTGCCGGTGACAAGTCGTGGTTCCGATTCCTGGCAAAGCCGTTCGTCGAGCGCGGTGCGGTGTTCGTGGTGCCGAAATATGGGCTATGCCCTGAATTCGAGATGGATGCGCTGATCGATCAGTGCCGGTGCGCCGTGGCTTGGGTTTTTCGCAATGCCGCAGAGTATGGCGGAGACAGTGCCCGCCTTTTCGTATCGGGACATTCCGCAGGCGGGCAAATTGCCGGGATGATGCTGGCGACGGACTGGGCCGCGACCCAAAGCTTGCCGACGAATGCGATCAAGGGCGCAACGGGCATCAGCGGTCTCTACGACTTGGAACCGATACGTCTGTCCAAAGTGAACGGTCCGCTTCGGCTAACAGAGGAAAGCGCCCAGCGGAACAGCCCTGTCAGGCAGCCGCTGTCCGCCGTGCCGCCGCCCTCCATTCTCGCTTTCGGCAGGCTTGAAAGCCTGGAATATGGACGGCAGACGGCGGCTTACGCCGACACATTGCGCAATGCAGGAAGCGCGCCGGTTTCGCTGGACGTTGAGGGACACCATCATTTTTCAATTCTTGATGCATTCGGCAATCCACAGCACCGCCTTGGACGAGCCGTCTTGGCACAATTGGGATTAGCCTGATTCGCTTAATCAAAGCGCTGAAGTCGGTGGTTGAAGAAATATCGGAACCTTGTGCGCCTCGCGGCCTGCAAGGTTGGACGCCGCCGGATTGGTCCTCTCAACCGTCTTGCGTCGGTGGTGGGGTTAGGCCGCCCGGCACCATGGCGCTCAGGGCCCGGGTGATCCCGTCCGGGTTCACACCGGAGTCCTCCAAACGGGTTTGGCGGGTGGCTGCGGCCCTGACGACTTTGGAGCCGAAGTAGCGAACGGGCTCTGGCGGCAGAAAAACCGTTGGCTTGTTGCGCAGGACCAATGGGGTCTCGGACCATTCGTCCTTTTGGTCCAGTGCGAGAGAAGCGAGAATCCGCCCCCCGGTGTAGGACGGCCCGACGCCGTTGCCGTTGTAGCCGTGGCCGTAAACGATCTTCGGACAGTCCTGCAGCCGGCCGAAATAGGGCATGCCGTTGGCGGTTCGGGTCGCGGGTCCCTGCCAGGCGGCGGCGATCGGGACGCTTTCGAGTTCGGGGTACAGGCGAACAACGCGGTCATGAACCTCTCGGCTTCTCTCGCTCTTCGTATCGAAACGATCGCCGACCCGGCCGGCGAACGGGATCTTGCCGCCGCCCTTGCCGAGGCTCAGACGCCCGTCTGGCGTTGTGCGGTAATAGTCCACCGCCAGCCGTGAATCCGAGATCGCCGTCCCGTCGTTATAGCCGAGGCGGGCGAGGAACTCGGGAATCGGCTCGGTGATGACCGCGTCGACGCCGATCGGCAACAGAGCACGGCGAAAGTCCGGCATCTCGTGCGCCCAGGCATTGAGCGCAAGTACGACGCTCGACGCCGTAACCGAACCGCGCGCGGTGCGGACGACCGGCTCGGGGCTTCGGACCAGCTCGGTCATGGGGCTTTGCTCGTAGATGGCGACGCCGCGTTCGGCGGCGACCCTGGCCAGTCCGCGCGCGAGCTTTGCTGGTTGAAGCGTGGCGATGCCGGCTTCGAATACGCCGCTCAGATGCTGTCGCGATCCGGAGCGCCGTTGAACCTCCTCGCGCGATAGCGATTCGAAGGGATGGAGCCCATGCGAGTCCAGGATATCGAGGGTCGGCCCCCACGCCTCGAACTGGGCGGGATTGGTGGCCGTCCAGAGCCAGCCGTCCAAGCGATATTCCGCGTCGATCCGATGCTCTTCGCAGAACGCTCCGATTCGCTTCACGCCATCGGCGAAGGCGCGCAAAAGCCGCACGCCCTCCTGTGCGCCGGCCAGCGGCAGAACCCCCGTCGCCTTGCTCATCCAACTCATGCAGAAGCCACCGTTGCGGCCGCTGGCGCCGCTGCCGCACAGATCTCGTTCAATGATGGCAACCCGGACGGAGGGGTCTTGCTCGGTGATGTGCAGCGCGGTCCAAAGGCCGGTAAACCCGCCGCCCACGATACACACGTCAGCGTGAATATCCTGCTCAAGCACAAAAGCGGCGGGTGGTGTCTCGGATAAGCTCTGCTTTAACCAGTAGGAGCGGCGCCGTTCTGACATTTCGTGAAGTCTCCAATCATCGATCGGTCGAAAGATCGTCGCGGGTTCGTCCCGCTTGTGCGGGCCTCGCTATCCGCTCATTCGTCCACCGGCGGAATTCGGAATTCGCCATGGGCGGGCGGCACCACGGCGCGTTCGGTGGGTTTGTCGAGCTGCGGGACCCAATCGTAGGGGTAGCGGTAGCCGCGGAAGATGTCGCTGAAGAATAGTCCCTCGCGTTCGGCCAGATTGTGCGGGTTAACGAACTCCCACACGATCTCGCCATCTGCGGTGACCTCGAACAGCCGTCCGCAATGGCTTTCGGTGATCAGCGTGTTGCCGTTCGGCAGGCGTTGCGCCGCGCTTTTATAGCGGCTGTAGAAGCGACTCATATCCTCGCCGCCGCAGGGGTAGCCCTGGGTCAGCGCGGTGCACTCCCAGACCAGCTCCAGGGTGACCGGGTTGATCTCGAGCACGCGCGAACAGTCGCGCAGCGCGTTCCAGGTGCCGTCCGGCGAACCGGGATTGGGGTCGCCGAAGCCGGCCGCACCGCCATTGTCGAACACCAGTACGTTGCCTTCGCCTGGCAGCCCCTTGGGGATCATGTGGGTGTGGTGCGGGCCGATGATGGTGCCCAGCTTCTTCAGCGCCGGGTCCATCGAATAGTCGGGCCCGACCTTCCAGACGATCTCCTTGGTTTTCTTGGAGATGATGTAGAGCATGGTACCGCGGTCGTCGGTGATGATGTTCTCCGGGTCGAACCGCGTATCGCCGGCGTCGAACCATTTGTTCGGCCCGACATAGGAGATGGTGTTCTGGAACACGCCGTGCTGGGCGCGGCAGCGGCGCATGATGGCGTTTTTGGCAGCTTCGTCATGGCCGAACTGTTCGAACTGCTCCGCCGGCATCCAGTCCCAGGTGATCTCGCCGTCCCAACTCACCTCGATCATCCGCGTGGCGCGCGGCAGGTAATTGCGCGTGACGTCGGGGTAATGACCGCTGCGGTAGCTCAGCATCAGGGTGCTGCCGCCTTCGGCCATGGGCGTCATGCCGGGCACGTAGTAGCCGACCGGGCAGCCCTCGCGCACCAGATCGTGGTTCTGCCGCGCCGACCAGGCCGGCCCGTCGCCGAGGTCGATCTCGTCCGCCTTGTTGAAACGCCATTCGACGCTGCCATCCCAGGCCTCCTGCACGACGTCGTCGGCGCCCCAGGTGTGGTCGTAGATTTTCGAAACCCTGCCGGTCTGCCCGCCCAGAATGGTGCCGCCCGGCAGCAGATCGACCATGAAACTGTCGAACTTGGGCCAAGTGCGGACCGGATTGCCGTTCATGTCTATGAGGATCGCGCCCTCTCCGGGCTTCATGGACGGGTAGAGCGTGTAACCGTTGAAGCATTTCTCGGGCTTGTAGATGGTCGTGCCGGTTGGGAAGACGGTGTACATGAGGTTCGCTTTCTCGTGAGGTTTCAGCGGAAAGTTTAGCTTAGAACGCGGGGGATTTGACGTCACCCGTGCCCAGCGTATGATTTTGCGATGAAAGGTGCTTCCATGAATGCACATGCCGCCGACCCTATCCCGCTTATCGATCTGGCGCCGCTGGCCGACGGGCTACCGGGCGCGCGGGCCCTTGTGCCTGCGCTGCGGACCGCGCTGGAAGAAATCGGCTTTCTAATCATCACCAACCACGGCGTGCCGCAGGATCTAATCGACGCGACCTTTGCCGAAGCCAGGCGGTTTCACGACCAGGGCCTGGACGCCAAGCTGGCGGTGCGGATGAACGCGCACAACAACGGCTATATGGCGATGGCGCGCTATAACGTCCGCACGTCGCGGGTCAGCGAAGACGCTTTGCCGGATATGAACGAGGCCTTCTTCATCAAGCGTGAGCGCCCGGCGGACGATCCCCTGGCCCGCGCCGGCCGCCGTTTCGCCGGCCCGAACGAATGGCCGGAAGGTCTGCCGGGCTTCCGCGAGACGCTGCTCGATTACACCGGGGCGGTCGATGCGCTGGGCCGCCGGATGATGCCCGCGATAGCCCTTGCCCTGGACATGCCGGCCGATACCTTCGATGCGGCCTTCGCCGAGAGCCAATTCTCGTTCCGCCTCAGCCATTACCCGCCGGTGCAACGGCATCCCGGCCAGTACGGCATCGCGCCGCACACGGACGCCAATTTCATGACCTTCCTGGCGCAGTCGGACGTGCCTGGATTGCAGATCCAGACGGCGGATGACAAATGGGTCGATGTGCCCCACGTGCCGGGGTCGTTTGTCGTCAATACGGGCGACATGCTGCACCGCTGGACCAACGGGCGATTCCGGTCGACGGCGCATCGCGCGTTGCCGCCGCTTGACGGCCATCGCTACGCCATCCCCTATTTCATGGGGCCGCATATGGACACGTTGATCGAATGCCTGCCGAGCTGCCGTGACGACAAGAATCCGGCCCAGTATCCGCCGATCACCTACGACGACTACGTCAGCTGGTGGTACGACTCGAATTACCCCGTCGCGGACCAGGAAGACGTGACGGCGGCGGAATAAGGCACCGCTAGTTCACGCAGCGCTTCTTGCCGTCGATGTCCGCTGTCCGGTAGCGCAGTAACCTTCGATCCAATCGGTCGGCGGGCCGTCCCGGCGCCAGGTGATCGGGAAGAAGCTCTCGTTCAGGCTCGGGTCGTCGGTCAACTGATAGCGGCGATAGACGTAACCGCCCGGGCGGTCCGAGAAAGTAGCGTCCCGCGGGACCATATGGACGCCGATGGAACGGCGCGTCCGGTCTTTGGAACCGTTCCGGTCGGAGCCGTGCCAGATTTCACCGGCGTGGATGACGCAGGAACCTGCCGGCACTTCGATGAAGCGCGGCTCGGGTGGCGTGATGCCGTTCCGTTCGGCGACATGGCGCATCTGGGCCCGGTGATCGTCCGGCGCGTGGAAGTCCTCTGGGATGGGGGTGAGCGGCCATTTGTGCGATCCGGGGATGTATTCCAAGGTACCTGCGTCGCGATGCGTGTCGTCCAGGGTGAACCAGCAGGTCACGGTGCGCGGCGGATCGAGATAGTCCATGAAGCTGCTGTCCTGGTGCAGGGTCACAGCTTTCGTTTCGGCCGGTTTCCACCAGATGGTGTCGACCCCGATCCGGACGCCGGACCAGCCCAACAGAGCGCAGGCGGCGCGGCCGATGTCCGGCGACAGGGCCAGCTTGGCGACCGTGAGATCGGCTTTCCAGGCGTTGCTCATATGGCGCGTGACGTCCGGCAAACTTACGCCTTCGCGCCAGTACCATTCGTCAGGATAGATACCGGTGTCGAACTCACCCGCGAACAATTTCGGAAACCGCGCCCGCAGCGCTTCGATGCGGTCGTCCGACAGGACCCGTTCGAAGACAAGAAACCCGTCCCGGTGGAACCGATCGATATCGGCGGGGCTGATAGTGGCGAGATCTGGTAGATCGTAGGTCATATCATGGTTTCTACGTTAATTTTTCAGTATGGGCGAATATGAAGCGTGTATAATCAAAATCAACCAAATTAACTTTGGCATGAGGACGTATTGGCGGAACTTGACCAAATCGACTTCGGACTCCTGCGGCATTTGCAGAACAATGCACGGATATCCAACAAGGCGCTGGCCGCCGCGGTTGGCCTGTCGCCGTCAAGCTGCCATGAACGCACCAAACGGCTATGGCAGGACGGCGTGCTGCGCGGTGCCCATACGGACGTTGCGCCGGACGTGATGGGGGTGGGACTGGAAGCCCTGCTGATGATCGAACTGGCGAAACATGAGCGGCAGACGGTGGACAGTTTCATGCAGGACGTCGTTGCCATTCCCGAAGTCCGCGCCGCTTTCTTGATCTCGGGCCGATACGACCTGATCGTCCATGTGGTGGCTCGAGATACGGTGCATCTGAAGAACCTGGCCCTCGACGAGTTCACCTCGCGTCCCGGCGTCACCCGAATCGAAACCTCGATCATCTTTGAGGCAACCCGCCGTCACGATCTACCGGATCTGAACGCACCCGAGGACTGAAGCAGCGTTATGAGGCGGCGCGGCGCCGTTCCTTGCGGTCGAGATAGCGGTAGTAGTTACCGACGATAGGCAGAAACCAGGGATTGCCGCTGTAGAACGGCACCGGCACCTTTGGGAATTCGACACCGACATAGGCGCTGTCCGAATGGCCGTCCTGCAAGATGCGTCGGGCGATCTGATTGCCGAGATAGGTCATCATCGCTACCCCGCTGCCGTTGCAGCCGGTGCAAAAATGCAGCCCGTCCTCCTGGCCCATATGCGGAATGGCGTCGGTTGTCATGGCCACGAATCCGGACCAGGAATTGGTGATGCGCACGCCCTTCAACTGCGGCCAGCGGTCGGTCATCATACCGTATAGCAGGGCCGCGCTGACATCGGGATGAACCGTTTCGAAGCGGGCGCGGCCACCATACATCACGCGGCGATCGCCCGGCAGCAACCGGTAGTAACTAGTGATGCGGGGGCTTTCGGAAATCGTCCGGCCATTTGGGATAAGCTCGCGGGCGAGATCTTCTGGCAATTCCTCGGTGGTGATAATCTGACTGGAAATAGGCACGATCCGTTTGCGCAGTTTCGGCGACAGATCGCCCGTGTAGCCGTTCGTGGCGACGATCACCTGTTCCGCCTGACAGTCGCCCTTAGATGTTTTCAGGATAAAATTGCCCAGCGCGCCGTCGATCCGCTCGACCTTGGTGTGCGCGCAGAGGGTAACGCCCACCCTGTGGCAGGCATCCAGCAACCCTTTGTGAAACAACGAAGGGTGCAGTTTTCCGGCGCGCTCGATCACCATGCCGCCATGATAGAAGTCGCTGCCGATCTCGCTGCGCTGTTCGTCGCGGGAAAGAATTCGCGCTCCGACCTGAATGACCCGGTTCAGATCTTCCGCCTTTTTCTTCATGCCGGCGAAATGCTCCGGCGTGTACGCGCCGACGAACCGGCCACGCCGTTCGAAATGGCATTCTATACCCTCCCGTTCGACCAGCGTGTGAACGAACTCATAGGCTGCCAGGCTCTCGCACATCAGGCTCTCGATGAGCTTCTGGCGCGCGCCGGATTGCTTCGCCTGTCCCGGCCCGCCGGCGATGCCCTTGCCGATGTTGACTCCGGCGCTGACCCCACCGCCGCTACGGGTACTGGCCCCTTCGCCGAAAGCGAGGGCATCTACGACGGTAACCGACCGTCCGGCGCCGGCCAACTCCAGCGCCGCCGACAGGCCGGAGTAACCGCTGCCGACGATGAATATCTCCGTCTTGTCGGGCAAATTGCTGGAATATTGCGTCCCGGGACGGGCCGCTTCCCACCAGAAGGGCTCGGCTTTGTAATCCGGGTGGAATATCGCACGATCGATTTTCATCGGAATCTAGTTTCCTTGCTATTCTAAAGTTCGAGTATATCTGACATCGCTGCGCAGCAAGACTAGGTTTGTACGGCGTGGCGGGGAGAGTAGATGAAAACACAAGTGGGCATCATCGGCGGCGGCCCGGCCGGCTTGTTGCTGAGCCAGATTCTCCACGTCAACGGCATCCGTAGCGTGATCCTGGAGCGTCAGTCGCGCGACTACGTGCTGGCCCGCGTTCGCGCCGGGGTTCTGGAGCAGGGGCTTACCGATATCCTGCGCGCCGTCGATGTCGGCGATCGCCTGGACCGGGAAGGCGAAGTCCATGGCGGCGTCAATCTTGCGTTCGGCGGCCGGATGGAGCGGATCGATCTCGAGGGGCTGACCGGCGGCAAGACCGTCACGGTTTATGGTCAAACCGAGGTAACCCGAGACCTCTACGACGCGCGAGACGCGATGGGCGGCACGGTCGTCCACGAGGCGGAAGACGTCGCACCGCACGGGCTGGAAACCGGCACGCCCTACCTGACTTACCGGAAGGACGGCGAGGCCTGCCGGGTGGATTGCGATTTCATCGCCGCCTGCGACGGGTACCACGGCGTCGGGCGGCAGAGCTTTCCGGAAGGCGGCATCACCGAATACGAGAAAGTCTATCCGTTCGGCTGGCTCGGTATCCTGTCTCGCACGACACCGGTGAATTCGGAAATCATCTACGCCAACCATCCAAGGGGATTCGTGCTCTGCTCCATGCGGTCCCAAACGCTGAGCCGCTACTACGTCCAGGTCCCCGCCACGGAGGAAGTTGGGAACTGGAGCGACGACCGGTTCTGGGAAGAACTCTGCGCGCGGCTGCCGGCCGAAGTCGCCGACGCGGTCGAGCGCGGCCCGTCCATTGAAAAGTCGATCGCGCCGCTGCGCAGTTACGTCGCCGAGCCCTTGAACCATGGCCGATTGTTTCTCGCCGGCGACGCCGGTCATATCGTCCCGCCGACGGGCGCCAAAGGTTTGAACCTCGCCGCCTCCGACGTGCACTACCTGTCGGAAGGGCTGATCGCCTATTACCGCTCGGGTGACGAAAGCGGCCTGACGGGCTATTCGGAACGGGCGCTGCGCCGCATCTGGAAAGCCGAGCGATTTTCCTGGTGGATGACGATGATGATGCACCGCTTTCCTGAAGACGGCGCGTTCGGCACCAAGGTCCAACAGGCCGAACTCGACTACCTGACCGGCTCGAAAGCCGCCATGACGGCGATGGCGGAGAACTATGTGGGGCTGCCTTACTGATTGCGGCGTCTACCCGCCGGGAGTCTGTATCGCGCCGTTCCTAAACCGGATCGCGTGCCCAGGCGTCGAGAATGGCGCGCAGCGCCGCGACGAAAGCGAGCGGTTGGTCGAGCATGACATGGTGGTGTGCTTCGGGAATCTCCACCACGGGGGCTTCCGGGCCCATCAGTCGCGACATATAGGCGACGGTGCGCGGAGACACGATCGCGCTTTTGTCGCCATGGATCAGGGCGGCGCGGCCCTTCAGGGCTTTGAGTTCGGCGCGATAGGGCTCTCCGAAGCGGCGCGAGCCCATGACCATGAAATCGAACTTCCAGGTCCAGCTATCATCGGTTTCGCGGATCGAGGTTCGGGCGATGAAATCCGTGATAAAGGCGTTTTCGCAAGGTTGCGCCGGCATCAGCCGAAAGCGGGACAGCGCCGTCTCCAGGTCCGGATAGAGTGGTGGCGCGATCCGGGTCGAGGCGGCCGGTTCCGGCAACGGCGTATCGGCTGGGTCCTGCACCGGGGAATCCACGATCACCGTGCCGCCGAGTCGCTGTCCCGATTCGGCGCCGAATTTCATCGCCATGAACCCGCCGAAACTGTGCCCCAACACCAATGGTTTCGGGCCGTCTGCGTTCGTCCTGTCGGCGTAAAGTCCGGCGTCGTGCAACACGGCATCGATCTCCGCGGTCCAGGTGCCGGGTTCGTAGATCTCGCGGGCGCCGCTGTCGCCCATGCCGGAAAGATCGATGGCGCAAACCCGATGGCTGGCGGCGAAGAACGGCGCGATAAAGCGCCACCAGTTGGCGTGCGCCCCGCCGCCATGGATCAGCAGCAGGCCCGGGCGGACGGGCTTGTGCGCGCCCTCGGAATCGGGGTCGAACCAGGCGAGATAATGAATGCGGCACCCCGCAACCTCAATGAACCGCGACTGGACGGGATGCAGGATGGCGCGACGAAACCAGTTCGGCGCGGCGGGGTCGATTTCCAAGGGGATACTGTTCATGGCAGGGAGCGCTGTTGCGACGGGTGTTGTCGGAATGTAACGGCGATGGGAATATAACGGAACCGAGCCCAAGGTATTGGAGAAAGAAAATGAGCGAAGACTACAGTGTCGAAAACTATGTCGACGATTTGCGCGCGACCGTGGCCGCGGCGAAGAGTGAATCCGAAATTCTAAGCAAGGTCCGGCCGCTGGCGCAGAAACTGGTCAACAATCGCGACTCCTGGATTAAGCCGGAGCACTACGAGGTCGATGACGTGCGGGGCTCGAGCCTCTATGTCCTGCATGAGGAAGCCGATCATACCTTGATGGTCTTCGCCGCCTGCTTTCGCCCGGGCCGCGTCACGCCCGTCCACGACCACGGCACCTGGGCGGTCGTCGCCGGGGTCGATGGCGAAGAGAAGAACACGATCTTCAAACGCACCGACGATGGCGCGAATCCCGGCCATGGCGAAATCCAATTGCGCGGCGAAAAAACGGTACGGCAGGGCGACGCCATTGGCATGCCGAGCGGCACGTTCCACACCGTCTCGAACCTAAGCGACGTGGTGTCGGTCTCGCTCCACACTTATGGCATGAACACGAATCATACTGTCCGCTGTCAAATCGATCCGGAGACGGGCCAAGTCGAAGATTTCAAAATTCCGCTTCGCGCAGGCTGATCGAGCGAGAGCCTTACTCAGCGAAAAACACCCTCACGTTCTGGAGGAATCGAACGCGCTGATGGTGATGCGGCTATGGCATTCGAAATTTGGCCCAAAACTAGAATTCGCGTCGCTCGATATTATATGTTCTGACCACAGTACCTGTTGCTCAAATGAATGCACCGGCAGCACTTCGGGGATGTTATTTGTCGGCGGCATCCGCCGCGCGGCGCAATGCAGCGGCGTATCTATTCGCGACGTTCGGGTCGTTATAGGGAAGTCGTTTGCCCTCAAGATATTCCAAAAAATAACCTTCGCTTATTACTCGTTGCTGCCGGATCGCCTGACCGGCGCCTTCAAGATCACCAATTTCCACTGAACAAGCTGCCAGAATGACATGGTTTGCCGGAGCCTGCGGTTCGCGCTCGATGGCCCTGCGGGTGAAACTGATGCCCTCTTCATATTTTTCGAGCGCATAACACGCGAAACCTTGAGCTGCGTACATGAAACCAAGCCATAAATCTCGAGGACTCAATCGCATCGCCCTGTTGATATGGGTGTAACCTGTTTTCGCGTCGCCGAGAGACGTTAGTACGACGCCCAGTTGCATCAGAGTCATGGTACAATTGGGATTGAGCTCGTAGGCATGGTTTAGGTTTGTCTGCGCACGTTCGAAATCCCGCTCAATGAAACATATCCATCCCAAGGCCATGTAGGCGCTATGGTCGTTGCGGTCGAGACCACGTAGTTTCTCCGCAGCATTGCGCGATTGACTGAGAAGGGCATTCGTTTCATCACGCTGACGACCAAAAGCCAGATTGTGACTTGCAACGGCAATCGTCCACCAGGCTTGGCGGCATTCCGGGTCGCGAGCAGCGGCCAGCTTCGCCAGCTCTATGCCTTGATCGTAAAAGGTTAGATCAGCCTCCGTTCGCGCCCTGTCCATTAACGCCCGGGCTTGCCAGGCCAACTCTTGCGCCTGCAAATCACCACCGTGCGAACGTGACGACGCTCGGCGAATTTCCGCCAGATCGATCTCCGGTTTGATATTCGTCACGATTTTTTGCGTTATTTCATCCTGTAATGCAAAAAGTCGATCGATCTTCCCGTCATAATTTGCCGCCCAGAGTATTTTTGTCGTTGGCACATGGGTAAGCCGCGCCGTCGCCCGAAAACTACCTTCATCACACCGAACACTACCTTCGAGGATATAGTCGGCACGTAGTTCAGCACCGATACTTTCGAGATCGATATTGGGGCCGTGGTAGTGGAAGCTGGAATTACGCGCGATTACCGTAAAGGCCTTGAACCGCGACAATGCTGAGGTGACATCTTCCGCAAGACCGTCCGCAAGGTAGTCCATCTTTGGATCATTGTTGAGATTGGCGAATGGCAGAATCGCGACGGACAGACCGTCATCTTGGACAATTATCGGTTCACTGTACGCATCCTCTCGGTTTGGAGTGCCGTGTCCCGATACTTCGGCAATAAACCTAAACCCTTTTCCGCGTACTGTTTTGATATAGTGTGGGTTTCGCACGTCGTCGCCGATGGCGCGGCGGACGCTCAGCATGCAACTGCTCAGTGTGGCATCGCTGATGTTGAGATCCGGCCAGCCGTGCGTCAGCAATTCGTCACGGCTCAAGACCCGGTCTCGATTAACAACCAAATAGCTCAGGATATCGAAGACCTTGGCGCGCGTGTGCACCACGGTGCCGTCCAAGCATAACTCGCGCCGCTCCAAATCGAGCTCGCAATTACCAAACGCCAACGGCATTTACAGTTCACCTTGCTTCCATAAGGCGAATGAATTTTTGGAAATCTCCCCTCGGAGCCGCCCGAATACTCACATACCGCACGTTGAAACTGCGCAGTCGCCATGCGGTGATTTTACATGGCCCGCTCGGCCGAAACGTTAAAAAAAATCAAAAATTGCACGAGAATTGCACGCAAATCGCAAGCGGCCCTTGGAAAATTCCGGCACCGTTGTTCACTCACCCTCGCTACTACAGGCGTGAATAGCATTAGTAATTTTGTTGCTATTTTAAGAATTAATTGAACTTTTATTATCGGGAACATTCGCATGTCTTGGAAATCACAATATTTTAGATACCAAAAACTCGCGCAGATGCATTTCGCGTTCGAAGAATGCCAACCGTTTGAACGGTTCCGCGAGACTATATCGTTGAAAAATTTCAGGTTACTTACCGTTACCGCCATTTTGGCATTGGCTCTGATAAATACGACGTCGTCTTGGGCACAGGATGCCGACTTCGATGGCATTCTCGATGTAGACGAATTTGTGGGCGATACCGATGGTGACGGGTTAAACGATATTTTCGATCAAGATGACGACAATGATGGCATTCT
>Ga0315338_1001716_pt1 | contig 25359 bp, 27 predicted proteins | sample ASW8metaG_FD_204518 | JGI IMG/M metagenome (GOLD analysis project Ga0315338, IMG submission 204518) | Ammonia-oxidizing marine archaeal communities from Monterey Bay, California, United States - ASW #8 | ecosystem: Environmental > Aquatic > Marine > Coastal | place: USA: California | collected... | reverse complement strand
ACCTGGGTCTTTTCCTTGAGCCTGCGAAAGGCCCCGCAATGGATAATGCGATCGCGATCGCGTTGGAAGGCATTGCGCGTTGCGCTCTCGGATTCTGGCCAATGGCGACCTTTCGAGTGCTTGGGATCACAGGCCAGCATGTGTGTTGGTGTATCCATCGATTCCAGCATCATGCTTGCAGGGCCCTTTCATCCGTGCGCGTGAAGGTCCATATACGCCATACAGATGTTAAACAGAATGCCAATACAATGGATCCCATGACACAGAGCGTCAGCCTTTCAGCCTCCGCGGCCAAGCAGATCAATCTCATAATCGCCAGCCAATCGGCGAAATCCATGCTGCGCATTGGCGTAGTGGGTGGTGGTTGTTCTGGATTTTCCTACACATTCGATCTTGAAGACACCGTCAATGGTGATGATCTGGTGATCGAACGCGATGGGGCGAAAGTGACAATCGATGAGGCCTCCCTGCCCTTCCTGGAAAATTCCGAGATCGATTATGTCGACGAGCTAATCGGCGCCTCCTTCAAGATCCACAATCCCAACGCGACCGCCGCCTGTGGCTGCGGCACCAGCTTTTCAGTCTGATGACATCGGTTCGTGAGGCACTGCACGGGCGGCGATCTGTTCGGGCGTTTCTCGACCGGCCGGTCGAACGCACGCTGATTGAAGACTTGCTCACCCTCGCCGGACGCGCGCCATCGGGCGGCAATCTTCAGCCCTGGCAAGTGAATGTGGTGGCCGGCGATGCACGGCAGCGCGTGATCGATACGGTGCGTGAAGTGCAGGCCACCCATCCGTTTGGCGAGCCTGAACCGGAATATTCTGTCTATCCCAAACCACTGGGCGAGCCCTGGCGTTCGCGGCGCTTTGCCTGCGGCGAGACGATGTATGCGTCCGTCGGTCTGCCGCGAGAGGACAAGATGGGGCGACTGGTCCAAGTGGCGAAGAATTTCGAGTTTTTCGGCGCGCCCGTGGGACTATTCCTGTCGACCCACAAAAACATGCAGCCAGGACAATGGTCGGATCTGGGTATGTTTTTGCAGAGCTTTATGCTGTCTGCCCATGAGGCCGGGCTGGGAAGTTGTGCGCAGGAAAGCTGGGCAATTTATCCGCATGCGGTAAAGCAGGCCGTTGGCATTGAGGCGGATTTCACACTGTTTTGCGGTCTGGCGCTGGGTTATGAAGACCCGGAGGCAGCGATCAATAGCACGCAGACCAGCCGCGCGCCGCTCGACGAAATCGCCAGTTTTGATGGTTTCGACGCCAACGGATCAGGCACCGCAGCCATTCTCACATAATACGGCCAATGCGGTGGAACCAATAAACACCGCCACCAGCCACAAAGCCGGCAGGGCCAGCATCCATTTCAGCCCCGAGGATCGCTTCATTTGAGCGACCCGGACCCAGCAGACGATCAACGCGGCAACCGAGACAACAGGCCCGCCTGCCAGAATGATGGCGAGCGCCACGGTGGCCTTGTTTTCTGTGGCCCCGGGCGCATCAAACATCATCACAGTGGGCACCCACAGGCCCATGGAAACAAAACCAAATGCCGCCACGGCAACACTGGCAAGGATAAGCCAGAACAGGCTGAGTCTTGCGTGATGATTACTCAAGGGGCCCTCCCAGCATCTCTTCAGCTTCCTGGCGGGTGAGTTGGTTGAACTGCATGTTGAAGACTTCGACCGGCTCGCCAGTGATGTTGGTGGTGATGGCGTTATAGGCGGTCTCGCCCTGGCGCTGCCAGGTGGTGGAAAGCACCATGACCGAGCCATCCTGCATGGCCACACGCTCATCGCCAAAACGCAAGGTGTCGCCGTCTTGCACAACGGTTCCGGTGCTCACATCGCCATCGGAATTGAAATAGTGATAGCGGATGATTTCGGCCTCGGGATCCCAGTGGTAGATGGTCTCGCCTCGATAGAGGTCAGCGCCTCGGGGCACTGCATGAACATCGCGCAGATACTGGCCGTCAAACATTTGCTCGAAGCAGTGCACGTCGAAGGTTTCGCTGCCGGGGAAAACGCCTTGCCAACAATGATCAGCTAGGAATTGCAGAGGAGCGAGTCTCGTGGTTCGTCCGGCCTCCGCTTCGCTTTGCGCTAATCCGGGCGTGGATGTCGCCAATCCCATAACAGCTAACGCCAAAACCAATCTGTTCACAACCGACACTCCCCGCTTTCACCTGTCACGAATACGCTTATTGTGCGGCAATCGACAATTTAAATGAAGCTAAATCATGACCCTGACCGTCGCATCCTGGAACGTCAATTCGATCAAGGCTCGTCTGCCCAATGTTCTTGCCTGGCTTGAGGAAGCCAAGCCGGATGTGGTGTGTTTGCAGGAGATCAAGACGGTCGATGAGGGCTTTCCGCGCATGGAGATTGAGGCGTTGGGCTATAATATCGAGACGCACGGACAAAAGTCCTATCACGGCGTCGCGATGCTTTCGCGCTACCCTTTTGAAGAGGTTGAGGCGCGGCTGCCCGGTGATGATGAGGACGAGCAGGCGCGCTATCTCGAGGCGGTGATTGCGGCCCCGGAAGGCCCGGTGCGCATCGCGACGATTTATCTGCCCAATGGCAATCCCTCACCCGGCCCCAAATATGATTACAAGCTGGCCTGGATGGAGCGTCTGCGTGAACATGCGCAAATGCTGCTCACGTATGAGGAGCCGTTGATTCTGGCGGGCGATTACAATGTCATCCCGGGTGATGCCGATGTCTGGGATCCGGCGCGTTGGGAGGGTGATGCCCTGACCCGCCCGCAAAGTCGGGCGGCGTTCAATGCGCTGAAATGGCTGGGTCTGACGGAGGCGTTTGAGCAAGTCGATGGCCGCGCGCACCAATATACATTCTATGACTATCAGGGCGGGGCCTGGCAGAAAGGTCATGGCATTCGGATCGACCACCTTCTCCTGTCATCCCAGGCCGCGGACAAGCTTGAAGGCGTAGAGATCCACAGCAAGACACGCGGCGAGACCAAGGCGTCGGATCACATTCCAATCGTTGGAACTTTCTCGCTGTGAGGGCACAATTCAGGCTGGGTTCACCTGAAAGGTGTGTTATTGTCCCGTTAACTAGATTTTACGCACCAGGATAAAACCATGCGAATTTTGATGATTTCAGCATTTGGAATGGCCCTGATTGCCGATTCTGCCTTCGCGCAGGACCAGGCATCAACAGCCTCCAATGATGTTGAGGGTGCTCTGAGCACCCAGGGTGTCGATTATGCCGTCGACGATTCTGCCGCTGAGGAAGATGATCGCACGCGCGCGCGTCGTTATCTTCGACAAGCCCGCGCAATGGCGCTACAAACTCAACATGACTCGAAGGGCGAACCCGCCGAGGCACCTGCGCCGAGCGGTGGATTGCAAATCGATGATGAAGTGATGGTCAACAACTCTCGCAGGGCGATCCCGGAAGAGAATTAATGTTTCGATCTGTAGCGTGTCTTTTAATGGTGATCGGTCTGGCGTCCTGTTCAGGAAACCGGACCGATACGGATGGTCAGCCCTCAGACACCTTTGCGCTGCAGGATGCTGCGGATTTTTCCAAGCAGATCGAACGCGAGCTCGCCACGCGCGGGGCCTATGTGGCCATGGTGTTCCGCAGTGGTGCAACGCAGGCGGCCCTGCCCGACGAAATTTATTACTCACACGGCTCTTTCTGGGTCTATACGCCGATTGAAACCGATGATGGCCGCACGCTGTATGGCTATGCGGTTTATAATCTCTATCACGGTATCGAGGACCAGACTCAGAGCGACCTCGTACAAGACTGGCCGCTGGATTTCACCCGAGCTGACGATACCGGCACGGTCGGCATCATCATCCCCAATGCGGCCATGCAAGCCCGCATCCTCGATGTGCTGGCCTCGGACGATTATTACGAATTGCACCAGAGCCAATACGCCCTGATGTCGAGCCCGACGGATCTGCGTTTTCAGAATGCGCCGGAATTTATCCTCGATGTTGTCGCTTCTGCCGCATGGAAGACGACAGACCGCGATCAGATCAAGGTCAATATTGACGCGTATTTCGACGAGACGACCATCGAAATCGGCGGCTTTGGCAAATTCCTCGCGCCGATTCAGGATGTCCGTAATCATCTGCAGGACCAGCCGGGTATGATCCACACGTCCAGTTTTGCCTCTATCGCGCAATTCATGGAGAATTTTGACCTGTCTGATGAATCGTTTGAGCTGGTTTCAGACGTTTTACCGGTCGAAGTTGATACAGGCGACACAGCGTCTGAGGAAGACAACAAGGCATAAATTCAGACACTTCGACGTGAATGATATTCACTCACCAGTGTGAATCGAATTTACCTAATTTATTGATTTACTTATATTTTTTCATGTGCATGCTTGAGCCCCCAAACAGGAGGTCCAGATGCGCGCTCTATTAATCCCTGCCCTTTTTGCTCTCGCCAGCAGCCCGGTGATGGCCCAATCAACTGATCCATATTCTGGTACATATTCTGATGAACAGGCCTCCGCCGCGATGAGCGAAGGCTCCTTGCAATTGTCGGTGCTTGTCGCCTCGACCGGCCTTGTTGTGGTGGCATCAGCCGCGCTTGCCATCAGTGGCGGCGATGTGGCGATTGCCGCCAGCCAGAATGGCGAACTGGATTTCAGCGATGGCATTATTGCCAATATTCTCGACGATACCGCGCCGCTCCTCGTCGATGATGCCATCATCACCGCCGACCCAGCTCCCAATCTGGGGGCCGAGCCGCTCAAGCCGGGCAAGTAGAGGGGCGAGACAATGCGCATCCCTCACCTGCTGGCCATCATTCTTCTGCTGTGCTCGCCGCTATGGACAGCGGAACCTGCACGGGCGGGCTCCGGCGCGTCACCCACCTCGCCGTTTGCCATTGAAGATATCGCCAATTTCTCCAAGGAGATTGAACGTGAGCTCGCGGCGCGTGGTGCCCATGTGGCGATTGTATTTCGCTCCGGGCGGACGCGTGGAGAATTGCCCGACGGCGTGCGCTACACCCATGGAGCCTTCTGGGTACACAGCCAGGTGGAAACCACGACAGGCGAGACCTTGAACGGTTATTCCGTGCACAATCTCTATCATGGCGAGGCAGACCGGTTACGCTCAAGCCTGGTGCAGGACTGGCCGATCAATTTTACGTCCGGTGATCATATCGGCGAAGTTGGCATCATTATCCCGACGCGCGAGATGCAGCGCCGTATTTTGCACATGATGATTTCCGGCGATTATCAAAGCCTGCACAATCCGTCTTACGCCCTGCTCTCCAACCCGCTCAATCTGCGCTTCCAAAACTGCAATGAATTCATGCTGGATGTGATCGGTGCCGCCGCCTGGGAAACCACAGAACGCGATCAAATCAAGGTCAATCTACAAGCCTGGTTTGAACCCACACGCATCCAGCTGACCATCTTTGAGCGCTTGTTTGGCCCGTCTGCCGATGACCGCCTGCGGCTGGACGATCAGCGCGGACGCATCCAGACGGCCACATTCGGCTCATTGGGTCAGTTCATGCAGACCTATAAATTGGCGGATGACGTGTTTGAGCTGGAGGCCGGCTTTCTTCAGACGGCGGCGCATAACGACAGCTAGGTCTTCGGGGCCTGTCCATCGTGTTCGCCAAACTGCGCAGGCGTCACGACCATGTCGACAATTTCAGTGACCAGGCGGAGTTCTTCGAGGATACGCTCGACCGTGGCGCGGTCCGGGACCGGGCTTCCTCCCACCGAGGTTTCAAACTGGTCGCCGGTTTGGGCTGAAATCAACAACTCACCCTCGCCAGAATTGGCATCAAACGCGGCACACAGGCCCGTACCCTTCAGGGCGGTTTCAAGCGCCAGCAGGCGCTCCATGAAGGATGGGGTCAACATGTAGCGCGCCAGCACTTGATCGTCGCCATAGACCTCGAAGATCTTTTCGAATTTGGGATCCGCCAAACCGACCCGCTTTAGCTTGCGACCATCGATCCGCTGTCCGCCACCGAGACCATTGAACCAGCCTGCATCGCGCGTGACGACTGTGATGCCCTCGACTTTGCGAGGGAAAGTTGATGCGGATCAACGCGCCTTGAAACACTGTGACGTAATACGTCTCGGTGCGAGTGCCATTTTTAGTGGTCACGGTCCGCGTGTGCCGCTGCTCGAGATGCGCTTCATAGAGTTCGAAATCGGTGCCATTGCTGTGACCGGAAAAATGGTCCCCGAAGCTCTGTCGTGTGGCTGTCGGCAGAATACCCAATTCCTGGAAGCGCCTGAACCGTGTCGTCTCGGCAGGCTTGGACGCGTAATTCAGATCGAATATGGCGGCGAGACGGTTCAACACTTGATGTTTGATCTGCGTGGATAAGGCACCAATACCGCTGGAGCCGGTAATCCACGCGGCCCCGCTTGCGAGCAGAGCAACGGCCAGCGCGATCAGCAGACGCTCGGTATCCAGAGCCAAGGCCAGCCAAAGGATGCCGACAATTACGAGGCTGATGCCCAGCGTGATGAGTGCAAATTTACGCCCCCGGCGGACCATCGCCCGATATTCCACCTCGCGCTCAGCCAGCCAGGGCTCAAGCTCGTTAGTCCAGAGCGTGTCGAAGTTGTTGCTCATGTCGTCATTTTCCCGTGCTCGCCAAACTGGGCCGGCTCGACCAGCAAATCGATAATCTCGGTGACCAGGCGGATCTCGTCGACCACACCCATGACCTTGCTCTTATCGGGCACTGGATTGAACAGGCTGGAGATTTCAAACTGATCGCCGGTTTCCGCGGCGATCAGGAGCTCACCACTGCCACTGTCCTCATCAAACAGGGCACGCACATTCTTGCCCTCGAGGGCGCTCTCGAGCGCCAGCAAGCGTTCCATGAAGGATGGAGTGAGCATGTAGCGGGCGATCATTTGGTCATTGCCATAGACCTCGAAAATCTTCTCGAATTTCGGATCGACCAGTCCGATGCGTTCGAGCTTCTTCTTTTTGAGCTTGCGGCCGAAGGCTTCGAACATATTGAACACGCCCTTATCGCGCGTGATGACGGTGACGCCCTCCACATTGTGGGGGAAGCCAATCCGGATCATCACGCCGCGAAATACCGTGACCCAGCGATGGCCGCGACGCTGGCGGACCTTCTTTTCGAAATGGGCTTCGTAGAGCTCAAAGTCGCAACCATGCATCTCGCCTTCGAAATGGTCCTCGAAATGTTTGCGCTCATGGCGCGGGATAATGCCGTGCTCAAGAAAGCGGTGATAGCGCGTCGGCAGGTAGGGCTTGAGGGCGTATTTCAGACCGGTCGTGCGGGCGATCTCGGTCAGGAGTTCGAGCTTGATTTTCTTCTTGAGCGCGTCGAGCTTTTCAATGCCGCCGGCCCAGCCAATAACCAGACAAACGATCACGCCGAGCACCGACAGACGCGGGTCCCAGCCCAGCGCCCCAACGCCGCCCGTAACGATCACAGCGGCCAGCGCGCCCCCCGGAAGCCAGATCCAGAAGTGCTGCTTCGCCGCACGCTGTTCGTCTGCGCGCGCGGCGAGCCAGGGCTGAAGCTTGTCCTGCCAGAGATCGTCGAACTGACCTGCCATTTATAAACCCCGTCACCTCCAAGGTCGCGCTGAGCATTGGGCGCTAGGTTGATGCGCCGGCGAGACTGTCATTCGGCTCGACATCACGCTCGTCCACCCCATCGATCTCACGAACGACAAGATCGACCAAGTTCATAATCCCAGCCATCTCCCTGAGCAGACTATCGAACCGCCTGCGTTGTTCCAGATCTTCAAGGATCGAGAACCCCTCGAACACCCCGCTTGTATCGATCGCCACGTAACACGCGCCGCCTTGACCAACTGGGACAATGGCTAGTCGCAAGGGACGACCACTGAAGGATGCCTCCAAAGCCGTCAGTCCAGCCAATAAGCCGGCCGTGACAACGGATTCAGCAATAGCTTGTGATTCACAAAACGCCTTGTATGGGCCTCCAACATCACGCGTGCCGAGATCAATCAGATTGAGCTGGCGGGCCGAGAAGCTGGAGCCGGTCCGGGATAGCTCAGAGAACCATTCGGACTCGCGGGTCAGAATAACTTCGCCAGCCGGGCGCTTCTCCAACTCAAGACAAAGCAAAACACCCGAAAAGTCGGTATTCCGCCTCTGCAGCATTTCATCATCTGCCCGTTTGTACGTGAATTCCGCGCGGGCAGCGCCGAATAGGCGACCATCAGACTCACCGTGGAAGTGATGATCCAAGCCGCCGGGTGCAGAGAATACCAGGTCATGTTGGTGAAAGGCAGCAATCGGGAAACCTGCAGGCGCACGCGCGTCATACTTCATGCCAAATGCACCGCCTACTCGCGCCAAAATTTGATGACGATAATCGGACTGCATTGCGCCAAGGGGACCATAGCCCAACCAGGAAAATCCGAGTGCCAGCCCGCCTCCCACGGCCATCGCGACCTCAAATACACCGGTGTATTTTAAGGTCAGCCATCCAAGAGCGAGGCTGGCGACCAAACCCGGCAATGCAATCGCATAGAAGCGCAATGCCGCGCGCCGACGCTCAGCTTCCTTGGACTTGAACCAGAGTGAGAGCTGCGTTTCCCAAACGCGATCTAGAGTGTGGTCGTCCATCCCTTGTCCTCACTGAAAAAATGGCACCAGCTCCTCATCCGTTTGGACAGCCGCTACATCGCCGCCAGACGCTCCAATGCCTCGCCCATCTTTACTTTTTGGGCGGCGTAATCATCCAGCTTTTCGCGTTGCTCGGCGACAACGTGATCTGGCGCATTGGCCACGAAACGTTCATTGCCCAGCTTTTTTTCGAGCCGGCCAATTTCAGCGTCCAGTTTGGCAATTTCCTTGCCGATGCGGGCGCGTTCGGCGTCGAAATCAATCACACCGGCCAGCGGCATGGCGATCGTTGCCTCACCGACCAACGTCTGGGCCGAGCCCTCCGGCACGACATCGCCCATCGTCACGCTTTCCAGACGTGCCATGCGCTTGACCAAAACATCCTGCCGCTCGAAGCGAGCCTTGGTCGCATCCGAAGCGCCGACAATGACGGCGTTGAGCTGAGATTTTGGCGGGATGCTCATTTCGGCGCGGACGCTGCGGATATTGGTGATCAGACCGATCAGCCAGTCGATTTCCTGCTGGGCGTCTGTGTCTTCCAGACCGTCCAGCTCTGGCCAAGGCGCCGTGATCAGCAGCGTGTCGCGCTGGCCCGTTTCAGCCCAGAGAGCTTCAGTGACGTAGGGCATGAAGGGGTGCAGGATCTTCAGCGCCTGGTCGAGCACGTAGGCCGTGGTCGCCTGGGTCTCGGCCTTGGCTTGCGCGTCGTCACCCATAAAGACAGGCTTAGCGAATTCCAGATGCCAGTCACAGAAGATGTTCCAGACAAAGCGATAGGCGGCAGCGGCGGCATCGTTGAAGCGATAACCGTCGAGGCCGGCATTGACGGCTTTCACCGTGGTCGCCGCTTCAGACAGGATCCAGCGATTGAGCGTCTGCTTAACGGAATTCGGATCGAAATCAGCCGGCACTGTGCACTCATTCATCTCGCAGAAGCGGGCGGCATTCCACAGCTTGGTACCGAAATTTCGATAGCCTTCAACCCGCTCATTGGACATGCGGATATCACGCCCCTGCCCGGCCTGCGCGGCCAGGGTGAAGCGCACAGCATCGGCACCGTATTCGTCGACCAAATCGAGCGGATCGATGACATTGCCCTTGGATTTGGACATTTTCGCGCCATGCTCATCACGGACCAGCGCATGGATATAGACATCCTTGAACGGCACTTCGCCCATGAATTTAAGGCCTTGCATCATCATCCGGGCCACCCAAAAGAAGATGATGTCAAAGGCCGTGATCAGAACGGAGGTTGGATAAAACTTCTCCAGCTCGGCGGTGTTCTCCGGCCAACCCAAAGTCGAGAACGGCCACAGGGCGGAGGAGAACCAGGTGTCGAGGACATCCTCGTCCTGTTTTAGCTCTACATCCCTACCGTGCTTTTCCCGTGCCATAGCCTGCGCGGCGCCCAGGTTTTCGGCGACATAGATGTTTTCGTCTTCGTCGTACCAAGCTGGAATCCGGTGCCCCCACCAAAGCTGGCGTGACACACACCAGGGCTGAATGTTGCGCATCCATTCGTAATAGGTCTTTTCCCAATTCTTCGGATGGAATTTGGTGCCGCCATCCTCAACCGCCTTGATAGCGTCCTTGGCCAGCGTTTCTGCGTCGGCAAACCATTGGTCGGTCAGCCATGGCTCGATGACGACGCCGGAGCGGTCGCCATAGGGCTGCATGACCATTTTCTCTTCGATCTCGCGCAGCAGGCCCAATTCCTTGAACTTGGCGACGATCAGATCGCGCGCCTCGAAGCGGTCCTTGCCGCGCCAGTCCGCTGGGATGCGTTCAAGTCCGCCCATTCCGTCATCCTCGGAGAGGAGACGCGCCTGGCGGTCTAGAATATTGATCGAGGGCAGATCGCAGCGCTTACCAACTTCAAAGTCATTGAAGTCGTGCGCGGGCGTGATCTTCACACAACCAGAGCCCTGCTCGGGATCGGCATGCCTGTCGGCGACGATCGGGATTTCCACGCCAGCGATCGGCAGTTTGATCATCTTGCCAATGAGATGCTTGTAGCGCTCATCATCGGGATGCACGGCCACGCCGGTATCGCCCAGCATGGTTTCCGGGCGTGTCGTGGCGACAACCAGCTCACCGGAGCCATCGGCCAGCGGATAGGCAAAGTGCCAAAAATGCCCGTTGGTCTCACGGTTTTCGACTTCAAGGTCTGAGATGGCGGACTCAAAGCGCGGGTCCCAGTTGACCAGACGCTTGGCGCGATAGATCAGACCCTGCTCGTGCAGTTCGATGAAGACTTTCTGGACGGCTTCGGACAAGCCATCATCAAGCGTGAAGCGCTCGCGGGACCAGTCACAGGACGCACCGAGGCGCCGCAGCTGGGTCATGATCTGACCGCCGCTTTCCTCTTTCCATTCCCAGACACGTTCAACAAAGGCTTCGCGGCCCATGCTTGCGCGCGATTCATTGCCGCCGGCCTCGGCCAGCTGACGCTCAACCACCATTTGGGTGGCAATGCCGGCATGATCGGTTCCCGGCTGCCACAGCACGCTGTCGCCGAGCATGCGCTTATAGCGGCACAGCACGTCTTGCAGCGTATTGTTGAGCGCGTGGCCGATATGCAGTCGGCCCGTCACATTGGGTGGCGGGATGACGATACAAAACGGGTTGGCATCGGGATCATCGATGGGTTGGAACGCGCCTGCGTCCTCCCACTCTGAATAGATCCGTTGTTCGGCGTCCTGGGGACGAAATGTTTTTTCCATCATGATCCGCGCATAATTAAAGGGCACCGACGCTTCCGTCGATGCCCTTTAGTGAAATCAGGTAAGCGAGAGACAGTTATCAGCGATGACGCGAGACGCGGGCGATTTCCGCCTGCACCTGTTCTTCGACGACGCGTGGCAAATTGGTGTCGAGCCATTCCTTGAGCATCGGACGCAGGAGCGCGCGAACAACGCCCTCCAATGTCTTGCCTTCCTCATCGGAAATCCGAATGGATTCAGAGAGATTGTGGAAGGAACCCATCGTCGCCGCGGTGGCCGGATCGCCCATAATGCCCGCTTCAACTTCGTGATCCAGAGCTGAGAAATCGATCTCCGGCTCAGGCTCGGGAAGAATTTCTTCTACTTCATCGACGACCAAAAGGTCGTCGTCCATATCCATTGGGGCTGGTTCGTCGACCATATCGGTCAGCTCGAGGACATCTTCTTCCTCGGCAGCTGGCTCCTCTTCGGGAAGCGGCGCGTCGAACATATTGTCCACGGCATCCTGACCCAGATCTTCATCGGGTGCAGGTTCCGCGGCCGCGGCAGCTTCTTCAGCCGGCGCTTCGTCCTCGTCCTCATTAATGATCCGACGGATCGAGGACAGAATTTCTTCCATCGATGGTTCGTTTTCGGCGCTTTGCTCTGCCATGGGTTCGAACGTCCTTAAAGTCGACTTCTCTTACGAGGCGAATAAACCGGTCCTGAGCACGCGTGTCCAGTCCGAGATTCGGTTTTAGGCTAATTCCAGGGCGTTAAGTCAAAGTTAGTGATGCCTGAACGCCGTGTCTGGTCTGCCGGATTGTACAATTCGACCCCCAACTGCAGTCTGTCGGCGGAAGCCGCCCCCATGGCCTGCATGAGGCGATAACCGGCCACATAGGCATCGCGTTCCGAGGAAACCAGTGTCAAACGTGATTCGAGCAATTCTTGTTCGGCATCAAGCACATCAAGCGTTGTTCGAATGCCCACATAGGCCTCCTGCTCGACACCATCGAGCGCGATCTCATTGGCCAATGCGGCCTGACGGCTGGCGTCAATAACGGCCAGGGATGCGACATATCCATTCCACGCGACGGACACACCTTCCACGACCTGCCGGCGCGCTTCCCGCACCTGATGGCGCGATTGTTCCTCCTGTGCGAGCGCGGAACGCACGCGGGAACCATTCAACCCACCGGTGAATAATGGCACGGTGACTTGGGCGGTCACCTGGGTGCTGTCGCGGATATCTCCAGAGTATGAGCTATCGCGTGCGGAGGAGGTGGTGGCCCGTAAGCTGACTTCGGGACGCATGGCACCGCGCGCAACGCGGACACCCTGACGGGACGCCTCTTCGGCGTGTTGAGCAGCGTTTAATTGCGGATTATTGGCGAACGCATATTCCGCCGCATCAGCGAGATTGTCGGGCAAGGACGGCAGAGCTGGTGGATTTTGCAAACTTGCCGGCGGCTGACCTGTGACGCGCTCATAGGCGGCGCGGCTGATCGCCAATTGTGCCTGAGCACCGGCCAGCTGGGCCTGGGTGCTGGACAGACGTGCCTCGGCCTGGGCGACGTCGGTGCGGGTGATCTCACCGACTTCGAAACGATCCCGCGCCGCTTGCAGATGTTGGGCGAGTACATTGGCATTGCTGCGACGGATATTCACCACTTCCAGATCGCGACGGACATCAACAAAGGCCGTGACCGCGTCCACGAGAACAGCCTGTTCAACACTGCGCAGATTTTCCCGACCCAGCATGACCAGCGCCGAGGCCTGGTCGATCGCGCCGCCGGTGCGGCCACCGCGATAAATCGACTGGGTGGCGGTCAGTGAGTAATTTTTTGGAGTGGATTCTGTCACGCTATTGGATGAAACGGGCGTTCCGGAGATGACAAATGTGCTCTCCGTCTCAGAGTGCTGATCCGTTATCGAGGCATTGGCCGAGAGCGACGGGAACAATACCGAGCGCGCCTGAATATAACCTTCGTCGGTGGCCCGAAGACGGGCTCGTTCCGCCAACAGCGTCGGATTGGTATTATACGCCTGAGACATAGCATCTTCCAGCGACTGCGCATTTGCACCTGCACCAATCGCCAACATGGACGCGCCGCAAACCAATGCCGCTGCCAAACCCTTAAATCGCTTCATCTCATCCCTCACTCGATTGCAGACGGAATCAGCCCGCCTGACCACAATAGCGCACGAAACCCCGCACGTCCGAAAACACTCTACAGTGCGGATATAGACATACCAACATTAAAAGTGAACAGTGTTCACTCTGATTTTTCGGTAATGTTCACCACGCAAACCAGCAACGGTTCAGCGCTGGAAATCCGTCGCTCGAATACGTCGCCAAAACCCGCTCAGAGCGCAAAGGCTTTTTCTGCTTCAAATCCGGGCAAGAGAGATGCGTTGGAATCAAACACAACTCGTTCTCCGATTCCCGCATCAGAACAGGTAAATACGGTTGCTTTACCGATGGGCCCACGGCGAATAACGGCGACCAATCTGCCACCCTCAGATAATTGTTCGAGCCAGGCGGCGGGCACTTCATCGATCGATCCATTGACGAAAATCACGTCAAAAGGCCCCTGCCCGGGCACGCCGGCTTTCAGCTCACCCTTGATCACAACAGCGTTATCCGCGCCAGCAGCCGACAAAAGATCGGAGGAACGCGATAGCGAATCCTCATCATCTTCAAGACCGACCACTGTTTCAGCGAGGCGCGCCAGAACCGCGCAGGAATATCCGCGCCCGCCGGCAATATCGAGCACCAGTTCACCGGGTTTGATATCAGCCGCCTGAATCAGTTTGGCCATATCTCGCGGACGCATCATCACCCGGTTTTCACCGGTGATCACTTCACCATCGGCATAGGCTGTCGCCAGCCGCGAACGCGGGGTGAAGGCGTGACGATCAACATGCATAAACGCTGCAAGGATACTGCCATCGGTTACGTCGGAGGGACGGATCTGACAATCCACCATGTGGTTGCGCGCCTGGTCGAATTCGCTCACGGATCTCTCCTCGTCCGGAAAATGAAGCCTTCCGCGGTGGTATATCCCGCTCCGCGCGCCTGCGGCAAGCATTGTGCTGCGCGCATATTGCCTCAGGCCTGCAAAATTGTGGTCCGTGACGGCGGGCAGAAAAAACTTGCGACGCTGCGCACCCACCCACATCGTGTATTCTCGGCAGGCACAGCACCTGAATGCCGTTTAATCTGAGGGAGTGATTATGCGCAGAACCCTATTGAATATCGCGACCATTTTGCTGACCGGCACATGCGGGCAAGCCCTCGCGCAAGATGTTGTGGCCGTTGATCAACCCGTCGAAGCCTGCCCCGCCTTTGATGTGGTGCGCCACAATGCGCTCAATTATGCCCGCGGGAATATTGAGGCGGGTGGTCCAGACGGAGCTGGCGCGCCGGTCTCTGTCGCGGTCGAGTTTATCCTGGACGCATCTGGCTCGATGGCCGGCCGTGTCGATGGCGAGATGAAGATGGAAATCGCCCGCACCGCCTTTAACAATGCGATCGCCGAGCTGGACGGGAGCGGTGCGGTCGCGTCTTTGCGCGCCTACGGCTTTGATGATTCGGTTGAGAAAACGCCGGAGGCCTCCTGCCCGAACACGGCCTTGCTGACACAATTTGCTGCCGACAATAGTGCCCAGATGCGCAGCGCGGCCAACGGGTTGGCCCCGTATGGCTACACCCCGCTGGCCACGAGTTTATTGGCGGCTGGAGATGATCTGTCTTCGGTGGAGGCCGAGCATCGACTGATCGTCTTGTTGTCGGATGGCGAGGAGACCTGTGGCGGAGATCCGGTCGAGGCCGCGCAGGATTTGCTGGATCGCGATCTGGATTTGAGCACGTTTGTGGTGGGGTTTGACCTGGCGGCCGAACAGGCCAGCCAGATGCGCGCCATCGCCGCGGCCGGTGGCGGGCGATATCTCGATGCGCCCGACGCGCAGACCCTGCAGGACACCATGCGCGAGATCGTGGATGTGACGATCCAAAACACCGAGCGACGCATGGATCGATGCGACAATCCCCTGACCGGCGGGGCGACACCGGAAGAGGCCACGCTGATCGAGCCGGGGATTTATACCGTCGGCGAATTGCTGGATGTCGGTGAGTATCGCTATTACCGGATCGCCACGCAGGAAGGCGAGTTGGCGACGGTTCACGGCCTGGTCCAGACCTGGCGCTATATTGACGGCCCCGAAGGCGAGGACATGCAGGAGAGCCAGCACGGGCTGGCCTCTATGACTGTGCGCATTCTGGATAGTGAAGGCAATCGCGCCGGCAGTCGCGATCCGCGCCTCACAGGTCGGCCGGGCGAATCAGGTACGGGCTATTTCTCTGACACGGATGGTTCGGGCTTCATCATCGGCATTGGTGATAATTACGAGCATGTGAACCCCTACGCCCTGTTCTCCGTGGAGGTGAACCCAGTGATGGACGGCGACACGGGCGCCGACGCGGATGATGACCGTAACGGAGATCTGGCCAGCCTGTCTCTTGGCGCTTCTGCGACGGGCTATATCGGCTATGACGATGTCGCCGACAGCTGGCGTGTCGGCACTGATGGCGTGCGCGACGCAATGACGGTGGATGTCGCGCCCATTAATGCCGACATGCGTTATCGCGTGGAAATCTATGACGAGGTCAGTGGATCGCGTCTGGTCCGGCAGGGCCAACGTGGTGCCTCCAGTCACGAAGTGCCTGCGGGAACAGGGCCGGTTGTTGTCCGTCTGCAATCACAGGAGCCCGGTCTCGCTCCCAAATTTACGGCTTATGTATTGAGTGCCGAATAGAGACTAAATTCGCCAATACCCAGGACCAATGAACAGAGACGCCTGTGGCGTGAATGAATGCTTGCGCGGAAAAACCCAGCCCCTTACAAGGCTCTCACACCACCGGCGGCACCGTGGCGGAGTGGTGACGCAGCGGATTGCAAATCCGTGTACCCCGGTTCGATTCCGGGCGGTGCCTCCAACTTTCCCGACACATGCCAAGGCAATGCCAGGTCCGTCACTCCAGTCCCGGATCAAGCTTCTTTCGGCGCTTCGCCATCGGTGATGCCGCAGGCCCGCAGCTCGGCGTCGAGTTTGCCGGTCAGGAAAAGCCCAAACATCTTGTAATCCCCCATCAGTGACCAGAGTGGATAGGTCCAGGTGGCGGGCTTGTTACGTTCGATCAATGCGTGGGCAATCCAGGGAAAGAGATAGCCGGCCACCGGCAAGGCCAGCAAACCCCACCATGTTTGACTCAGAATGACCCAGAGCAGATATGCGGGGGCCAATGTCGAGCCGAAATAATGCAGCGTGCGCGTGGCGGGTTTGGCGTGCTGCCCCAAATAGAACGGCCAGAAAGCCTGAAAGCTATCATATTCGCGCATGTGATTCTCTCCCGAGACGTCTGATTCGGCCTGTGCTGAGCTTACATAGCATTTCCGCCATGTTGCATCGGCTTCAGTATACCTAATGCGACGTAAATATCGCCCCCGGAGATTCCCTGCCCTGGTTAGGGTTTTGGCAAGGACGATAAACAAACCCGCTAAATCGACCCCAGCAATTAACCCCTTCTTAAGAGATTGAGGGGCATCTTTCACCTGTCTTCCCGTGAAGACACCCCACCATCCACCCAATGCCTTTTCGGGAGCCCTTGTGGCTCCCGACTTTTTTTGTGCGCGTGTCTAAATGCGTGCCTGTATTGGCGAGTGCCCGGAGTCCCTGTGTGGGAGATTTGTCGCGATGGCATCGATAATACCGACGAAAAGCAGACGGGATGCAGCAAGGTGCTTGCGTCCCCGAGCGAGGCTCTGATATACGCGCCTTCTCGTTTGAGAGAACAGTGTTCCCCAGTAGCTCAGTTGGTAGAGCAAGCGACTGTTAATCGCTTTGTCGCAAGTTCGAGTCTTGCCTGGGGAGCCACTCTCGATCACTCCACCACATCACCAAGCCATTCAACACCGCGCCGCTAGTGCGCGTTGTGCCAATAGCCTGAATGCTCGCCGCCTTGCACGGCAATCACTGCCTCACGCGCCAATTCCAGCCCGCCATAGCGCATACCGCTGAGCGATACGGCCATAGAGCCGCCATTCATCAACACAACCATGCCGTCACCGCTATCGGGCCAGGCCAGGGCGAAGGCCTGATAGCCGGGGAAGTTGACGCCCCAATGCCACACCACCGGATGCTCGCCGCGCTGCACGCTCAGCCCCAGCGCCCAGTCCTGGTCTGCATTAACTTCGACATGGGGAGTGAGCATTTGCGTAGCCAGATCAGCGGAGAGATGGGTGGGAGCCATGATCTCGGTCAGGAAGCGGGCATAGTCGCTGGCCGTGGTGCGCAGACCGGCCGCCGGCAGGAAGGATGCCCTTCGCTCCTGAAGAGGCAATGAAGGCTGGATGAGCATGACCCCGGCCAGCAGGCCGGCACTCAGAACCGCGCCAATGCGCAGGGCTGTGCCGGAGGCGGCACGGAAAGCGAGGAACAGCAACACCGCCGCTGCCAGCAAGACGAGATTGGCGGCGAGGATTTGCGGATAATTGTCGGCACCAAACATGAAGCGCGGCGCGACTATTCCCGCCAGCATACCCAGGCTAATAATTATGCGTGGGCCCCAGCGCTCGGGGCCAAATCCAAACACGCGCCGGGCCAACCCGTGCAGGCCAAGCAGTGGCATGGCGACCAGAAGCGCGCAGACCGCCATAATCAGGAACGGCATAACAAGCGACATGTGCGGCGATGCCAAATCGGTATCATCGCTATCGGCGCGACCGAAATGGCTGTTGGTCATGCCCAGCTCGGGCAGGATGACGGTGTTCATATAATTCTGGAAGCTGTCGCCGGTGATGCGCTCAATCTCCGTGCCGAGCCACAGATATCCGGTGCCGGCATATTCAAAATTGCCCGCCGGATTGTCGGGTGTGGGCGGGGTCGATAGGGTGTTATCAAAGCCGGCCGTATGGCTGAGCGCCTGGCGAGTGGTGAAAGTTTGACCGTCCAGTGTGACCGGCGCGTCCAGATCGATATGGCCCTGCTGGGCGAGGCGCAGAATGGCATAGGCTGTCAGGGGTTTTGACAAGGAGGCAACTTCAAACACCGTGTCTGGTGTGACTGGATTGCTGGTGAAATTGGTCGTGACACCGCTAGCCCATAAGTCCGTCACCTCGCTGCCACGGATAACTGCGACGCTGGCACCGGGTATGCCACGCATGAGCAATTGATCCCCCAGGCTGGCATCGAGGGCCGCGACGACATCACTGGCCGGTTCAAACGGGCCGCGCTCTGGCGCAAAGCTGGTTCGGAAGCTTCCAGCCAGCGCCAGAACCATCAGTATGATCAAAAATATCGAATACCGCATCGCAGCCTCCTGTTTGCCCCTATGATACTCGGGACGCGGAAACAGATGCAGTGCGGTCTAGCCGGTAGTCTGCGCCTCGCCAGATCGACCCTCGCCGGTCTCGCTTTGTCGTTTCCACATGCCGGCATAAATACCGCCCAATTTGAGCAGCGCCTCATGCGTTCCAACTTCGGCGATCTCGCCTTCATCCATAACAAAAATGCGATCAGCTTCGGCGATTGTCGACAAACGGTGGGCAACGGAGATGGTGGTGCGTCCGCGTGAAGCTTCGGCGAGGGCACCCTGCACTTCTTTTTCGGTCTGGCTGTCGAGGGCAGATGTCGCCTCATCGAGCACCAGAACGGCCGGATTTTTGATGATCGTGCGCGCCACACCGACGCGTTGCTTTTCACCGCCGGAAAGTTTCAGCCCCCGCTCGCCGACCTTGGTCTCGAGACCGTCAGGCAGGCGGCGCAGGAATTCACCCAGCTGGGCGCGTTCCAGGGCTTCGATAATTTCGGCCTCGGTGGCGTCGGGCTTTCCATAGGCGACATTGGCACGCAACGTGTCGTTAAACAGCACCACGTCCTGGGGGACCAACCCCAGCGCGTCGCGCAGGCTTTCCTGGGTTACGCCGGTGAGGTCCTGGCCATCGATCGCCACCGCACCGGTTTCCGGATCATAAAATCGGAACAGCAATCGCAGGATTGTCGACTTGCCTGCGCCGGACGGGCCACAGACGCCGACAAAACTGCCTGCCTCAATGTCGATATCCACATCCTTGATCGACCGCGACCGTCCCGCATGGGAAAAACCGACGCCGCGGAAGCTGACCGCGCCGCCCTTCAAAACCAGCGCGCCTGCACCGGGCGCGTCGGCGACGTCTGGCACTATATTGAGCGTCTCATACATGCGCTCCATGTCCACCGCGCCCTGCTTGATCTCGCGATAAGCCCAGCCGAGAATGTTGAGAGGCTGGTAAATATTCATCAGGATCAATGTCACGGCGGCGACATCACCGGGGCCGAGAATGCCGTTCCAGGCTTTCCAACCGGCCATCAATGCCATGGCCAGCAGCCCCCCATTCATGATCGCCGCCTGGGTGGCATTGAGCATGGCCAATGACGACTGAGATTTGGCCGCCGCCTTGGCATAGCGCGTCAGGGCGCTGTCATAGGCTTCTGTTTCGCGACGTTCGGCGGCGAAGGCCTTGACGGTCTCGAAATTGATCAGGCTGTCGACGGCGCGGGCATTGGCTTCATTGTCGGCCTCATTCATCACCCGGCGAATTTTCACGCGCCATTCGGTGACGGTCCAGGTGAGCCCCATATAGAGCGCGACGGTCGCGACCGATATTGCCGCAAATTCCCAGCCAAAACTGACGCTGAGCACCGCTGCCGCCAGCCCCAACTCGACAAAGGTCGGGCCGATATTAAAGACCAAAAAGCGCATCAAGAAATCAACGGCGCGGGCGCCGCGATCAATGATCCGGTTGAGTGCGCCCGTGCGCTTGGTCTGGTGATAGGCCAGCGACAGACGCTGGACATGGCCAAAGGCCCGCACCGAGGTCAGGCGCTGCGCATCCTGACTGACCGGCGCAAACATGGCATCGCGCAGCTGCGGCGCACCGACGGACATGAAACGGGCGGCGGCATAGGCGATAAAGGCACCGGTAAAGGCCCAGGCCGCACCGCCAAACAGGCTGCCGGCCTCGGCGGGATCAGCGTCTGCGTGCTCAGAGATCGCATTGATGCCCTCACCGAAATAGAGCGGAGCAGACACCGCAAACACCTTGGCGATCAGCGTCAACACCAGCGCCACGCCCATACGGACACGCCATTTGGCCATTTCAGGAGAGGCGAGCAGGGCAAACAGCCGCGCCATGGCGGTGCCCAGACCGCCCTGGGGGGCGGTGCGGGCGTCTTCTTCGCTATCGGGAGGTGTCGGTCTCATCGCCCCCACAGATAGGGTGCGTCGGGGCAATATACCAGAGGCGGACTTGCACAGACCAACACGGCCTGTGAGTTGCATGACTGGTCCGAAATTCGCCAATGAAGAGAAAGACTGTCCCGGATGAGCACGGTTAACACGCCCCACAACGCGGCCAAGCCTGATTATGATCACCGCATTGACGCAATACGGGGCATTGCCTGCATTCTGCTGGTAGCGTTTCACGTTATTGGTGAGCAGGCGGCCCATGGCCTGCGGGTACAGCCGGATCATCCGCTGGCGATGTTTGCCGAAATATTCATCCATGTGCGCATGCCGCTGTTTGCGATGCTGTCGGGCTTTGTCTACGCCTACCGGCCGGCGCATGGCGGGCAGCTGACCTCATATTTCAAGGGCAAGGGACGCCGACTGGTCCTGCCCTATCTGTTTGCTGCGACGGCGTTTGCCGTCATCAACACGGTGCTGGGCGGGGCCTATGCCGTGCCGTGGGGCGATTTCTGGCAGGTCTATGCACTTAGCTATTCGCAATTCTGGTTCATCCAGTCCGTGCTGACCCTGTTTGTGGTGGTCGGCGTGATGGACGCATTGCTGGGGGCCAACAAAAAATGGCCGATCCTGGCGTTGCTGGGCGTGTCATGTCTGGCCTTCCTGTCGCCGATCGGGGATGGCGTGATTGTGCTGTCGCTGGAGAAGACCTTCTATCTGGCACCGTTCTTCATCACCGGCGTGGCGCTGAACCGTCTGGGCAAGGATCTGCCCGCAGTGCTGGGATATGTGATCGTCGGCCTGTCGCTCGTCGGCCTCGCCGCGCATGCCTATGACACGATCCGCGAACCGGGCCTGACCATGGACCGCCGCACACTGGTCGGCCTGTTCCTGGCGCTCGGCCTGAGCTCCAGCCTGGTCATCTTCCGCTTCCGCGCCAAGTGGCTGGAAACAATCGGCCGCTATTCCTACTCGATCTATCTCTACCACATCTTCGCCGTCTTCGGCCTCCAGGCCGCCTACGACATGCTCGGCTTCCCGGGCGCGTGGGGCGGGCTGGTGCTGGGCGTGGGGCTGGGTCTGGCCCTGCCCATGGTGGCTGAGGAAGTGGCGAAGTTTGCGGGGCGGTTTGTGAGCTGGGTGCCGGTGGTGACGTTGGGGGTTAAGCCGCGAGTACTGGCGGCGGAACAGGGCGCGCCAGCACCAGCTGCGGCCTAATCATTTGGTTGGAAAACTTCAGTCGGACTCTAATTCAGCAGGCGCCGAAAGAGCTTCCGCCGGTTCCGCGTCGCACGAAAGCTCGACCATGGAATCAATGTCCGCGTACATGGACAAAACAACCGTCGCTAGGACGGCCACTTCCGGCATTTCATCTTCGCCCTCTTTAAATAGGAAGTATTGCGATCGCCGAACTAGATTGAGATCGCTTCTGTGACGATCGGCTGCCCTGGCAAATCGTCCATCACACGAAGCCTGCCGACGCAATCACGCACATTCTCGCGTATATACAATCGACCGACAGCCTGATCTCCCCGTTCACTTAGCAATACGTGCGAAAAGCCATTCTCAGATGCAAACCGTGCCGCCTCTCGGTAAGCCAAAGCATCGCGATAGGCGTTCGGTACCAAGTCGCCGTAGCGTACTCTCACCGAAACAGACTCCGGACCCTGAGACCAGACTCGAAACAATGGTTGGCTGCAATGCTCCAAATCAGTCTCGATCTCTGCGACCTCGTCACCGAATGCCAAACCCGTGGGCAGCAATAGAAGGCACACTGCACAGGCCACCAAATTCGGTGCGAGCCGAGCTACAGGAACAAACATCATTTCCTAATTCCCCTCGCCGCTCAGATACTGATCCGCGCCTTCCAGAACCCGGACCATATTTTCAAGCGATGTGTCTGCTGGCTCATTTTGCAACGTGACATCAAATTCGTTGTAGCGACGGCGCGGGCGGCTTCTGCTGCGCGACCGGGACCGGCTATTTCCCCGCCCGGTCCGGCTTTCATAGGCCCCAAACCCACAGCTTGATGACATGCCCTGCCCGCGCGACCCACACAGCGCCGAGCTTCTTAGTCTGCGCCGGCGCAGACGGCTGCGTGTATTCGCGCGCCGCCAATCATCGAAAACGAAATGACTAAAGCCCTGCTCCGCGGCGAGTTCTGCGGCCTTTATTTCTGCGCAATCGTAGATGCTCCGCCAGGACGTCTCGGTAGTGACGAACACCCGGATCACCCAGACACCCGGCTCACGCTCCTCGGCCTCTACGCCATAACCGCGATGCATTTCTTGACAAGGGGTCGGTTCGGCAGCGAAGGCGGCAGGCGCTACGAAAAGGACCAAGGCCAAGAACGCTCCGGCGTTCGCCAGGCGACGCAACAGTTTAAACATGATTTCCCCCAAAACTCGGTGCAACGCTAGAGCGAAGACTGGGAGTGATCAACCGGGAAAGTTTTGAGAAATCGGCGCCTCGCGCAGGACCATCCATATTTGTCCTGTCGGCCAGCGGGCCTCATTGATCTGGAGCCGTCAAGGGTGCAACCGCGGAGCGGCGACTTCGTCGCCCTTGACGGCTCCAGATCAATGCGGCGAAGTCTCGGCAAGACGATTATGGTGGGTTTTGCGCGGATGCGCTGCGACGTGCGGCAGGGGCCGGGGATCTAACGTGCCCCCGTCCTCATTCCTTGTCGGCCCAGTCATTGATAACAACCGCCACAGCGGGAAATCCGACCAGAAGGAACACGCTGGTCAGAGTTGCTACAAGAAACCGTTCAAGGCGGGCCGGGTTTGGCTCCAGACCGAAAGCGAATTCAGCGCCGTATTCAACCGTGACGACTAGAACACCAAAGGCAAGGCTAGCGAGCCCGCCGCGCCAAGCCCATTTTGCAACCTTTCCTGAAACGCGACGGAGCCAGGGCATAATAAGCTGCCCCCTACTCGTCCTCAGGCGCCTGCAGCACTTGTCCCGGATAAATCAAATCCGGGTCGCGGATTTGTTCGCGGTTGGCTTCGTAGATGACGGTGTATTGGACGCCGCTGCCATACAGGCGGCGGGCCAGTCGCCACAGCGAGTTTCCGGGTTGGACGATGACGCTGTCTTCGCCGAGATTTAGGTCCTCGGGAGCGACACGTTCAAACGGCAGGGCGATGACGGCGGTGACCTGGCCGTCTGCATTAATCTGGTCGACCTGCAGGTCGTAAACGCCCGGGGCCAGCAAGGAGCCGGCATGCATGTTCCAACGCCCATCACTGCCGACTTCGGCTTCGCCGATCAGAGCAGCGTTGGCATAGACGCGGACGATGGAGCCAATTTCGGCGCGACCCGAGAAAATGACGGCACCAGCATCGTCATAGTCGACGGTTTCGAGCACCAGGGATCCCATTTCCACGCCGCCGCAGCTTGGGCATTGCATGACACGGCTGGCTTCACCAGGACGTCCCATGACGACCAGCGGAGTAGCGCCCCGGTTTTCCGGGATGGAGACAACGACAACCTGCTCGGAGCGTAGCTCGCGGCCGTCGGCAGTATACATCATCAGGCCCACTTCAATGGAGCCGGCGGGCAAGGGCTCGGTCAGCACGACCACCCATTCGCCGCGCTCATTCACGGTTTCGCGGGCGATTTCATCGCCATTGGCGAGGATGGAAATTTCCGCTTCGGGCTCACCGCGACCGGCGATCACCGCCGTGCCGGCCGGGGCCACGCGCACAATATCAAACACAGGCGGGGCCAGAAGGCTCGGCACGTCGCTACTGTCGGAAGAGGTCTCGCTATTGTCGGCCGCGGTTTCAACCGGCGCCGGTGTGACAGGTTCGGAACCCGGGCGCGCGAAGAAATAGACGGCTGCGGCGATTGCCAGAACAGCCAGTATGGCGGCGATAATGAACGACCGCGTTGCGGTCATGTTTGACCTCCTAGATCCATCGGTCCGATATTGAGACTTGCATTCAACATATAATTCGTATGATGCAAAGCTCGCGCCGAAGGGTAATAGCGAATAACATTGGGTAGTTATAAATCAAACAAGGACGGTTTGTAGATGGCGAAAGTAAGGTCGATTGGTGTTTTCTGCGGATCCCGTCTGGGTGAACGTGAGAGTTATCAGCTTGCCGCAGAACAGGTCGGCCACGCAATCGCCAATGCAGGCGCGCGTCTGGTTTATGGTGGTGGGGATGTGGGCTTGATGGGCATATCCGCTTCCACAGCAGCCGCGCAGGGCGGTCCGGTGTTGGGAATTATTCCCGATTTTTTGATCGCGCGCGAGGGTTATCTGGACGGTGTGGAGATGCGCGTCGTCGACAGCATGTCCATTCGCAAGAGCCAATTGATCGCCGAATCTGACGCTTTCGTGATCCTGCCCGGCGGCACCGGAACGCTGGAAGAAATCTTCGATGTGGTCTCCCGCCAGCAATTGGGCCTGCACGACAAGCCCGTTGTCTTCCTGAATTCGGACGGTTTTTGGGAACCGTTTCTCACTTTGATCCAACACACCGTCCGCGAAGGCTTCACACCGCAAAGCCTGGCCGATCTGATCATCCTGGAATCAGATCCGGCCAAGGCGGTTGCCGATTTGATCGAGCAACTCGACGCAATGGGTGATGCCCCGGCGGCCAGCGAGACCGCGAACTAGCGGCCACCTTCCCCCTAGTCCGGCTCGCCCTTTGGATCGAAAACGTCCTCGATTTTAAGGTCGAAGGCCTCGGCCAGCGCGAAGGCCAGAGTGAGTGACGGGTCGTGCTTGCTGGTTTCGACCGCATTGAT
>Ga0315338_1001715_pt1 | contig 25432 bp, 25 predicted proteins | sample ASW8metaG_FD_204518 | JGI IMG/M metagenome (GOLD analysis project Ga0315338, IMG submission 204518) | Ammonia-oxidizing marine archaeal communities from Monterey Bay, California, United States - ASW #8 | ecosystem: Environmental > Aquatic > Marine > Coastal | place: USA: California | collected... | reverse complement strand
TGGAGCGCCGCGGCAATGACGCGGCGGATTTTGTCTGGCTTGAAGGCGAACGCCAGTTCGCGCGGGATTTTGTCAGCGAAGCCCTTGCGCGGCAAGGTGCCGCTGTTCTCCGTCGTCGTGACCAGCGCCGTCGCGCGCTCCGGAGCCAGCAGCTTGAGCGCCCCCGGCTCGACCATGAACACCTCGTTCAGGTCCGCCGTCGCCGGGTGCGACGGGGAAAGCCCGTCCGTTGGAATGCGCATCCAGAAAGGGAAACTCAATCGCGCCTGTTGCGAGTCGGCGACCACGGACGCCCGTTGGGCGTCGCCGACGATGGCCTCGCCCAGATAACGAACGCCGTATTTCTGCAGGATGTCGGAGATGTCGTTGATCTCATCCGAGGGCTGGGGATTAACGGCGTTGCTGGCCCGGTTGAAGCGGAGATAGGGGTCCATCATGACCACGAGCCCGCCCCCCTTCATCACGAACTGGTCGATGGCGTAGAGCATCTCACCCTTGAGGATGGTCGGGTCGATCAACACCAAGACGTCCAGCCCGTCCGGCAGGACCTCCTTGAAAAAAGGAATGACCGCGATGTCGTAGGCGCGTTTGAGCTCGGCCATAAACGACATGCCAGTCCTCTCGCCGATCGCCGCCGCTGACGGTATAAGGGGGCTGAGGACGCCTATTTTCGGGGTCCGAGTACGGGTCAGCCCGTTCAGCCCCACGGCGATGTCGTATTCGAGGAGTCGGTCGCGCCGGATGTCCAGGTATGGAATGTTTCCGACCCGCCCGCCATGTTGAAAGGTCATGCCGAGGTAGAAATTATCGCCCGACGACATGGGGATTTTCCTGACCCCGTGGGCGATGGCCTGGAGCTCCTCGTCGGTGTCCGGTTCCAGGTCGACCGTCCGCAGGGAAAGCCGGCCATCCGATCGGCCGACAAGGGTCTTCAACAGTTCGGAAACGCGAGTGGCATGGGATTTGATGGTAGCGGGCACGCTGGGTTCGCTGGCACTCCAGTACAACGTCACCTGGGTGTCGGCGGGAAGCCGTTCAAGGACCCGAAACATTCCGTCGTGAAGGGTGAACTCCTTTTCCGCCGTCAGGTCCAGGACCCCGGGAACCCGCTGGGCAGCCGGAACCAAACCAGCCAACAGGCTTACGACCAACAAGGCCACCGCCGCGCCCCGTGCCGTCCGCGCCGGTGACAAAGGGCCACGGGACCGGGCGCCGATCACTAATTTCGCGCCGATCAACGAGGCGGCGGAAACGGCGGCAAAATAAAACACCCCGGCGAAATCGACCACGCCCCGGCTGGTATGGATGAGCCAGGTATTGGGACTGTAGGCCGCCAGGGCCTCAATAATCGAAGCAGGCACTTGTCCTCTTAGGACACGGCCAAACACGTCCCAGCCGAGAAGCAGAAGGACAAACAACAAGGCGATGCCGATGACGAAGGCCCCGACCTGCTCCCGAGACAGCGCCGCGGCGAATAGAGAGATCGCATAGTAAGTCCCCAACAAAAGCGCAGACGCTAAATATCCCGCGAACAATACCCCGGAATCCGGTTCGCCCAGGTAATACACCGTCGCCACCAGCGGCAGCGTGAACAACAGGGTGACGATCAAGACCAGATAACCGGCCAGAAACTTCCCCAGGACGACCGCGCCCACGCTCACCGGCAGGGTCAGGGTCAATTCCATGCTTCGGTCACTGTGGTCTTCGATCCAGGCACGCATGGCTAGGGCCGGCACCAGGATCAAGGCGACCCACGGTAAAAATACCAGCAACGGGCGGATCGATGCCTCGTCGGTGGCATAGAAGTCGGCAATCAGGAAGACAGAAGCCGCAAGGACCGCCAGAAAACCAACCTGGAACAGGTAGCTCAGTGGCTGATAGAGCAGCAACCGAAGTTCGTGCCGGAACACGGCGCCGGTCCCGGCGAAGGCGTTCCCAGTAACCGATATTCCACGTTCGCCCGCCAAGTCTGTCACCCCAGGCACGCGCTTTCTGATGGCGCGCCCCCGGTCAGCCGCCGGAAGGCGCTCCCAAGACGACCGTTGGCGTCGGCTAGATTGCCGGGCGTGTCGTCAGCGATGATTCGGCCGCCCGCGATCATGATCACCCGGTCGCAGATTTCCTCGATCTCTTCAAGAATATGGGTCGACAGGATGATCGCTTTCTCGGGTGCGATGGAGCGGATCAGAGCGCGCACCCGGTCCTTCTGGTTGGGATCAAGCCCGTCGGTGGGTTCGTCCAGTATCAACACGGGCGGATCCAGCAAGATTGCTTGGGCCAGCCAGGCGCGTTGCCGCCAACCCTTGGATAAGATCCTCATTTGCCGGTCGAGCGCCGGGCCCAGTTCGATCCTGGCGCAGGTTTGCTCAATCGCCGCCCCGAGCAATTTCCGCCTCAGTCCGCGGCTTTCCCCGCAAAAGGAAAGAAACTCGCGGACCGTCAGGTGGGGAAAACCCGTTGCGGCTTCCGGAAGGTAACCCAGGCAGGCCTGTGCCCGGCGGCGGTCCGCCGTAATGTCGTAGCCGCAGATTCGTGCCGTTCCGCCGTCGGGCGCCAGATATCCCGTCAAAAGGCGAAGCGTGGTCGATTTGCCGGCGCCGTTGGGGCCCAGAAAGCCGACAACAGTTCCTGGCTCGATGGAAAACGAAACGTCTTCAACGGCCCTCAAGGCGCCGAACCGTTTCGAAAGAATTCTGGCTTCGATCATGACCACGAGAGTATAACCGATGCCTTGCCAACCCGGTCAATTCCGCCCATGGAAAGGGTCAATACCCGAGCAGACCGGCAATGATGAACGTCGCGACGCTGCCCCACGAAAGTGTATAGCCGGTCCTAAGCACGATGCGCGCGACACGGGGATTGACCGAGGTGTTCTTGCGCATGAGGATGCTTCCCACCGTGGCGATGAGCGCGCCAATGACGGCGAGAGCGATAATCACCTTTCGCTGCAACAGGAGCGTCATAAACTCCATGCGGCCATTCCCAATTTTGTAGATAGTGAATTTGCCGGGGTCTATTCGGCGCGCTTCGCGTAGGCGTCGAGGAAATCATCCTGACCGCCGGTCCGCTTGAAGCTCTTGAGCGCTTCTTCGTGCAATATTTCCATGGCCTGGCGCTTGTAATCGTAGGCTTCCGACGTGCTCAGCATCTCGAAATTCCGGGGACGTTCCAACTTTATTTCTATGATTTCACGGACCGTCGCCGGCCGGTTGGACAGGACCACCACCTGATCGGCCAAGAAGATCGCTTCTTCAATTTCCGAGGTGACGAACATGCTGGTGCGCCGGCCCTCCTCAAACAGGCGCAGGTAGAATTCCTGCATCAATTCGCGGGTCATGGCGTCGAGTCCCCGGAACGGTTCGTCCATGATCATCAGCGACGGATGATTGATCATGGCGCGGGCCAGTTCGGCGCGGCGCTGCATGCCGCCCGAAAGTTGCAGAGGATACTTGTCTTTGAACTCACTCAACCCAACAGTATCTAAAATTCGGTTCGCCTCGGCCTTGAGTTCTCGAGGGTCCACGTCACCGCGAAGCTTTGGTCCGAACACAACATTCTGATAAGTGGTCAACCACGGCAGTAACGCCGTCTCTTGGAAAACCACCATCCGGTCGTTGCCCGGGCCAGTAATTTCTTTGTCATTAATTGTAATCTTACCCTCGTCGGGTTCCTCAAATCCTGCAACAAGATTGACGATGGTCGATTTTCCACATCCGGAAGGGCCGACGATGGCGGTTAATTGGCCCGGCAAAATTTTCAGGTTTAAGTCTTCGAGGACCTGCTGGCGTTCCCACTCCTCACCATAGGCTTTGGATACCCGGTTTATGTGGACACTCGCGGGCGCGATGTCACTGGTGACGCTGGTCGATTTATCCATTCTCGAGTGCACGGTATTTTGCATGGTGTAGCTCACCCCAAACTAGAATAACCGCCGCCAAGGCATATAGATGTAACCTAAATAACGAATAAAGGAGCTGGAGAGGTAACCGGCAATGCCGATCGAGATCATGCCAACGATGACCTGCTCCATGTCACCACCCATATAAGAACTCCAAAGGAAAAAGCCGAGCCCACCGCCCGCTTGCTGACCACCGCCTGAAATCATTTCAGCCGCCAGCACCACCTCCCAGGTAATGCCCATGCCGACGGCGGCGCCGACGAAAATGGACGGCAGCGTGCCGGGCAAGATGATTCGCCTGAAAAGGTCCCATTGGCTGGCACCCATGGATTGGGCGGCACGGAGATACTGGACATCAATGGCGCGCGCCCCGCCCAGCACGTTGATAACGATGGTAAAAAAGGCGCCCAGGAAGGTCACAAAGGCGATCGACAACTCCGTGGTTGGCCAGAAAATGATCGATGCGGGAACCCACGCCAATGGAGGAATTGGTCGTAAAATCTCGAACGGCGGGAAGAAAATATCGCGGAAATACTTATTGACAGCCAGCGCCAGCCCAAACGGAATGCCAATGATCTGTGCAATAATGAAACCTAGGAATACCCGGAAGAAACTTAGGTACCAACTCTCCCAATACCCAGGTCTTTGTATGACGCTATACCACTTTTCAAAAACGGCAGAGGGTGGAGCTAACTTGCCGATCCACCAAATTTCAATGCCAAACCAACTTTTGAACTGGGCGCCAATTTCCCAAAGCATGACGAAAGCGATGATAGCTACAATACCGCGCCAGACGGTCTTGTTGCTAATAATCTTCTGGAAGGCAGACCGCCCTAAGGGTCGCGATGTAGCATCCACGCTTTGATCAGCTTCCGACATTTTTTCTTTCACCTAACCTGTTTGGTCCGGCAAAGCCCATTCATTCCCGATTACGCCAATTCGCGTTCACCTGCTTCGAAGGCCTTGATCGCTTCTTCGTGGACGGCACCCTTGGTCTCTGCAACCAGTAACCGAAAATTTTCCGACGACAACAATGTGTAGTCCCTTGGCCGCTCAATTGGCACCTCGACAATCTTCTTCGTCTTGGCCGGCCGCGTTGTCATAACAATGACCCGGTCGCCAAGGAAAATAGCTTCCTCTAGATCATGGGTGATGAAAAAGATCGTGACCTTGGTGCGGTCGTAAACCTCAAGGAGAGATTCATGCATGATGGATTTCGTCAATGCGTCCATGGCACGGTAGGGCTCATCGAGCAGAAGCACTTTCGGATCGTTAATAAGTGCACGCACGATCTCGGCCCGCCGGGCCATTCCTGATGAGACCTCGCCGGGAAATTTTTGGGCAACATCACCGAGTCCAGCTTCCGCCAACATTTCCGTTGCTTTGTCGTTCGCTTCCTTTTTATCCATGATCCCTTGCACAATTGGACCATAGGCAATGTTGTCGAGGAGAGATTTCCAAGGAAACAAGGCGCCATTTTGGAACACCACCATGCGGTCCGCGCCCTGGTCCGCCAAGGGCTTGTTGGGACCACAGAGCAATTCTCCGTCAAGGTAGATCTCGCCCGACGTAATCGAATGAAAACCAGCGATGGCATTCAACAATGTTGTCTTTCCGCAGCCGGACGGTCCGACGATCATGCACACTTCGCCTGGTGCGATTTCCAGCGAACAATCGTCCACCGCCATGACATTGACCCCTTCGGGATCGTAAATTTTAGTGACGTTGCGGATACTAATCGCACCCTTGGTTGCAGTTGTCGTCTGCATTTTTACCGCCCCTCCAACGCCAGCGCTCTAACACGCCACTGCATCATCCTGTCTCCAGCGAAACGTACCATTGCCGATGTCAGCCAACCGACGAACCCCAATGAAATCATGGCCATGACCATGGAGACGTATTTGTTCAACATGTACGAATCCATGATCATATAACCGAGCCCATAATCACCGGAAATCATTTCCGCAGCCACCAGCGAAAACCATGCGACACCAATGCTGATTTGCAGGCCGGTAAATATGAACGGCATTGCACCTGGCACAACCACATGCCAAAAAACGTGACGCGGCTTTGAGCCAAGACAGCCGGCGGCGCGGAAATAGGCATCATCGATCGATTCAACACCTAGCAATGTGTTCAGCGTGGTCACGAACAATGATGCAAGTGTCGCTAGGAAAATTACTGGTGTTTCGAAGCCTGAGAACATGACGATTGCCAGCGGCACCCAAGCTAGGATCGGGATAGGCCGCAGGGTTTCCAGGATGGGAAAGGTGTAATCCTGGAACGTTTTGGACCATCCCATAAAAAGACCGAGCGGAACGCCGACGCCAGTAGCAATGCAAAAAGCGATAGCGACCCGCCGGCAACTGACATAAACGTTTTCATGGAAAGCCTCAGTATAAAGTGACATTCCCCAAATTGGATCCGGACTGAAAAACTCAGTAATTACCTCTACGGGACCCGGAATTTTGAAAAATGGGAATAATTTCAACCCCTCACAAAGGATGTAATAAGTGAACAGCCATAATCCAATTCCGAACACCTGCAGGTAGATCCCTGAACTCCCAAAGATTTTTTTAAACTTATAGACAAGAAGGCCTAGTCCTGAGGGCGAGGTCAATCTTTTAGCAGTCAGTTCAGGTTTGATTACCGTGTTTGGGTTCATTGCCACTAATTACTCTAAACTTTAATCCACAAAAAAAATCAAACACCCATTTGCCTAAAATGAATGGCATTCAGCAAGTAAAATCAATATTAAATTTGAGCGGAAGCGAGCCTTCGAAATTTTTCCAAGGCTCGCCCCCGTAACTCAAAAAAAACCTGAACTCTACTTTTTATAATTGGAGTCAGGCTGTGATACGATAGAACCGATAGGACTTTTAAGGCCCCGCGCTTTCAAGACATCGCGCGCGACAGCATCCCAAACCGCTTCCTTGCGAAGAACGGCATTGGGGATGGATTTCTTACCATGCAAGAACCTCGAAGCTTCTTTAACCAATGCCGAAGCTCTATCGTTAAAGATAAAATCAAGGCTAATTTTGTCACCACCGCCGCCAATTGCTTTTGAATTTCTGCCATACATTGAGGCCCATAAGGTTTTGCGGGTAATACCTTCCGTCATGTCGTCAGCCATCTTGGCAAGAGCATTACCATTGCTAGGATCATTCATATAGATCTGTGCATCGAGCTCAGCTTCGAGCCAACCCCTATGTACATCGGGGCGATCTTTAATCAACTCATACAACATGACGAGAAACCCTGCGTCTCCACCTTCAATTCCTTGGAAGCTCTCGCCACTGGCTGCACGACGTGCAATGCCAGAAAGCTGAATCTTAGCGGCTGTCGGCTCCCAAATAACTGCAGCGTCAAGCTTATTATTTTTAAAGCTTGAGGTAATGACTTCGATGTTCATGTTGAGATATTTCTTGGGCTTGATGCCGGCCGTCTCCATTGCCCAGCGACCAAATCGGTCAGTACAAGCACCAAAAGGCGCTGCTACCAACTTCCCACTCATCCATTTGACAGCTTCCATCCCGTTCGCAAACTTCGGCGCATCATTTCGGACTAGGAACACATTGCACATCTGACGTGATGTACCTAGCACTGAAATCATTCTCATATCGACTTTTTTGTGTTTGGTCGTTGAGACAATTGCCGGCATATCGCCCATGTAACCAATGTGGTTCTTCTCACCGAGCAATTTACCGACGATGACGGACCCTTGAAGGCCAATTTCAAACTTAGCGGTCGACCCTTTAGGGAGGTACTTTTTCCAAAGCTCCTGACCTTTAATGACCACTCCGGACCAGCCACCCGTATAATACGGTTGGTATCCGATAACTACATGCACTGCCTCACCTGGTTTGCCGAAACCAACCTTCGCTGAAGCGGTTGGGGCCAACCCAACGGCAAGAACCGCAGCGGCAGCCGAAGCGCAGATGGTTTTCAAAAACGTCCTAGACATAAATCTTCTCCCTGTTCATTTCACATTGTTCATTTCACATTCCCACCTGACCGAACAGCAAGTCCGTGCGGCCAAATGGCGTGTTTTCGTTTTTCCGTGGAGCGCCGTTGGCGATTTCCGAACACACCCCCCTTATATTATACATATTATAGTACCCTCCGCGACCACAACTTATAAAAATCCGGTTGTGGCTTTCACGATCCAGCCAAAACGAAAAAACCAGACAAGAACGCATCCTTGCGGTGATTTGCCAACAGATTTTAAGCAACGTTAATTCAGCAGGTTTGTAAAATTGTTATTCTCGATGCCTTGATAAGCTCCCTCTATGAATAGAGTAGGATTGGCCTCTCCCCCTTTCAATAGCGTTTCCCGATCGAACCCTTTATTGGGTGTGGCCCGACTGATTTAGACAAAAAAACTAAACTGTTAAAAGACATTCGCTGGCACGGCGACGCGAAAAATCAATTACCGAATTTTCACCCCTAACCCATGAATCGCGGCCAAGCCGTTACGGGCATCAAATGAACAAACTACCAAATTCTCACGAACACGCATTAACGTTAGCCCCATGCGAAACACCGACCCGGGACCCGGCCACGAGGTTGGCCAACGTCTCCTCAACCTGGCAGTGGCCGCCCTAGTTATCGGCGCCGGTCGCATCGGCGGTCTTCGCCTGGTTATTCCTTTCCGAAACCATGGGAATGACGAAAATCGCTGGCATCCTGGTGGTGCTGGTTGGCATCTACATGGCCAACCAGGCCAGCGAGTGATTGGTCCCGCAGGCCAGGGACGAGGCCAATTTCAACGCCGGCGGTAGATCATCGGCAGGGCCGAGTTTTGATCCATCTATGAAGTTATAAGAAGATTCAAATTTACGAATGACCCGAATCGCATGATATTTCAGGTAGGAAATAGGCAGAAGGTTTAAAAGGGGTATCATAAGGCAGATTAATGCAGCCTGCCCGGCTTTGTTTTATTGTTGGAAATTTCAGGAAGTTTGGGTATCTATGCGCAGTCGATGCGTCGGATGAACCCCTCCCGATAAGCCGTATGACATCGCCAGTTCGAAAAATGATCGTTACACGTGGATGTGCGAGGAGATTAGATAATGCCAGCGAGAAATCATAAACAGTGGATGGCAACGCCACCCTTAAAGCCTAGCGAATGGGTGGATAGCCAGATTTACTCCGACCCGGAAATTTTCGAAGAAGAACTCGAAAAAATCTTTAAGAAGGTTTGGATCCCCGTTTGTCACGAATCGGAGTTATCCAATCCTTACGATTTTAGAACCATTTCAATCGCACGGGAACCAGTCATTGTAGTCCGTGGTCCCGACAATCAGGTGCGCGCCTTTTTAAACGTCTGCCCGCACCGCGGCATGATGATTGAGCGACGGCCCTCCGGTTCCTTCCTCGATGGCCAGCCTTCCGGCAATCCCAAGCACATGACCTGCATGTTCCACGCCTGGCAGTTCGATATGAAAGGGAACTGCGTCTACATCTCGCGCGAGGAAGAAGGCTACCAGGACCGCCTCAATAAGGGGGACGAGGGCCTTCGAAGACTACGCTGCGAAGTTAGGTTCGGCGGCTTCGTCTGGGTCAGCTTGAACGATGAAATAAAAGAGTCGGTAGAGGAATGGGCCGCCGGCTGCTTCGACTGCATCCGGGAAGCCATCGATACCGAACCGCTTGAGGTGTTCCACTATCACAAAGCAATCATCCCAACTAACTACAAGCTGTGGCATGACACCAACAGCGAGTTCTACCACGACTACATGCACTACCATAACCGGGTAACCGGCTTTAACGACGAGTACTTTGCCCGCAAAAACGTAGCCTTCGACAACGGCCATGTAAACGTCAACAGTTTTGAAGTGAAGTACGACGAATATGAAGGCTTCGAGTCACGCGCCGAATTGTCCTTCCCGACGTTCCCGCCGAACCAGTGGTACATGATCGATTTGTTTCCGGGCATGAACTTCAACCTGCGCGGCTCAGCGTACAGAGCCGACGTCGTGACGCCGCTTGCCCCAGATAAGGTGATGATCGAGTTCCGGGGTCTCGGCCTTAAGAGCGACTCACCGGAGGACCGCATGACCCGTATCGAGCACCACAATTCCATTTGGGGACCGTTCGGCCGTAATCTCCATGAGGATTTAATCGCCGTCACAGGACAGGGTACAGCCATGCGGACCGGGACCGAACCTCGGCGCATCCTTCACGGCCGGCTTGAGGATGGTTACATCCACGATGAAAACGGCGTGCGCCACTTCTATGATCAATGGGGCAAGTGGATGAACCGGACGCCGAGCAACCCGATGAAGAAATACATGGCCGCCGCCGAATAAGACACGGGGCCGATCGAATTCAAAGGGGAACACCATGAGTACGAATGGAACCCAGGTCACCGATGCGGTGAAGGATACGATCTATCGGTCATGCCTATTTCTCGATGACGAGAATTGGAACGATTTTCTGGAACTCTGCGACCAGACTTTCCACTACACCATCAAGGCGTACAGCCCGGAAATCCGGCGCGACATGATGTATTTTTCGGGCAACAAGAAAGAGCTCGAAGTGATGACGGGGATACTGCCTATGCATAACACCGACCATTCGCCCCTCAAGCGGCACGCGACGGTCTATACCGTCGATGTCGAAGAGGACGGCGAGAGTGCGACGGCGGTGACTTCGCTGGTCGTCTATCAGAGCATGTATGACGGGATCAATTCACACATCGACGCCGGCGAGAACCACTTGTTTCTGATCGGCAAGTACATCGACAAGTTCAGGATGGACGGAGACAAAGCCAGGCTGATCGACCGCGAGGTCCGACTCGATACGCGCCGACTCGACAAGGGGTCCCACTACATCATCTGATGCGGCGTGGTTTTTTTTCGATCGAGGATGTGAGTCTAAATTAGCGGAATTTTCGGATGCACCCCATCGGCAGGATTAAGTCCGCCGCCGGGGTGTTTCCTAAACAAACAAACGTAAAGACAAGGAAAATCAGGGACAAAATGCCGAAGGTGATCGAGTTGTCGCTTCCGCCTGCCCTCAAATGCGGAGGCATTGCATGAATTGGAAGCGCGTCTGTGCGGTCGGCGAAGTGCCCGAAAACACGTTGAAAAAATTCGACGTCGACGGCTTGACCATCGTCATCGCCAATTATGGCGATGGGTTCCGGGGGTTTCCCCCACTTTGTCCCCACATGGAGGAGCCGCTTGCCGAATCGGGATTGCTGGAGGGCGGTGTGTTAACTTGTTCCAAGCATCTCTGGCAGTGGAACCTCAGGACAGGGGAAATGGTCGGGATGGCGGAAAAGCCGCTACTGACATATGAGATCAAACGCGAAGGCGACGAGGTCCTTGCCAACATGGAAAGCGAACTCGTTTATGACTACGACGAAGAAGACGAAATGGACGACGATAATTTCTTCGCCGCCGACTAATCCAGCGCGTTGTTCCGACCGGCGCCGGCGACGCTTTTGACGGTACGGCAACAACTCAATAACCAAGTATGAAGATCAAGGTCCAGACGAAGAGCGGCGAATTCGAGTACGATTGCGAACAGGATGAAATCCTGCTCTATGCCGGTCTGCGCCACGGCCTGACATTGCCTTACGAATGTGCGACTGGGACCTGCGGAACCTGCCGGGCGCGGGTGGTGGAAGGTGAAGCCCACCTGGAATGGGCCGACGCGCCCGGGATGGCGTACGTCAAACAGAAAAAAAATGAACTTCTTTTGTGCCGCGCTACGGCGTTAGGAAACTGTACGCTGCGTGTCCCGGCGAAGGTTTCGGAGGGTATCAATCACGATGTCCTTCCCGGTTACCGAAACGGCGAAATTGGAAACGTCCGCCTGCTGACACCTGACGTGATGTGTTTCGACCTCTCGCTTGATCAGCCGGTGACATTCGACGCCGGCCAGTTCGTGGTCCTGGAAGCCGCCAATGTAACAGGTGGCCGCGCTTATTCGATGGTGAATTACCGTCGAGACACCGAGACCTTGAAATTTGTCGTCAAACGCAAGCCCGACGGAAAGTTCTCGAACTGGCTGTTCGACAGAGACGTCGAAGGCAAACACGTTGACGTTTATGGCCCGCTTGGCAAAGCGACGTTCCATCCGGATGACGGAAAAAACGTGTTTTGCCTTGCTGGCGGATCCGGCATCGCGGGGATCATGTCAATCATCACCAGGGGCTGCGAGGAAGCATACTTCCGCGACCACAAGGGATACGTCTTTTTCGGCGTCCCTACGGTGCGGGATGCCTTTTTCCTGGATGAACTCTCGGCTTTTGTGGATACGGTTCCCAACAATCTCGAAGTAACGGTCGCGCTCTCGGACGAAGGCGTTCCGGCCGATCTCGAAAAACGGTTTCCGAGAATCAAATTTGGCGCCGGTTTCGTGCACGTGGTCGCTTCGGAGCGAATGGCTGGGAAGTACGACAATATGATCGCCTATGTCGCCGGACCGCCGGCGATGGTAGACGGTGCGCTGACGATGCTCGTCCTCGAAGCGCGGCTGCCCGGCACAGACATCCGCTACGACAAATTCACCTAATAATGAGCGAGGAACCGACAATGATCACCGCTGAAGCGCTGGGGAATACCGACTTATTCCGTGATCTTCCGGACCAAACCCTGGAAACCATCACGGGGTTTGCCACGTCGACAACCTTCGAGGAGGGCGACAACGTTTATCAGTTGGGCGACGACGCGGACGATTTGTATTTCCTTGATACGGGCCGCATCCGGTTTTCTCTTGGAGTAGGAAACCGCCCCGAGGCGTCGGGCTCTTTTATCTCGCCGGGCAACATCTTCGGCTGGGCGGCTCTCCTTCAGGAACAGCCACGCAGGGTAGCGACTGCTTCGTGCCTTGAGGATTCCACGCTTTATGTCATTCCCGGTGAGAAGATCCTCGACCTATTCGATGACGAAAAGGCCGCAGGCTATCTGGTCATGCGGCGGCTGGCGACAATAATAGCTGGTGATTTCATGTCGGTATTGTCCGTTTGACGAGTGTGATGACCGCAGTTAGCGATTTCTACCCCAGGCGGCAGGTCCGCGACTATGGCGACGTCGAAGGCGAGATCGTGGCATGCCGTAGCTCCGTTGCGTTGTTCGATTTTTCTTTCATGTCGTTGGCCCAAGTTTCGGGTCACGATGCCTTAAAGGTGATCGCCCGGATCACGGAGCGCCGTCTCGATGATTTGGCGTCGGGACGCATACGCTACGCGCTCTCTTGCGGCCCGAACGACTGGCTCAGGTCCGACCTAACCATATGGAACGAGGGGGGTGGTGGATATATAGTGATGAGTGGTCATCCGGATGACGTTGCAGATCTTGTCGACCAGGGCCGTACCAGGGGGAAAGATTGCTCGGTTGAGGACCTAAGCGACGCGATCGCCGTCCTTTCCATGCAAGGCCCGGACGCGCTTCACGCCCTTGATGACCTGGTCGACGGAGAGCGGCTCCGGGTCTTGTCCTATTTCGGCTTCGCCGCGTTCGACATCGATGGGGTTCCCTGTCTCATCGGTAGGCTTGGCTATACTGGCGAGCGTGGGTTCGAAATCATCCTTCCGGTCGAACATTGCGCAAAGCTGTGGGAGCAACTTGCCCAGCGTGCCCGGCCGGCTGGTTTCGCCGCCGTCGACTGCCTTCGGATAGAAGCGGGATTCGTGCTTTTCGCAAATGAATTTCGATTGCCCGTTACGGCTAGGGACGCCGGACTTGAGCCATTCGGTGGAGACGATGCCGCTCCGTCACGGTTCCGGCTCATTTGTTTTCGTGCCGAAACCAAAGAGCCGCCAATTCTATGGCGGCCACCGCAGGATGTCGTGGCGCCAGAATCCGGATCCATCGCCATCACCTCGGCTTGTCATAGCATCCTTGCGCGCGGGACCATCGGATTGGGCTATGTCCCGGTGACGGGAACCAAACTCAGCGGGCCGTTTAGCGATCCCAGTGGCCAGTTTCGGGACATCCACGAAGTATCTAAACCGTTTTATGACAGGTTCAAGCAACGACCACGTGGTGACTGGAACTGAGGTTGCGTCTCCAAAACAAGCGCAGCAACAATTTTTTGAGAGTGGAGTGACCCCAAAATACCATCTAATTTTTCTCATGTTCGTCAAAAGACTACCTGAACTAGCGCGACCCATTTGGTGACTCAAACTACGCGGCAACTACCACAGATACCGAACACACACTAAATAGCTTTCCGTGAAAACCTTTGCGGTTCCGACACGAACGAACGTCATAATGGGGAAGCCTTAGCAGCAACCTGCCGGTCCTTATCTGAGACATCAACCAGGCTCTTTGGGGCCCCGGTTTTTGTTTGCGTTTTACGCATTACCAGGGGAAAACTGGCCCCGCCGATGTCCGCTGCGGACATTTCAATGCTGGTGGCGGGAGCAGTCCACTGAATCACAAGCGGTCATTCATAGAACGTGAACGGGGTGTCGGATGGCTTAGGAAGTGAAACTATACCGTTGACGGTGAGAATTGGATTTGATCGCCAAGGATTTGGTGGTCATTTGGGAAATTTCGTATAATAGCGATTAAATGGTCGCTCCAAGACGTAGGATTAGCGCCATGCCGCTTAATTTTGATCCTGAGGGAAAACGCCTCCCAATTAAGTTGGATTCCACCTCCAACGGCGAGTTCATGCCAATCCCACTCGACGCCATCAATGTGCGTGCGAACCAGTTGGCACAGAGATCGGCGAGTAAAAATGTAAGGCGGCGTGGAGTCGACCGCCGGGCATTCATGGTTTCCGCTTGTGGCGCCGCAAGTGCGCTGCTGGCCCTCAACGCGGCGAATGCGACTTCAGGCAGGACTGGCGGTTTCTTCGAGCTGGAACAGGTGGCTGCAGTAGATCCGGGCGTTGCACTCGATCGCCTCAGAGGCCGTGAGTTCGTGTTTGACGTACAGGGCCATTTCGTGGGCCAGCACGGGCTCGGACAGACCGGCCTCGGGGACGCGAAGCAGTTCATCAAGGACATTTTCTTGGACTCCGACACCGACATGATGGTTCTGTCTTTCATACCCTCGCGGCGGGAGAAAGAGCTATTGACGATTCAAGAAGCCGATGAAGTTCGCCGCATCATCGATGAGATGGAGGGCACGCATCGCCTGCTGATCCATGGGCGCGTAAATCCTAACCAGAAGGGCGACCTGGAAGCGATGGATGAGCTGGCCGAGAAATGGGGCGTATCCGCGTGGAAATGCTACACCCAGTGGGGGCCCGATGGACGTGGCTTCTTCTTACATGACGAAGAAACGGGTCTCGTCATGATCGAGAAGGCCCGCGCTCTCGGGGTTAAGAACATCTGCATCCACAAGGGCCTGCCTTTCAACCGACGCTCGTACAAACACAGCCTCGCGAGCGACATCGGGATCGTCGCCAAGATATTCCCTGACGTGAATTTCCTAGTTTACCACTCGGGCTTCATCGCGGGTCAGCCTGAGGGGCCTTATGATCCCAACCGCGGTGAGGGTATCGACGAGCTTATCCGGTCGGTGGAGGAACATGAGATCCCGCCTAACAGCAATGTTTACGCGGAGTTGGGCAGCACTTGGCGGTACGCCATGCGCGATCCCAATATCGCGGCCCACATCATCGGCAAGTTGGTCAAGCATATCGGCGAGAAGAATGTCCTCTACGGCTCCGACTGCATCTGGTACGGCTCGCCCCAAGATCAGATACAGGCGTTCCGCACGTTCCAGATTTCAGACGAGCTCCAAGAGAAGTACGGCTATCCGAAGATGACCCCCGAGCTGCGCGCCCGGATTTTTGGGCTAAACGCGACCAGACCCTACGGTATCAATGTCGATGAGGTTCTCAAACGGGCGCGTCACGATGTGATTGAGCATCGCCGCACCGAATATCGAGAAAACCCGGATCCGCATTTTCTAACCTTCGGGCCTAAGACCCGGCGAGAGTTTCTTGCCAATCTAAAGGCGCGCGGCGGATCGCCGGTCTAGCGCACGCTGAAAGCCGCGTCGAGATCATCCGGCGTTAACGCTAGATCGTCTTTGCCGAGGTGGCGTGGGTGTTGGCCGCAAGGTTTAAGGGATTCTAGTTGTGCACTGTGGTTTATAAGGATTACAATCTAACCGTTCGTTAGAAAGCCGGGCTTGTTTTGGGGGATCATTTAAGAATTCCGGTACCGGCCTATCATCCTTGGGGAGGAAATGTTTGGGAGGAGTCATGAAGAATTCTATATTTACACAGGGCTATGCCCTGTTGGTCGTGCTGTGCGGATTAGTCACTATTTCGTTCGCCAGTCAGACGTCCGCGGAAGAAGTCAAGGCAGGGACGCTCTATGGCAACATGAGAACCGTCACCCAGGACATGTTGAGCCGTGCGGGGGCAGACGCGAACAACTTCCTGCACACCAACGGAAATTACGCACAGACCCGGTATTATCCGGCCAGTCAAATCAATACCAGTAACGTCAAGAACCTGCGTCCGGCCTGGATCTTCCAGACTGAGGTGGTGGAATCCCAGGAAACGACGCCGATAGTGGTCGACGGTATCATGTATATCACCACGTCGTTCAACCACGTTTACGCTCTGAACGCGGCGACTGGTGAGCAGATCTGGCACTTCAAGCACAAGATGGGTCCGATCACGACCTATTGCTGTGGCCCCAATAACCGCGGCGTCGCGGTTAGCGGGGACAAACTTTTCTTTGGCACCCTGGATGCGAAGCTAATCGCGCTTGACGCCAAATCAGGCAAGCTACTTTGGGACACCCAGATCGCTGAGCCCGAAAAAGGCTACAGCGAAACCATGGCGCCGACCGTCGTCAACAACAAGGTTCTGATCGGCACCAACGGCGGTGAATACGGCATCCGCGGCTTCATCAAGGCCTTCGACGCCAATTCCGGCAAGCTCTTGTGGACCTTTCACACGACCAAGAAAAACTCGGTCGGCAATTGGACCACCCACGACGCCACCGGCCGCGACATGCACCGCGACATCAAGGCCGAGAAAGCAGCACTCAAGAAATTGGGCGATCCCTACAAAACCCTCGGCGGCGGCGTCTGGCAGAACCCGGCCGTGGACTTGGAAACCAACCGCGTCTATTTCTTGGCCGGCAACCCGTCACCCGATCTCGACGGTTCCATCCGCCCGGGTGACAACCTATACACAAACTCGCTGATTTCGGTCGACCTCAACACCGGCAAGTACGCGTGTCACTTCCAGTACATCGCCCATGACGTCTGGGATTTGGACGCTGTCAGTCCGGCCATCCTCACTATGGTCAAGGATAAGAATGGCAAAATGGTCAAAGGCGTCCTGCACGGTGGCAAGACCGGGCACGTCTATATCCATAAGGCCAGCGATTGCAGCCTTATCCGCTTCTCCGAAGCCATGGTCCCGCAGGAAGACATGTGGGTGCTGCCGACAAAGGACGGTAAGCGTATGTTGCCGGGCGCCAACGGCGGCGTCGAATGGTCGCCAATGACGGTCGATGCGAACTTAGGCTTGGTCTACGCCATCAACCTGCATCAGCCGATGACCTATCACGTCGAAAGCACGCCTTATCCCAATGGTAAGTTGTGGCTTGGCGGCGCTTTTAAGGTTATCGCCAGCGAAGAGCAGTGGGGCAATGTTTCCGCCGTTGACTATAACACCGGCAAGATCCGCTGGAAGGTCAAAACCCAGCAGCCGATGATCGGCGGGATCATGGCGACGGCCGGCGGCCTCGTCTTCACCGGTGAAGGCAATGGCCAGTTCAAGGCCTACGATTCGGCCACTGGTAACGTGCTGTGGAATTTCCAGGCCGGCGCCGGCGTCAACGCGCCACCGGCTTCCTATACCATTAACGGCAAGCAGTACATCGTGGTCGGGGCGGGCGGCAACGTCCAACTCAACTACAAGCGGGGCAATAATATTATCGCCTTCACGCTTGCCGACTGACGTAATTACGGCTTACCTTAAAAGCGGTCGTCCCTACGGGGGCGGCCGCTTTTTCTATTGTCTGACGAAAGAAAATCCCAATGAACGCTAAGATTCCGTTGGTATTTTTTGCCCTAATCGTCCTTGCGGCGTTTCAGGCGGTTGCCAATGAATACGCCGCCATCAGCGAAAAACTTAAACTATGCGCCGGTTGTCATGGCGAAAAGGGCGCGTCTAGCAACCCTGAATATCCGATTCTGGCTGGCCAGCACCTTTATTACCTTTACGTCCAGCTCAAGGATTTCAAATCAGGTTTTCGAAAAAATGACATCATGTCCCCCCTCGCCGGCGATTTGGAGAAGAAGGAAATGTTGAGCTTGGCTAAGTACTTTTCCGAACAGAAATGGCCGGGTATCGGTTTCAGGGCCGACCCGGACAAGGCGGCCAAGGGCGAAAAGGCGGCGGTGGCGGGTCAATGTGTGCAGTGTCACCTGGGTGGATACGAAGGCAATAGCCGGATTCCCCGTTTGGCGGGCCAATATCCGAAATATCTTAAAAAAACGATGACCGATTTCAAAAACAAGGAGCGGACGAACTCACCGGCCAAGGCATCGTTGATGGTGTCTTACGATGACGCGGATATAGAGGCCATGTCTGATTTTCTGGGCGAAAAATAAACGCCCCTATCCTTTTTCGGCATTCGCCAGAACCTTCAACACCGCCTCGTGGCCCATGTCGGCTGCGATCATCCGGGCCGTCTTGCCCCGGTTGTCCTTGAGGTCCAGCCGGGCGCCCCGTTCGATCAACAGGCTGACCGTTTTAAGTGCATCGCTGGGCGGCACTTCGTTGCTATAGCCCGCCGCCCACATCAACGCGGTGAGGTCATTTCCATAAGCCTTATTGACGTCTACGCCCGTATCCAAAAGGGCGCCGACGATATCGGCAAAGCCTTTTCCTGCCGCGTAAAGGATGGCCGATTTTCCGTAATTGTCCTCAACATCGGCCTCGGCGCCCTGCTCCAGCAACAGTCGGAACATTTCTTCGTCACCATTAAACGCCGCCGCTATCAGAGGCGATAGGCCTTTCTTATTCAAGGCGTTGACGTCGCCGCCGGCCTTGACCAACAGCTTCACAGATTTTCCCTTACCCGCCTTAGCGGCGCGGTATAGCGCCGTGCTGCCGCCGAGATTTTGGTGTTTTACGTTGGACCCGGCGTCGAGCAGCACCTTGACCGTTTTGGTCCGTCCCGACAGCGCCGCCAGAAGCAGGGCGGTGTTTCCAAACCGGTCGCGCGCCTGAATTGACGCGCCGTGCTTTAGGTAAAGGGCGACGTCCTTGGTCCTTCCCTTTTTCGCAGCCTCGAACAATTGGAAGTTCAACTGGCGGGCGTCGGGGGACGGCGCGCCAGTCAATTGCGCTCCCGCGCCCGTGACGCTCGCCAATAAAAGAACCGCCGCCAACAAAAGCGTCCTGCGCATGGAATCTCCCCTCAATCCGCTGCCTGCGGATTTTAAGGAATTTTTCCGGGCAATCCAGTTCGCACCTCGTGACGTCCGGCATCCTTGTCTATAATCCATCGCCAGGGGGGGGCCGTGAGCAACCCCGCAAACAACCCCAAGTCCGATACGGCCAAAAGTGCCGCCTTGGAGATTTTCGGGCTCGGCTTCCATTACGGCGCCAAGGCGGCGCTTAGCCATGTCGGCTTCGATGTCCTCGCCGGACGATTCAAGGGGGTGCTGGTGCGCGAGTCACTCCGCTTCGTGCATCAACGCGAGCGCTTTGCCACAGCCCGCGGCATGAACGCGCGCATGGGTGGTTCAGGCTCATAAGGCATCGGTCTGAACGGTTCTATATTTAACGGAATGACTCTAAATCCCCTGAAAACCGGGCGATATTGGGACTTCCTAGCTTGCAATTATTGCCCCGTTGCGCCATAGTTTTGATCCCTCGTCAACTGGGGACAATAAGTATTGGGAGGACTTAATCATGGCCTGGAAAGCACCGAAGGTGCTGGAAATCAGCATCGGCATGGAAATCAACAGCTACGCTTGCGCCGAACTCTACTAGGCAGCAAAAGCTATTCGTTAAATCGCCGTAGGCCTTTTGGGCGGCGCTCGGGAAGTATTCTATCGGGCGTGCTACCGAAAAGTCTGTGGCGGTTTTTTTTGACCTTGGTTTGCCGTGCTTAAAATCATAGTCCTTGGATCGGCTGCGGGCGGTGGGTTCCCACAGTGGAATTGTAATACTGAAGCCTGCCGAAGCGCCCGCAAGGGTGAAGCGCTGGCGCGCACCCAATCATCGATCGCCGTCAGCGGCGACGGTACCCATTGGTTCCTGTTCAACGCATCGCCCGACCTGCGCCAGCAGATCAACGCCACCCCGCAACTGCATCCCAATCACGGCCTGCGCACCAGCCCCATTGCCGGGGTCGTGCTGACCAACGCCGACGTCGATCATGTCGCCGGATTGCTGACGCTCAGGGAATCGATGCCGCTGGTGCTGTACGCCACCGACCGGGTGCTGGCGACGCTGAAGGCCAACAGCATCTTCAGCGCCCTCAATCCGGATTTCGTCGAGCGCCGCGCTATCGTCCTGGGAGAAAACTTCGAGCCGGTGACGACTGCGGGCGAGGCCTCGGGGCTAATCGTCGAACCGTTCCCGGTTCCCGGCAAGGTCGCGCTCTATCTCGAAGACCCGAACGCCGGCGACAATTTCGGCACCGAGCAGGGCGATACCGTCGGCGTCCGGGTGACATCAGCCGAAAGCGGCGAATACTTCTTCTATATTCCGGGCTGCGCCGAGGTGCCGGCGGACCTGGTGAGCCGCCTGCGGGGCGCGCCCCTTGTCCTGTTCGACGGGACGCTGTGGCAAGACAATGAAATGATCGACGCTGGCATCGGCGTCAAAACCGGCAAGCGCATGGGCCATATCTCCATGTCCGGGGAGGACGGTTCGATGGCGGCGTTCCGGGACCTGGACGTAGGGCGCAAAATCTACATTCACATCAACAATTCCAACCCGACCCTGCTGGACGATACGCCCGAGCGCCAAGAAGTCGAAGCCCAGGGCTGGAAAATCAGCCATGACGGCATGGAAATCACCCTATGAGCGATGTCCTCGGCTCCGAAGAACTGGAAGCGCGGCTCAACGCCATCGGCGACGAGCGCTATCACGACAAGCATCCGTTCCACAAACTCCTGCACGGCGGCAAAGCGACCAAGGGCCAGGTCCAGGCTTGGGTGCTCAACCGGTATTGTTACCAGAGCGCCATCCCAAGAAAGGATGCCGCTCTGATCTCGAAGATGATGGATTCCGACCTGCGCCGGGAATGGCGTAGCCGGATCGAGGATCACGATGGCCGAAAGTCGGGCGACGGCGGCATCGAACGCTGGCTCAAGCTCGCCGAAGGGGTCGGGCTGGACCGTGACTACGTGAAATCTACCGACGGCGCGCTTGCCGCGACAAAATTCGCCGTCGAGGCCTACGTCCGTTTTGTCGCCGAGCATTCCCTGCTCGACGCCGTCGCCTCGTCCCTGACCGAGTTGTTCGCGTCTGCCATCCACCGTGAGCGCATCGCAGGGTTTCTCGAGCATTACGACTTCGCCAACGAGACCACCCTGTCGTATTTCAATAAGCGCCTCGATGAAGCCCCCAAGGGCGTGAAGTTTGGGCTTGATTACATACTCCGCGAGGCGAAGACGGCGGAACAACAGCAAGGCGTCATCGCTGCACTTTATTTCAAGACCGATGTGCTATGGGCGCAGCTGGACGCGCTCCACCACGCCTATGTTACACCCGGGCACATTCCCCCCGGCGCCTTCCGCCCGAAGGACGCCTGATGGCCGCCGCCGTCACCATTGGCGAGGCTTCGGTGCCGCACTTGCCGCGCGGCGTGCGCCTGAAGTTCGACAAGCCCCGCGACCAATGGGTGCTGCTGGCGCCGGAACGGATGTTCGTTCTCGATGACATCGCCCTGGAAATCGTCAAATGCTGCGACGGCAAGGCTTCCGTCGCCGCCATTGCCGATGACCTGTCGGCCCGCTTCGAGGCGCCCCGCGACACCGTGGCCAAGGACATGATCATCCTGTTGCAGGACTTTGCCGACAAGGGAGTGGTGGCGGCATGAACGCCGCCAGCCCGCATATTGACCCGCCCCTGGCCATGCTTGCCGAGTTGACCTACCGCTGCCCGCTGCGCTGTCCCTATTGCTCTAACCCGCTGGAGATGACCGCCGCATCCGGCGAGTTGGACACCGGCCAATGGCTCGGCGTGATCGAGGAGGCCGCGGACATGGGGATATTGCAGATTCATTTTTCCGGCGGCGAGCCGACCGTGCGCCAGGACCTGGAAGACATGGTCGAACGTGCCGAGGCATTGGGCATCTACACCAACCTGATTACGTCCGGCGTACTGATCGACCAGGCGCGGCTGGAAGGGCTGGCCGACCGGGGGTTGCAGCATATTCAATTGAGCTTTCAGGGGACCGAGGAAGCGAGCGCGGACCGTATTGGCGGGTTCAGGGGCGGGCACCGCAAAAAACTGGAGACGGCGCGCTTGGCCAGTGAGATTGGACTGCCGTTGACCATCAACGCGGTCATGCACCGCCAGAACATGGACGACCTGGAATCCATGATCCAGATGGCTGTCGATTTCGGCGCCAAGCGCCTGGAGGTGGCGCATGTTCAATATTACGGCTGGGGCCTTCGCAACCGCGCCGCCCTGGTGCCGACCCGCGAGCAGCTAGAACACGCCACGGAAATCGTCGAGGCCGCGCGCGAACGACTGAAGGGCATTCTGGTGCTCGATTACGTGGTCCCCGATTATTACGCCAAGTACCCAAAATCGTGTATGGGTGGCTGGGGCCGACAGTTCCTCAACGTGACGCCGTCGGGCCGAGTGATGCCGTGCCATGCCGCCGAAACCATCCCCGATATGACCTTCGATTCCGTTCGCGAGCGGCCCTTGCTTGACATCTGGGAACAATCCGAGGCCTTCACGCGGTTTCGCGGCACCGGCTGGATGCCAGAACCGTGCCGGTCGTGCGACCGGCGCGAGATCGACTGGGGCGGCTGCCGCTGCCAGGCGCTGGCGCTCACGGGGAACGCCGCCGTCACCGACCCGGTGTGCGAGAAATCACCCGAGCATGAAAGGATCGCGGCGCTCGCCGCCGCCGAGGCCACGGCCGGCACCGACGAATTCGAATACCGCCGCTTCGGGCAGGGCGGCTGAGATGGCGGCCCGGCTTTGCACCGGTCTGATCATCGTGGTCCTGCTTGCGGCCACCCCCGGCATGGCCATCGCCGCCAACGGCCGAATCTACGTTACCAACGAAAAAAGCAGCAACATCACCGTGCTTGACGGGAAAAGCTACAAGGTCGTGCGCAGCTTCAAGACCTGCAAGCGGCCTCGGGGCGTTCATTTCTCCAAGGACCGCAAGCAGTTCTACGTCGGCTGCGCCGATGACAACGTCATCGCCGTTTACGAGACGGCGACGGCGAAGCTGGTCAAGCGCATCCGCGGCATCGAGGAGCCGGAAACCTTCGATCTCGCGCCGGACGGCAAGACCCTCTATGTCTCCAACGAGGAAGACGCCGCCGTGTCGTTCGTCGATATCGAAACCGGCAAGGTCATAAAAAGTGTCGAGCTGGGCGAGGAGCCGGAAGGTGTGCAGGTCACCGCCGACGGCTCCACCGTCTACGTCGCGTCCGAGGCCGCCAATCTGGTCCACGTCATCGATACCGCCTCGGCCGAAATCAAGGCCGATATCCTGGTCGGCACGAGGCCCCGGCGCTTCGCCCTGACACCGGATGAAAAGGAGCTTTGGGTTTCCGCCGAACTGGCCGGCCAGGTCGATATCATCGATACCAAGACCAACAAAACGACCGGCGACATCGTCTTCAAGCCGACCGGGTTTCGCCGCAACGAGGTGACGCCGGTCGATTTGCTGATGACGGCTGACGGCAAGACTGCCTTCGTCGCCTTGGGCCGCGCCAATCATGTTGCCGTCGTCGACGTCGCCAGCCGCAAGGTCACGGATTACATCCTCGTCGGCAAGCGGCCCTGGGGCCTGGCCCTCGGCCACGACGAAGAAACCCTTTTCGTCGCCAACGGGCTGTCGGATGATGTTTCGATTATCGACGTCGCCAGCCACCGGGTGCTGAAAACCGTTGCCGTCGGCCGGGTGCCTTACGGTATCCTGATCGATGACTGAGGCGGCGATGCGAGTTGCAGTGGTTCTGTTATTGGTCGCAATCGTGATGGCGTTTCCGTTGGCGGGCGCGCCGTCATTTTCGGCGGCAGCGGAAACGCAGCCGCTGCTGATCGGCTATCTGGAATTTACCGATGACCCGCGCTACGACGAAAAACGCGCCTATGCCCGCATTCGCGTGCGCCCACACAACCGGCCGCACCCGGGGGCAGAGATGGCCATCCACGAGAGCCACGTCCTCGGTCGCGCGCTGAAAATGAAATTCAGCCTCGAACGTGGCGAGGCAAAAACGACGGCGGGACTAATTTCCATGATCGAGCGCATGGCGGCGGCGGGGGTGCGCTATTTCCTCATCGACGCCAATGCCGCCGTGATCACCGCCTTAGGCGTGGCGACGATGGGGCAGGATTTGCTGTTGTTCAATATCTCCGAGCCTGCCGATGCCCTGCGCGGGGCAGAATGCCGGGCGCAGGTGATGCACGTTATCCCCAGCCACGCCATGATGACCGACGCCCTGGCCCAGTTCCTGGTGGCCAGGATATGGCGTGAGGTGTTGGTCCTCAAGGGCCCGGAGGGCGAGGACGCCGCCTTCGCCGCCGCCTTCGAGGCCTCGGCCCGGCGCTTCGGGGTCCGCGTTATCGCCAACCACGATTTCGTCCTCGGCAACGATCCGCGTGAGCGCGAGAAGAACAACGTCGCCCTGATGACCGCAGAGGGCGATTACGACGCCGTTTTCGTCGCCGACACTGAGGGCGAGTTTGGCCGGTATGTGCCCTATCAAACCTACCGCCCGCGCCCCATCATTGGCACCGAAGGGCTGATCGCCGAGGCTTGGCACTGGGCCTGGGAACGCCATGGCGCGCCGCAACTGAACCAGCGTTTCGAGAAATTGGCCAAGCGGCGCATGACCGGCACCGACTGGGCCGCTTGGGCGGCGGTAAAGGCGGTCGTCGAGGCTGCGGTCAGGACCAAATCGGCCGATTTCAAAACCGTTCGCACCTATCTTCGGGGCGATCAATTGACACTTGATGCCTACAAGGGCAACCCAGTCAGCTTCCGCCCCTGGGACAACCAGCTTCGCCAGCCGATCCTGCTTGGCACCCACAACGCCATTATCGAGCGCGCACCGTTGAAAGGCTTCCTGCACCCGAGCGAGAATATGGACACGCTCGGTTATGAACGCGGCGATAATAAATGCCGGCTTGGTCAATGAAAGTGATGAAGTTTTGCGCTATTTGTCGGCTTGCCTGCTTATGGAGTCCGTTGTCTGTAGACCGTCCGCTTAAGGTCATAAGGAGACATTGATCGCACCCTTCCTTCATGTCCGCTTTCGGGGACAAAGCAAACGCAGACCACAGCCCAGCCGAAGGTCCGCTCATAGCCAGAAATGGACATTGGGGTTCGACACTCTATCTAAGAGGCAATGATCAAGGAGTCGGCGGCCGGGCGCC
>Ga0315338_1001714_pt1 | contig 25459 bp, 18 predicted proteins | sample ASW8metaG_FD_204518 | JGI IMG/M metagenome (GOLD analysis project Ga0315338, IMG submission 204518) | Ammonia-oxidizing marine archaeal communities from Monterey Bay, California, United States - ASW #8 | ecosystem: Environmental > Aquatic > Marine > Coastal | place: USA: California | collected... | reverse complement strand
CAGCCGGTGGTCTGGAGCCAGGTGCGGGCGGTGGCCAGTGGGGGTGGCCCGAAGGTGTGCACCGCATCGGCCGGGAGCTCGCGCCAGCCGTTGAAGAAGGGACCCGATGAAAAGCGGTCGGGCTCGGGCTTGTTGTGGGCGCCGTGCTTGTTGCCGTTCTTCAAGACGTAGCGCAGGGCGTTCTTGACCTCGCAGGGGGTGCGCAGGATGCGATCGAAGTAGCGGTCGGCAAAGACCCGGCCCTTGCGGGCCCATAGCTTGTTCAAGCCCTTGGCGATGCGAACGGCCAGGCCCTTCAAGCCCCGCGACAGTGACTCGCGGTTCTGGGCCTCGACGATGAAGTGCAGGTGATTGCCCTGCACCGAGTAGTGATTCAACCGGAACCCGAACCGATCGCACCCCGCGGCAAATGAGCGCCGCAGTATCCGATACGGATGTTTGCTCCTCATGCTCGGCAGCCCCTCGTCGAGACGCAGTACGACATGCACCGGAAACCTCGAGGCCAAAGGCTCGCGGGTCTGATGTGACATCCCGGAGTCAGCCTGCGGTTTGCGTCCAATTCGATGCCCTTCGCGCCGCGTGAATCGAAACGTTCGCTGCGGACTGAGGTGACTACCCGGGGCCTTGCGACGACGCTTCTTGTTCTTCGATTGCATGTAGCTCTATAGCGCACAGGCGCATCGAAGTCACCCGCTAAATGTCGAATAACTGCCGCCAACAGCGCCTATTGGGCGAATGGCGAATTACGGCGGACATTTAGACCTTGCCCACTGATGGCCTCTTCTCACCCAGTTGGGTCCCTAGCCCCGCCTTGCCCCGTCACCGCCAGCGTCGGGTTAGGGCCCTTTGGGCCCCGACGCTGGCGGTGACGGGGCAAGGCGGGGCGCCCCCCGTTTTGCTCCAGAGCCCGAAGCTGAGGGGAAACAGACCCCCCCTTCATCAGGCTCAGTCACAACCCCCAAGATCATCGAAAAGATGCCCACCCCACGTCCGTACACGCCGTGACTCTCTCTCCCCCCCGCCTCCCCCCGTTTCCAACCAACCCCCTCCACCCATGAAACGCCTCCTCACCGCGCTGGTCCTGCTCACTGCTTCGGCCTCATCCATCGTGGCCCAGGCCTCTCAGCCAAGCACCACCGACCGGCGCGCCCGGTCCGATGATCTGGCCCAGCTCGTGGAATGGGCCAACCTGGAGCAGAGCTTCTCCGCAGCCCGGCGCGCCCAGGCGCTCGAGATCATCTCGGGTCACCGCACGGCCGGAACGGCCTTCAGCGATGCCGAGTTCTACATGGAGATCCGGAGGATTGTCGCCCTTGCCGACAATGGGCACTCCAACGTCTCGGACCGGCCGGTTCACGAGGCATTTGGTCTCGTCCCGATTCGCGTGTACTGGTTCTCGGACGGTCTACGGGTCGTCCGTGCACGGAGCGCCCAACGGGAATTCCTGGGCTCCCGTATCGATGGCATCGAGGGCCTCCCATTGGCAGAGATGGAGAATCGCTTGCGGGAATTCCACGGTGGGACTCGTGCCTTCTTCCGCCGCTATTCCGCCCAAGCCTTGATGCTCAGTCCCGCCCTGCTCCACGCGGTCGGGCTGAGTCGGAGCCCGCGGGAGCTGAGGCTGTCATTGGTTACCGAGGACGATGAACGCCAGGAGGTCACTCTGGCCGTAGACTTTTCCTCCAGCTCGGTTCATGCACGTCCGTGGCGCCAGCTGGTCCCTACGCCCATCGCTGGTGAGGACGACTGGGTCACGGTGCTCGACCCATCGTCGAAGTTGCCGCTCTACCTGCTGGATGAGGAGGCGAGGTTCCGCAGTGTTCCACTCAAGGACGGAGCGCTGATCTACATCCAGCTGAGGAGCAATGTCGGTTCGGACGATGAACCCATCGACGAGTTCACCAGCCAGGTGCAGGAGAGTCTGCGCGAGGGGTTCCCACATTCGATCATCCTGGACAACAGACAGAATGGAGGCGGAGACCTTTCGGAGACCGCGAAGTTCGCCCTCGGCCTGTCTTCACTCACCTATTCCGGCGGTCGGGTATACGTGATCACGGGCAGCGGGACCTTTTCGGCGGGTATCTACACGTCCTTCTACCCGAAGGCCGCCGACGCCGAACGCACGCTCATCGTCGGCGAACCGGTCGGCGATAGGGCCCGATTCTGGGCCGAGACAGGGGCACCGTTCAGGCTGGGTGACAGCGGGTACCACATCGGCTACGCCCTTCAGCTCCACGACGTGGCCGCGGGCTGTCCGGACCCGAAGATCTGTCACATGATGGGCTACCCGGAAGCCTGGAACATGGCGGTCGGAAGCCTCGATCCGGACTGGCCTGTTGCGACGCGCTTCGCCGACTACGCGGCGGGATCCGACCCGGTCCTGGAGCGCATTCTCGAGGCCGTGGCAGAGGAGATCCCCTAGAGGATTGGCCGAGAACCCTGCGCGCGCGACGTGCGGGCGATTGGGCGCCGCCCGTGGCGCCAGGTTCCACGCCTGGCCGTAGCTATTCTTGGGTTCTGGCTGCGCAGCGCCGGGCATATCCACGCGCCCGCTGAGCGCCACGGCCATGTGGCCCGCCTGCTCACGACGGGTGCCGCTGCTGCAGCTTTCCATAGTCGCGCCAGGCCTGGAATAGCTCCCGGATAGTGGCGGGCTCGCATCCATCGCGTCGGTTCGATGCCGCGATCTCGAAGGCCAGGCGCCACTGCTCGAACAGAACCCTGTATGCGTGGGCGACGCCGTGGCGCGAATCGTAGATGTGGGTGGCTTCGGAGGTGAGTCCGTTGAGTTCCAGGATCTTGAATCCTTCGGCGGCGCTGAAGGCCTCGGCGGACGGAGCTCGCATGTCGAAACGTCCGAAGTGAAAGCCCTCGAAACCGCGACTGATCTCTTCGATGCGGTCCTCGAGGGCCTGCGTCAGTAGATGGTGGCCATCCCGAAACACCGCACCGCGGCAGTGCGCTCCGAGTTGTACGAGCTCCACCGGTTCTTCCCGCGCGGGAACTTGTTGCAGTCGGTGGGCGTTGCTGAGGAAATAGATCTCAGCTGCACAGACCGCGCGTTCATCACGCAGGATGAGTTGCTCGAGGGTGCTCTGTCCGTCGCCATGCACGACGGGCAGCCGCTTCTCGGTGATCGAGAAGATCTCGCCGCGTTTCGCACCTGGCCGACGGATATAGAAGACTCCGTACTCCGGGCCCTCGACATATTCCTGCAGAAGGCAGTCGATCGCCATCTCCGTCAAGGCGCTCTGCAAGGCCTCCTCGCTCTTCAGGATCTGAACGCCCGATCCTCGCTGGCCCACATCCGGCTTCAGGATAATGGGGAAGCCATGGCCTTGCGCCGCCATGAAGGCGCGCGCGTCGGCGAGGCGCTGGACTGCAGGCGAGTCGGCGCGCAACAAGAGATGCCGCGCCACCAGCTCGCCGGAGCCAGCGAGCGCGTCGAGGATGTCGGCCTTGGATTCGCCCACGAAGCCGCCCGTCGGGATCCCGGGATTGACTGCGGTGACCAGTCGCAAGCTGTGATGGCGCAGGCCTTGCCACGCGATGTAGAAGGCTACCGGCACGTAGAACACGAGCGGTGGCCAGAATTCAAAGCTGCGCTTGCGCCGCCAGGATGCGATCAACAGCCTGCGACCTCGATAGCTGAACAGGGGCACGATCAAGCGCTGGATGCTCAGGATCGCGAGGGCAAAGAGCAGGAATGCCGGCAGGGCCCAGCGCTCGAACGAGTTCAGGAAGTCCAGGGCGCGCTGGCCTGCCAGGGCGGCGCAGCCGACGAGGATCGGCGTCCACAGCGCGCCGGCGAGCAAGAAATAGAGGGCGAATACGGAGACCCGCATGTGCAGGATCCCGGCGGCGACATAGGTCGGCAGGCGCAGTCCGGGCAGGAAGCGCGAGAGAAAGATGACGCGCGCGCCTCGGGCCTCGAACCAGTGGGTAGCACTCTCGACGCTCGAGCTCTTCACGAACCACTTTAGCGGGCGTTTCTCGAGTGCCGGCCGACCGAGCCAGCGGCCGGCCAGATAGAGCAGAAGGTCGCCGATGAAGATCCCGGCGAAGCACGCGATCGTGGCGCTCGCGAAGCCGATCCGGCCCTGGGCGATCAGCAGGCCAGCACCGATGCAGGTCAAGTCCTCGGAGACGAGTGTGGCGGCCGCCAGGAGCAAGAGCGCCAGCAAGAGGGCTGGGCCTTCGAAGCGTGGTGCGTCGAGGGGGTCAAAGGCTGCACGCGCCCGAAGAACGCGCTCTGCGCTCGCCTGGCTTCGGGTGGGGGCCTCCCCGCGCTCGACGCGCGACACGAACTCGTCAATCAGCCCCGCGACCTTCTCCGTCAAGGTCCAGATCAGGAAATGACTGGTCGCCAGCATCTGCAATTCGCTCTGGGGAACGATGCGTTCGTGCTCGCGCGCAGTCTCGGGCGGCACCAGGAAGTCGTCCGCGCCGTGCACGATCAGCATCGGTGCGCGGTAGCGGCTGAGCAGGCCGCGCAGGGGGCGCTGGTCGCTATCGTAGAAGTTCCGCGCGTACGGAACGCCTTTCTCGAGTACCTCCAGCGCTCCAAAGTGGGGCACCAGCCAGCGCAGGCCCTGGATGACGCCCAGTTGAAAGGCGTGCACCGCGTGGTTCAGGAGGTGATTCCCGAAGAGCTCGGTCTCCTGCACGCCAATCGCAGCCACAAAGCTCATTGAAAGGACGCGCTGCGGCGCGTGCTCGGCGAGATGTGCCGCCACGCCGCCGCCCATGCTGAACGCCACCACGTGCACCGCGTCGATCTCCAGTGCATCCAGCAGTTGAATCACGTAGTCCGCGTGGGCGGCGATCGAGTAGTCGGGGACATGCTGTTCGGAATCCCCGAAACCAGGCAAGTCGGGAGCCACCAGCCGATAGCGGTCGGGGAGGGCCTGGGCGAGCTTCCAGAAGTTTCCTGCATCCCCGGGGCTACCGTGTAGCAGTAGCAGCGTCGGCCGGCCCGACTCGAGCGCCTCGACCTGTCTTTCAGGGTCCTTGCCGAAGCCGTCGTCGTAGACGAGTTCGATTGTCTCGTCGGTACGCTGACCTCGGTCCACCGCCAGTACCCTTGCCACGCGCCGGCCAGGCGAGAGGTCCCTCGCCTCTTCCTGTGGCCTGTCGCTCCAGTGGACAACTCCATGGGACAGGGCCAGCAGCCCGATGTAGACCAGGGCTGCGATTTGCCATCTGCGTCGGCCCGACCTGGCGTTGCCCATGGTGAGTCCGAGCAACTATGCGAGCGGGGCGGGCGCGGCCTGCCGGTCAAGGATCTGGGCCCTGCCAGCCTTCGTCCTGCACGGAGCGCCGGGAGCGTAGGCGAGGGCCACCTTGTCCGGGTCGACCCGAACATGGATCATCGAGCGCGTCTCGGCGTCCGCCCGGTGCATGCACGGCGACCAGGCGTCAGGCGCATCGAGGTGGCTGGAGTGGAATCTGGCGAGGCGCTCGGCGCTCATCTTCCCGAGCTTTCCAAGTCGCGTCCATTCGGCAGTCCTTTGCACCCTTGCCTGTTCGGGGTCGACAGCAGAGGAACAAAGGGGTGCTTGCCCGTTGAGAAGAGGGCGCGTGACCAATTCCAGACCGTCCCAGGCAAGAGAGCTGCCGATGGGGTCCTGGGCCGTCGTCGGGTCGGGCTGGAAGGTGCACAGGAGGAATGGTTCGTATGCCGACAGATCCAGCACCGCGAGGCGCTCCTCGAGCTCCTTGCTCGATGCCGCGTCCGCATGGTCCAGGACCAGCAGGCCGCGGCTGCGGGGCGGCCTGCCTCCGGTTCCGCGGCTCGCAACGTAGCTGTTCAGGACTGCGATGGTGACCCCGAAGTCGTTGACCGCGAGCCATGTGCCGCCCGCGCTTCCGTCGCGTGGTGCCAGTGTCCACGCCTGTCCAATGCGAGTCTCGACCGGCGCAACCTCTGGCGCTCGGTCGATGAATTCGTCCCGATTGAAGAACAGCTCGTACCCCAGATCATTGCCGATCCAGCTCAGCGTGCACACGTGCGCAGTCCTTTGTCGAGCAGGCGACCTGTGTCATCGATCAAACTATGACGGGTTCTCATACGGGCTCGGGTCAGACTACGGGGGTGAACAGGGACTCGACTGCACGCTGGGATTCAAGCGCCAAGGTCTTCCTGTCGGGGGCTACGATAGGCTCCGTGCCAAAGGAGACCAATGCTCTAAATGGAGGCAGGGTCAGGAGCTCGAGGAAATGCCTTCCAAAGGTCATGCCGCCCCACCAGCAGACCGCTAGCCGCGCGGGCGGCGCCGAAGGCGGAGTGATATAGGAGATGCTGGCGCACTGCACTGCCTGCCCGGTCGAGGCCGGGACCTCGAACAGGGAGGCCTTGAAGGGAAGGACTGCCGAGCCGTCCGTACTGGTCCCCTCGGGGAAGACGACCACACCGAAGCCCCCGTCCATGCGCCGTTGAGTCTCTCGGATCACGCGCAGGAGGTCAGTCTTGCGGCCGCGCTCGACGAAGAGTGTGCCGGTCGAGCGGGCAAGAAACCCGATGACTGGCCAGCTACCGACCTCGGACTTTGCCAGGAAGAGGCAATTCAGGCAGCTGTGAAGGACCAGGATGTCGACGTAGGAGAGGTGGTTTGCAACCAGGAAGAAAGGCGGCCTGGGCGCCTCGCCGCGCACCTCCAGCCGGATTCCAAGTACGGACATGCTGCCGCGTGCCCAGGCCCTTACACATGCGTGGTGGGCGCGTCGCCCGAGCGACCCTGAAAGCAGGCTGAGCGGGCGGCTTACGAGCCAGGCCAGGTAGCAGGCCGGCGTCCACGCTGCTAGCGCGCACAACCGCCAGGTTGCCCTGATCCTTCGCACCGTTCAGGCGATGCTCGCGAGCGTCGTTGCGCTGAGCTCGGTGCTGTCGACAAGGATCAGGAAGTCGATCGTGCCGAAGGTTCGGTCGATCGCCGGAGCGCCGATGACCTTGGCTCCAAAACGCAGATACAGGGAGAAGAGCGTGGGGAATTCCACCGGGGTGCTGTCCGGTAGGGAGGCGTTCGCCGTGCCCTTGCCCGGATCAACGTCGCAGCGGAACTCCGGGCGTGGTCGCAGGGCAATCCTGGGATGGACCTTGCCGTCGCGAAGCAGTTGCCGGTACGCGCGCCTGCCCAGGGCCGGGTCCTGGCTGGTTAGCGAACTACAGCCGAAAAAGAGCCGGCGATTGTTCGAGCGCACGTAGCTGAGCATTCCACGCCAGAGCATGAACAGGACGGACTTGCTGCGGTGCTCTCTCGCGACGCAGGCTCTGCCAAGCTCGACCGCACTGGCCAGATCCTCCGGCGGAAAGGTGGAGAGGTCGTACTCGGTCTCGGAATAGAACCCGCGACCTGCCTGGGCCGCCTCTGCGACCTGCATGCGGTAGGTCCCGACGACCCCGTCCGTTTCGGAGTCGATCACCAGCAGGTGCTGGCACTGGGCGTCGAACTCGTCCTGGTCGAGTCCGGTCTCGTGGGATCCGGGCAGACCCTCGCCGAGTTCCAGGTTGAACACCTCGTAGCGCAGGCGGCAGGCGTCTTCCAGGTCGCCCCATGTGCGCGCAAAGCGCAACCGGTAGCGGCCCGAGCCCGGCTTGAGCTCCGGAATCCACTGATCGCCTCCAAGTGGTCGGCGACGCGCCTGCTGGGCCTCGGGAGATTGCGGGCCGGACGCTCTGGCCGCGGATTCCGGCACTGCAGAGGGGCTCGAAGCCCGCGCCGTGCCCGATAGTCTGTGGTTCGTCACGTGGCTCATATCGCAGCACCGCGCCCAGAATTTCAACCGCCAGGGTGGCTTTCGGCGGATTCCCAGCCCTGTGACCGATCATCCGGATCTGGTGCCGGGAAGGGCCAAAAAAACGGGTCAGGATCGCTTCCAGCCCAGGTCGGAGGTATGCATTGAGTCATGCATAGCCTTGCAGCCACCCTGTCACGCACCGGCCTGATCGTCCTGGCCTCGATTCTGGTGGGTCTCGGCGCCCACGCACAGGAACCCGTCGAAAAGACGCTCGAGCTTTCTAGCGGCGAGACGCTCCGGTATGTGGAGCGCCTACCTGTTGGTGATGACGTGCGTCCACCGTATCGGGTATTCGTCTGCCTGCCCCCCGGCAATGGAGACCGCAGCATGGTGACTGCTGCCCGAAAACACCTCGGGGACCTGGCCTGGCGTGCGGACTACATGACTGTCTACCCGGTCGCTCGGTCAGGTGGATTCGTCGGCGCGGCGGCAAGCGAGGTGGTCGAGCTCCTCGAGCACGTGCTCGACGAGCATGAAGTGGATCCGGATCAGATCGTGCTGGCTGGCCTATCGAATGGGGGCCGAGCGGTATTCGACGTGGCGCGCATCGCGCCCCAGGCCTTCGCAGCCCTCGTTGCGGTCCCGGGCGCCGCCAGCTCTGATGCGGACTTTGCAGAACTCGCCGGTACGCCCGTCTGGATGCGAGTGGGCGCCGTTGATTCCGAGAGCTGGCGCGAGGGTTCACGGTCGACGGCGGAACGCCTCAGGGGTGCTGGATGCTCGGTCGACTTCGAGCAGGTTGAAGGGCAGGGGCACGTGCTCGTGCTCGCAGACCAGCTCCTGTTCAACTGGCTCGAGAGCGCCCTGGCCCCGGCCCCACGCCGGGTTCAGTTTCCCGCACCTGACGGTCTGGCGATCGAGGCGGATCTCTACGGTGCAGATGACCGTTCACGGCCGATGGTCGTTCTCTGCCACCAGGCCAATTCGTCGCGCGGCGAGTACGCGACGATTGCACCGCGCCTGGCCGAGGCGGGCTTCAACTGCCTGGCCATCGACCAGCGTTCCGGCGCGAGGATGAACGGGGTCGAGAACGAGACCGCTGCACGTGCAAGTGCCGCTGACAAGGACCAGGAATATGTCGACGCGCGGCCCGATATCGAGGCGGCACTCGACTGGACTCACACGGCCGGATTCAAGGGGCCCCTGGTCCTCTGGGGCTCGTCGTATTCGGCAAGTTTGGCCCTGACGATCGCGGCCGACCGCAAGGATCTGGCGGCCGTCCTCAGCTTCTCACCGGGTGAGTACTTCGGAGGTGACCACCCGGTCGGTCGTGCGGCCGCGCGGGTCAAATGTCCAGTGCTGGTCGTGTCACCCGAGGCAGAGCGGGCACGTTCCGAGCCACTTGTCGAGGTGATCCAGGCCGAGCGCGTCTTCGTCATAGACGAGGGTATCGAGCATGGCTCGAAGACCCTGTTCCGCGGATCGGCCTCGGCCCTGGTCTGGAAAAACGTCCAGAAGTTCCTTACCAGGCACACGGAGCCCTAGGCGGGCCGGCACGGCGATTTTTGTGCCCGTCGGCGCGCCTTGGGGTACGCTTCAGGGTCGCCATGTTCCCCTCGGAGAATTCCCCATCCCGCGAGTCGACCCAGCCTGGCGATGAGACCAGCCTTGGGATTCCGAGTCGCGATGGCCTCGTAAGCCTGTCTCAGGCCTCCGAGGTGCTCGGTTTTCGGGGTCAGGAGCTGTGGAAGATGCTGCGTGGAGCCGGCATCACGATCCATCGCGTCGAATGGGACGAGTGCCGTGGATCGGCGATCACCCTGCGCGATCTGTTCCGCTTGCGTCAGGCCCAAAGGCCGCGCATGCCAGCGGCACGCCAGCCGGTCCGTCCACCGGCACACGTGACAGATCTGCCCCAGGCCCTCCCCGCGCCTGAGGAGCCCGGCCCGCTGGGGCCGATTCATGAACACCCGGTCCATGACCAGGCGGCGCGTGCCCGCAAGCCCGGGACCGGTGACGAGGCGAGCGTAGAGCCGCTCGATGTTTCGGAGTTTGGCGCCGATATGGACCGGCTGCGTGACCTGGTGAGCGACGCTCAGGTGCGCAACGAGTACCTCTCGGTGGAGCTGCAGCAGCTGCGCGGGCAGATGTCCAGCCAGGCGGCTCCCGAGTCCGACGTCAACCTGGCTGCGATCGCGGCTGTGCGTGATCAGGCTGCAGCAACCATGGCCGATCTCAGGGATCAGGTACGGTCGAGCGCCGAGGCGCTCGACGAGGCCGCGGAGGCCCTGGAAGTGGAGCGCGAACGCGGACGCCAGTCGGAGCAGACCGTCAAGGGTCTGCGCGCCGAACTGGTCGAGCTGTCGGATAGCCCCGCACTGAAAGAGGCGCGTGAGGCACTGCTCGAGGCGCAGGGCAAGGCCGCTCGAGTGCAGGCCGACCTCGAGCGGGCTCTGAGTCTCCAGGAGCGATCCGTGGAACGTCTCGAGCGGGAGAAGTCGGATCTTGGTGAGCGACTCACTGCCCGGGCCCGGGAGGATGAGCAAAGGCACGCCAAGACTCTCGAGGAGTCGCGCGAGGCCCTGCGCGAGGAGCGCTTGAAGGCTGAGCGTGCGCGCGAAGAAATGGAGCGCTCGCTCGCGCTCAAGGCTCGCTCGCTGTCGCGCATGGAGCGCGAGAACGAAAGTCTGGAAGAACAGCTCGTCGAACGTGCGCAGGATGAAGAGAGGCGACACGCGGCGACGCTGGAGGACTCGCGTGAGGCCCTTTCGGAACAACAGCAGAAGGCCGCGCGTGTGCGTGAGGATCTGGAGCACTCGCTTACCCTTCAGGGGAGGTCGCTCGCACGCTTCGAGCGCGAGAAGGACGAGCTTGTCGAGCAGCTTGCCGTCCGCGAGCGGGAGTTTGCCGAACAGCTGGCGGAGCTCGAGCGCGGCGAAGAGCTCCGGCACTCCAAAACCCTCGAGGAGGCCCACGAAGAGTTGTGTGGTGAGCAGGAGAAGGCGATCCAGGTGCAGGGAGACCTGGAGCGTTCCCTGACCCTTCAGGCGCGTTCGATGGCGCGACTGGAACGCGAGAAGGAGGCCCTCGTGGAGCGCCTGGAGCTTCGCGAGCGGGATGAAGTGGAGCACGGCAATCAGGCGCTGGCCGAGGCGGGCGAGGCCCTGCGCGAAGAGCAGGAAAAGGCCGCCCGGATCCTTGCCGACCAGCAGCGAACGCTCGATCTGCACAAGCGCTCGGTGGCCCGCCTGGAGCGTGAAAAAGTGGCGCTCGCCGAGCAGATCGCAGCCCAGGAGCGCGACGAGATCGAGAGGCGCGAGGCCGAAGTGGTGAATCTGGAAGCGGCCCTCGAGGCGGAGCGTGACCAGACGGAGCAGGTGCGCGAGGAGCTGGAGCGGTCACGCACGCTGCATGGCCGTGCACTGGAGCGTATGGAGCGCGAGAAACAGGCGCTGGCGGACCGGCTTGGTGCGCAAGACCGCGAAGAAGTTCAGAAGGACACCGCTGCGCTCGAGGATGCGCGCGAGGCCCTTTTGGCGGAGCAGGATCGGGCGGCCCGGGTGCAACACGACCTGGAGCGTACGCTCACTTTCCAGCGCCGCGCCCTGGAGCGGATGGAGCGCGAGAAAGAGGTGGTCGCCGAGCGCATTGCCGTGCGAGACGAGGTCGAGCGCAACAACCAGCGGTATATCGATCGACTGGAGCGTGAGGCCGAAGACCTGCGGCGGCGCCGCGGCGACTGAGCAGACGCTGCGCTCGGGCGCCTGAACACAGCTGACGTGTTCAAGGTAAGGTCGAATCCGTCGTGAGCCCCAACTGCATCGAGGGTGTCCGCGCCTCCGCTCCAGGACGATCCTCGTGGGAGTGGCTGAGGTCTCCGCAACGGATCCGACAAACCCGGCCGTTCCAGGGACCGAATTGCTGTCCACGACCAGATTTTTCCACGCGATACCCGCCGCTTCCTGCTCGGCCAGGGCCGCCAGGCCGGTCTCGAGGATCTCGCGCCGGTTGAGGGTGCAGGTTGCCAACGTGGGAGCGAGGGTCGTTTCCGTGTTTCCACCGGGACGGTGGGGGGCTAACCTCCCCGAGTGAACAAAGGACCCAGGAAACGTCGGCCGGCGAAGGCGCTCGGGATCATGCTGGGGTCGACTCTGGTTGCCCTCGCGTGCTCCGAACTGGTCTTGCGCCTCTGGAACCTGGGGCCGGCTCCGCACCCGGTCTCGACCGGAAAGGTGATCGGCGATTCGTCGGATCCTGTCCTGCGCTTCGAACACCGCCCCAACGCCGCGCGCGTGAGGGTCTTTCAGCAGAGCAGAAACGACGTTCCCCGCATCGCCCTCTACACCACCAACAGGCATGGTTTTCGAGGGCGCGATGTCGAGCTCGCGAAGCCCACCGGGACCTTTCGGGTCGCATGTCTGGGAGACTCATTCACCTTCGGCACGGGCCTCAATGACCACGAGGCCTGGCCGGCAGTGCTGCACGAGACGCTTGCGCCGGCTGATCCCGCTGCCGCCGTCGAGGTCATGAATTGTGGAGTTGGCGGCTACAACACGACCCAGGAGGCCGTCTACCTCGAAAAGCGTGTGCTCCGATTCACCCCCGATCTCGTGATCTGCTGCCTGTACCTGAACGATGTGATGATTGGCGTCAAGCCGCCCCCAGCCGAGATTGGTGAGTGGGCGCGGTCGGCCCGGCGCTGGACGCGCCCCCAGCGGGATGACTGGGTGCGGTCCCTGCGCCGGATATCGGTGCTGGCCGACCTGGTCTGTGACCGCATCTACCACTCGATCGAGTCGTCCGTCTATACCCAGCGCCACGCGGACGTATTCACCGGCGATGGAGAGGGCTGGCAGCTCGCGCGCGAGGCCCTGCTGCGCATGCGAGTGGCGGCCGAAGAGGGCGGGGCGGAATTCCTGTTGCTGCTCTATCCGCAGATGATCCGTCATGGGGAATTTCTGGCCAGCCACGAGGCCTACGCGGTCGTCAACGATTTCGCTCGCCGGGAAGGCATCCGGTGCCTCGATCTGGAGCCTGCTTTCCTGCCCCAGCCGGTCGAGGAATTCTGGGTGCATCCCACGGATCTGCACCCGAATGCGGCCGCTAACAGGGTCGCTGCGCGAGCCGTGGCCGAGTACCTGCGCGCCAGCGATCTCTTGCCATAGGGCACCGCGCGCTGCGAGCCGACCCGGCCGGAGGCGCCGTCCGGGTCCCGATTACGGTGGCCAGCACGGCTTTTTGGGGCAGGCCTGGTCGGATCGAGGCCGGTGCGCGCCGATGCACGAGGGGAGTTCCAGCCCGGGCCAGGCCGTCCGGGTGGACTGGATTTTACGTGCGGAGGTAGCTCAGCAACCCGGCCTGCCAGTAGTCTGTGCGCCTCTCTCGGATTCGCAGTGCGGATCCGTCTTTCGTATAGGCATCGCCCCACGCCCATGACCACGACGACGATCGATCCGAATGAACCGACTCTCTTCGGCCACCCGAAGGGTCTCTACACACTGTTCTTCACGGAGATGTGGGAGCGCTTCAGCTACTACGGCATGCGGGCGTTGCTCGTGCTCTACATGAGCTCGACCACGAACGGTGCCCTGGGCTGGACCAAGGGCGAAGCCCTCGCGACCTACGGCTGGTACACGATGATGGTGTACGTGGCCTCGATTCCGGGTGGTCTCATCGCCGACCGACTTCTGGGTCAGAAGAAGTGTGTGATGCTCGGTGGAGCCTTTCTGGTGGGAGGGCACGGGGTGATGGCGGTCCCCGCCTTGTGGGCCTTCTACACGGCTCTGGTCTTGATCGTGATAGGCGTTGGGCTGCTGAAGCCCAACATCTCGACCATGGTGGGTGGCCTGTACGGGCCTGGTGATCCTCGGCGTGACAAGGGATTCGCGATCTTCTACATGGGCATCAACGTCGGTGCCGCGGCCTCGGCGCTGATCGTCGGCTATGTCGGTGAGACGTATGGTTGGCACTACGGATTCGGACTGGCAGGCATTGGCATGGCCCTGGGCCAGGCGCAATTCGTGTTCGGCCAGCGCTACCTCAAGCATGTCGGCAACCTGGTGAAGTCCGGCGACGCCTCTGCTTCGGTGGACATGTCCGCGCCACTGACCAAGGTCGAGCGGGACCGGGTCTTTGTTCTGCTCGTCTCCTTCCTGATCGTGATCGTCTTCTGGGGTGCCTTCGAACAGGCCGGCGGCCTGATGAACATCTTCACCAACGAGAAGGTCGACCGGACGCTCGGGGGCATGGAGATCCCGGCCAGCATCTTCCAGTCCCTCAATCCGATCTTCATCATCCTGTTCGCGACCGTCGTCGCGGGCTACTGGCACAATCGGCTCGTGAAAGGAAAGCAGGCCTCGGCCGTCTTCAAGATGGCCGTCGGCACGATGATCATGGGCGTCGGTTTCGTGTTCATGGTCATGGCAGCCCGGGAAGGTGCGCCCCAGGAGGAGCTCGGTGTGCGCGTGCGCGAAGCCGTCGTCGCAGCCGGCTCTTCGAGCCCTGATACCACCTTCTGGGCCCAGGCCGACGCAGCCCGATCCGCCGCCGGGTCGGAGGGCGGAGAAGACGCGGGCGACGAAGCGGTCGCGCGGGTTGTCGATTCCGAGACCGACCGGATCGTTGCCACGCTCGGAGAGGTCGAGGATGAAGCCGACATGCGGCACGCGATCCACGAGGGGCTGACCAGCATCGCGGCCCAGGAGGAGGCGCCGGCCTCGGGAGACGCCGAGGCTATCGCGAGCGCCACCGAAGGGGTGGCGAATGCTTCCTACCTCTCCGCCGTCCACGCGAGCACGGCCATGATGTGGCTGATACTGGCATACCTGTTCCACACGATAGGCGAGCTGTGCTCCTCACCCGTTGCCCTCTCGTTCATCACGAAGCTGTCCCCGGCCAAGTACGCGTCGCTCATGATGGGCGTCTACTTTGCGGTTACGGGCCTCGGCAACAAGCTCGCTGGAATGATTGGTGAGCGCGTCGAGAACTTCAGCGAGTACGCCATCTTCACGGGCATCACGGTCTTTACCGTGGTCTTCAGCGGCGCGCTGCTGGTCTTCCTGAAGCCGCTGAACCGCATGACCCACGGGGCCGAGGATATCGGCGGTGGGGCACCCGAGACGGCCGACGAGGGAGCCTGAGAGTTTAGACTGAGGTTCCCGGTCCCTGCCGGGGATCTGCTCTGCCCGGAGAGTCAACCCGGTCGCTGGCCAAGGCGCCGGAGCTGGGCCCCGCCATGGACGTGGCGCGGCTACAGCGCGCACGACACCTGGAAGTCCGATGACGCCCATGATCGACAAACGCCTGGCCGCCTGTGCGATGGGGGCCATGGAACTCGAGCTGGCGCGCTCGATGAAGGGCCTGCGGCTCAAGGGCCATCCGAGCACCTGCTACCTGTCCTACCTGTTGCGTCTGCGTCAGGGCTATTCGGTCTGGGGCCGCTACGGAAGCGTCTTCTACTCGACGCCCCTGGATTCGAGCACCCTGCATGCGGATCTGCGCGTCGGGTCCTACCGCTCCGACCAGACCGTCGACGGACGCCTCGAGGAGCGAGAGGAGGATCCGGACTGGCACGACTGGCTCGAGGGACCGGAGGAGCTCGACCCGTTCACCCTGCGCTACTGCTTCTGGCGTCTGACCGAGGGGCGCCACCGTGAGGCGCTCAAGGACTACTACGACAAGAAAAAGATCAGCCTCGACGAACGTCTCTTGCACGAGGCACCCAGCGTGCGTCGGGTTCCCGCATCGCGCATCGCCACGCCCATAGCGCAGGTACGGCGCACTCGCGCCGAGGCGGAGGACTTCGTGCGCCGGACCTCGGCCCAGTTCCTGTCGCGGCCGCGGATCGACGATCCCTACGTGCAGATCAAGGAGATCGTTCAGACGCGGCTTTTGGTCAACTCCGAGGGCAGCCGCAGCGTCGCACAGGAGCGGTTCATCGAGGTGCTCCTCTATGGAGCCATGCTCGCGCCGGACGGAGTGCGTCAGACCTCGACACGCAGCTTCTACGCCCGCCGCTGGAAAGAGATGCCTGACGAGAAGCAAATGGGGGAGGCCATCGAGGCCCTGCATGAGGACCTCCTGGAGCTGATCCACTCCGAACCGATGGAGCCATACGCGGGACCGGCTCTCTTTGGCGGGACGGCAGCAGGGGTCCTCTTCCACGAGGCGATCGGCCACCGGCTCGAGGGGGAACGCCTGCTCTCGCGGTCGGAGGGGCACACCTTTGCCGGCAAGCTCGGCAAGCGAATTCTCCCGGAGGGCATCGACCTCGTGGACGATCCAACCCGGGCGCAGATCAACGGGCGATCCCTCTACGGTCACTACACCGTCGACGATGAAGGCACCCCGGCCCAGTGTGTGCGCCTGATCGAGAACGGCGTCCTGCGCCGGTTTCTTACCAGTCGCAACGGCATTCCGGGCCAGGGCGGCTCGAATGGACATGGTCGCAGTTCCAAGGGCCATGAGGTCATGGCTCGCATGGGGAATCTGATCGTCAGTTCGCGCAACCCGCTGAGTCCGGACGCGATGGTCGAGCGCTGGATGGAAGAGGTGGAGCGCCAGGATCAGCCCTTCGGCTTGCTCGTCACGAATGCGCAGAGTGGTGAGACGACGACCTCGAGCGATGCCTACGAATTCCAGGCCTTTCAGATCGACCCAACCGAGGTCTACCTGGTCGATGCGAGTAGCGGCAAGCGACGCCGGGTTCGAGACGTGAGTTTCGTGGGAACGCCGTTGGCTGCGATCCAGGGGGTCCTCGCGCTAGGAGACGATCCCGTGGTCGACAATTCCTATTGCGGTGCGGAGAGTGGAAGTGTTCCCGTAGGGACCGTTTCGCCCTCGGCCCTCCTGCGCGAGATCGAGGTTCAGCGCTCGACCAGTGCCCGTCACCATCCGTCCATACTGCGCTTTCCACCCCGTCGGTAGGCCGAGGTGTTCATGCGTACCCAGACCAGACTCCACGAACTGCCGGCTTCGCCATTCTCTTGGTACCCGCCGGCACCTTGCGACGGTTGGCAGCTCCGGCCGCACAGCTGGTTCGCCTGCGGGGTCAGCCGGCAAAAGGCAAGAGCAGGAGCCGGATCGAGGCGTCAGGCTCCACGGCTCATGAAAACCCCGGGCTAGGGGCAGACCATGCTCGAGACAGAGCGACTCATTCTGCGCCCCTGGCGCCTGAGCGACGCGGATGGCTTCGCTCGCCTGGCCGAAGATCCTGCAGTCATGCGGATGGTCGGTACCGGCGAGCCCTGGCCCGAGGAGCGTCGCCTGAAGTGGATCCAGAAGCAAATGGACCGCTTCGCCGAGCTCGGCTACTCATTCCTGGCGGTCATCGAGCGGGCCTCCGAGGAGGTGACGGGTATGTGCGGTGTGCAGCAGCTCGGGGATCGAGACCTGAAGGAGATCGGCTGGTGGGTCCGGCGCGACCGCTGGGGGCGGGGCTACGGGACGGAGGCTGCGCGGGCCGTCCGCGATTGGGCCTTCGGCGAGCTGGACTTCGAGCGTCTGGATGCGATCGCGGTTCCCGGGAATGGCGGATCCACCAACATCATGTGCAAGCTCGGCATGAGCTTGATCGGCGAGTGTGCCTACACGGAGCTCGGAGGCGACATCCCCGGCATTCAGATCGTGCACTACATGGTGCTACGGTCGGCGGTGGTGAGCTGAGCGCTCACTCGTGCACACTGACGGTGAGTCCGGTCTTCTCGATCCGTTTCCCGAACTGCATCAGCCAGCGGGAGTCGAGTTTCGAGATGCGTTCCGCTTCCGGCTGATAGGACTGGCGCTCCAGCCCGTAGAGCAGAACCCCGTGCAGGGGAATCTGGGCCTCGACCTGGCGCTCGAGGAATGCGATGTAGGCCGCTTGCTCGGCTTCCGACGGAGGCTTCCCATCGAAGGCGAGCACGCAGGTCTGGATCTTCGTGGGGCATAGCTCGGCGGCACGGCGCAGATTCTGTTCCACCCGCTCCGAAGCCATGTCCGAGCCGTTCATGCGGAGGACGCCCTCGGGCGTTGCGCTGTCGACCTTGAACCACACTTCGCCGTTCATTTTGGCCATCTGCTCCAGGCCGCGCTGAACTTTCTCACGCTGGATGAGGGAGCCGTTGGTGATGAGGACCACCCGGATATCGCCCAGGATGCCGATCTCGGCCAGGACCTCACCGATCACCGTGACAACCTCATCGAATTGTTTCGAGGTCGTAGACTCGCCATTCCCCGACATGGCGATGTCGTTCAGGCGCCTGGATCCTTCGGGCACTTCACGCTCCATGAAATCACCATTGACGGCGTCCTCGAGCATCAGGGTCAACTCTTCCCTTAGCCGTGCCAGGTCTATCTCGGGTGCTGCTCCAAGTGTCAGACCCGGGACCTGGCAATAGGCGCAGCGCCAGTTGCACGCATTGTTGGGATTCAGGTTGACTCCGATCGAGACTCCCTGAGCGCGCCGCGACACGACCGGATAGACGTACATGAAGCCGGCAGCGTCCCGGTCGTGTCTCTTGGTCGAGAGTCGCATGGCCAGGATCAGGATTGGCGTCCTTCGCCGTGCAATTCCGCCAGATGAACGTGGACGCTCGCCGCCAGGGCCTGCTGGTCGTAGCCCCCCTCAAGCAGGGAGATGAGTCTGCCCCCACAATGCCGGCGGGCCAGATCCAGGGCGCCGCGAGTCATGTCGCGGAAAGCGTCCTCGGTCAGCCGGGTCGATGATAGGGGGTCGCGTTCATGGGCGTCGAATCCGGCCGAGACGACGACCAGCTCGGGGCGGAATGCATCGAGGGCCGGCAAGACCTGGTCCTCGAAGACGCCCAACCAGTCCCGGTCGCCCGAGCGTGCGTCCATCGGGCAATTCAGAGTCGCGCCCTCACCGGCTCCGGATCCACGCTCGCCAGCGCGGCCCGTACCCGGATAGTGAGGAAACTCGTGCAGGCTAGCGTAGAAGACGCTGTCGTCCCGCTCGAAGAGGTGCTGCGTTCCGTTGCCATGGTGCACATCCCAGTCGAGCACCGCTACCCGTTCGAGTCCGTGCAGGGCCTGGGCCTGGCGCGCGACGATGGCCGCGTTGTTGAACAGGCAGAAGCCCATGGCGAGGTTCTCCTCTGCGTGGTGCCCGGGGGGGCGGGCGGCAACGAACGCATTCTTCCATTCGCCACTCACGACCCGCTCCAGCGCCAGCAACGACCCGCCGGCGGCGTGCAGGGCACTCTCGAAGGATGCCTGACATACGTTCACGTCGGGGCTGTCGACGTAATCTGCACCGGACTCGATCCGTTCGCGCACCCGTTCCACGTACTCCGCCCCGTGCACCCGCAGCAGGGACTCCAGCGAGGCACGCGGCGCCAGGCTGGTCTCGAGCTCGTCCTTCAGCCCGGTCGCGCGCAATGCCTCGTCGATGGCGCGCAGTCGTGCAGCGTTCTCCGGGTGCGCCGGACCTGTGTCGTGTGCCTGGAAGTGCGGGCTCCCGACCAGCCCCGTGCGCGACAGGCCAGCGTTCATCGCGACCTTTGGTTTCTGGAGGGCTTCTCTTCCGGCAGGCGGAAGGCCGCGCGCCCGATCTTGTCCTGGACCATCTCCGCAAAGTCGGGATCGGTCGCGAGCTCGTGCAAGGTAGCGACGGAGATGGGGGCCCTTTCCAGGTAGGTGGCCGCATCCTTGAACTTGCCCTGCAGAGCGAAGCAGCGCGCCAGGCCGAGGAGCGGGACCTCGTCGACCCGATTTCCACGCGCGAGCTCGACGGCCCGCTTGTAGTCCTTGATGGCAGAACGCAGGTCGCGCACGCGATAATGGATTTCGGCGCGCCTCGAATAGACATTCGGCCGATTCTTGCTGCGCTCGATCGCGTTGTCGTAGGGCTCCAGGAGCTGCCGACGCGCTCGGCTGTCGCGCTGCCGCGCGAGCAGGATCAGGGTTGCCTCGGACACCTCCTCCGAAGAAGAGTTCGCGAGCGGGTCGAGGCGTTTCTTGAGTGGTGGGTCGAGGCGCACGTCCAGCCTCGAGAGGGTATCGAGCAGGCCTGCCTTGTCCTCCGGCCGCAGCCGATTCGTCAAGAGCACGCCGATGACCGCTTTGACGGAATCTTCGTCGAGCTTGGCGGTGGACTGTCGGAAGTAACGCAGGATCGATTGCACGTGCCGGGGCCCGTGCGTGCTCTGGAGCAGGACGATGACCGGAGGCGTGTAGGTCGGGTTGTCGTGTCCTGTCAATGCAGACAGGGCCACCTCGATCAACTCGTCGTCGTCCTTGGCCAGGGCTTCGATGAACACGTCACGGGGACCTCCGAGTGTCTTCAGGGTGTCCAGCGCCCGTCGCCGTAGCGCACCTTCCGCCGTCGCATAGATCTCATGGACGACCGCCTGCACACGCGCGGGCTCGGAGCTGGTCGATAGGGCGACCAGCGCATTGTTCCGCGCCTCGGGAGTGCCGTGACGTGCGAGCACCAGCAGCCGGTCCGTTACGGCCGGGTTCGGGAGTTCACGCAGGGCGAGGGCGAACTGCTGAGCGCGGAAAGCTTCCGGTGTGAGGTCGCCAGCCAGGCCACCCTGGTCCTGATCAGGATCCTCACGGCGAGTTCTTGCCCGGTCTGGCTCCAGCCACGGCACGAGCAATGGTGCCGCCGATGGACCGAGGTCGATCAGGCGCTGGCGCTGGATTCGCGCCGCCTCGGCGCGGGGGGGCTCGAGCCGCTCGAGCTCCACCACGGCCTTCTCGACCGTCTTGCGCATCGGCGCAAGATGCTCGTCCGCGGTGCGGCGCAGGCGCATCAAGAGTCGCTCCAGGCTCACGTCCTGGGAGCCACCGGGCTCGGCTAAGGCGGCCCCTGGGCCAATCAGCAGCATGGCTGCGGCAATGGCGGCTGGGCGACGACAGCGGATGGTGAGAAGCCTGCGCATGGGCGAATCCGGGTGCGCCTGGACGTGCGCAACTGACCGGCCGTCACCTTAGCCGATCGTGCCCGCGCCGGCCCGGGGCATTCCGGGGATTGGGGAGCACCTGCGGGCGCGCCGCAGGACAGGGGGGCACGCCCGCGCCCTGCGGCAATCCACTGTTCAGTCGGGAATGTCAGCCCTGGCGGCGCGGCATGGGCTGCATCAGCACGTAGCGCTGCCGGCGCAGGATGCGTCCCTGCTGGGCATCCCGCTCGGGAGGGCCAGCAGGTGTTTCAGCGGTCCGGGTCCTGGCCTGGGGCAGGGGCCGCGCTTGCGGACGAGCCCCGTCGACTCCATAGAGCTGACTCAGCTCGCGTCGGTGTCTGAAGATCCAGGAGTGCACAGGTCCCGATTCGGCCGCGGGCAGTGGCAATGTTGAGGCCACCCGGGATTTCGTGGCCAGCCTTTTCTGGGGTGACGGCGGCGGCTCCGTGCGCTTCAATGGTCGGCTTGAGGACTCCCCGGATGAAGCCCGACCCCACGAACCAGGCAGCCAGCCGCAGCCATCCGCACCCGCGGCCTACGAAGGACGCGCGCGCGGCCGACCGCTACGACGTTCTCGTCGTTGGCGGTGGCCACGCAGGCATCGAGGCCGCACTCGCGGCCGCGCGCCTGGGAGCCTCGGTGGGCCTGCTGAGCTTCCGCCTGGACCGCATCGGCGAGATGAGCTGCAACCCGGCTATCGGAGGTCTTGGCAAGGGTCAGATCGTGCGGGAGGTCGATGTGCTCGGCGGGATCATGGGAGAGGTCGCCGACGAGACGGGCATCCAGTTCCGCATGCTGAACACGGGCAAGGGGGCGGCGGTACGGGCGCCACGCTGCCAGTCTGACCGGCATCTATATCGGGAGGCTGCGACCCGGCGCGTGCGCGCGGCCCAGGGCGTCGAACTGATCGAAGCCTCCGTCGTCGGGCTGGTCCTCGAAGATGGGCCGGGTTTGCACGCCGGTCAGCGCAGCACGACATGGGTACGCGGCGTCCGTCTGGCTGACGGCTCTGAGTTACGGGGCGGGTCGGTCGTGCTGACCACCGGCACATTCCTGGCAGCCGTCATGCACACGGGGGAAGAGAAGGCCGCCGGCGGGCGCGTGGGTGAAGCCTCGGCCGACGGGCTCTCCGGGGATATCGCGCGTTTGGGGCTGGAGCTCGCGCGGCTCAAGACCGGCACGCCACCGCGGCTTTCACGGGCCAGCATCGACTGGGATGGGCTGCAGGCGCAATGGGGCGACCCTGAGCCGAGGCCGTTTTCCTTCGGAACGTCGCTTCTGGATTTCCCGCGGCTGCCCCAGGTGGCCTGCTTCCTCTCGGCGACCACGCCCGCCACACACCAGATCCTGCGCGACAACATCCAGCGAGCGCCGATGTACTCGGGTCGTATCGCCGGGGTCGGTCCGCGCTACTGTCCTTCGGTCGAGGACAAGGTCATGCGCTTTGCGGACAAGGACAGTCACCAGGTCTTCCTCGAGCCCGAGAGTCTCGAGACCGACGTGATCTATGCCAATGGCATCTCGACCTCGATGCCGGCCGACATTCAGGAAGCCTTCGTTCGTACGATCCCCGGACTGGAGCGTGCGCATTTCCTGCGCCACGGGTACGCGGTCGAGTACGACTTCATCCGGCCCTTTCAGCTGGCGCCAACCCTGGCCGTACGGGCGGTCCCAGGGCTCTTCCTCGCGGGTCAGATCAATGGGACCTCGGGCTACGAAGAGGCTGCCGGGCAGGGCCTTGTTGCTGGCGCGAACGCGGCCCTGTGGCTGGCGGACCGGGAGGCGTTCGTTCTTGGGCGCCACGAGGCCTACATCGGTGTCATGATCGACGACCTGGTCGTGTCCAATCCGACCGAGCCCTACCGCATGTTCTCCAGCCGCGCGGAGTACCGCTTGCTGCTGCGCCAGGACAACGCGGATCGACGCCTGGTGCGCGGCGCCAGCCAGCTCGGCCTGGGCCGCGCGGGCGATCTGCAGCGACTCGAGGCGAAGGAGGCCCAGGTCGCCTCCTGGAAGAGTCTGCTCGAGGGCACATTCGGGCAAGACGGCAAGAGCCTGGCTCAAAAGCTCCGCAGACCGGACGTGGTCCTGAGCGGCCTGGCCGACGAGCGAACCGAATTCCGTGACCTGTCGCGCGATCCGCTGGTGCTCGAGGCCGTCGAGGTCGACGTCAAGTACGCGGGCTATCTGCAGCGCCAGACCGAGAACGTGGCGCGCCTCGAGCAGCAAGAGAATGTCGAAATCCCCGAGCACTTCGACTACGCCAATCTGACCGGGCTTGCGAGCGAGGCCCGAGAGAAGCTCGCCCGGTTGCGTCCACGCACCCTTGGCGCGGCCTCACGCATCGCAGGCGTGCGCCCGCCGGACCTGGCCTTGCTGGCCATCCATCTGCGGCGCGAGACCCTTGGAGCCACGGCCGACTAGACGGGACGGGGAGCGAATTCTGGTTCCGCTCCCGGTCGCCGCGCGGGCTATTTTTCGGCTGCTGCGTTTCTGACCTTCTTGGCGGCGAAGGGTGCGGCGAGGATGCGGTCGGCCTCGCGGAGCACGGCCTCCCATGAGGGCCTCGCATGAATGATCGTCGGGAAGATTTGGCGCACGATCCCGCGCTTGTCGATCAGGTAGGCGGTGGTCCGGTCGTAGGCGTGGGTAGCCTCTCGATTCAGGTCTGCGACGATGTCGAAGGGCACGGGATGCTCGAAGCTACGCGGAAACCTGCCGTGCGAATCGAGGTCCGTGTCCTCCTGGGCGATCGCGATGACGTGAATGTCACGCTGCTCGAATTCAGTCCACATGTCTTGCAGCTCGACCAGCTGCACCTTGCAGTAGGGTCACCAGAAGGCTCGGTATGTGGTGACGATGATGTTTTTTTCACCGATGTAGTCAGTCAGTCCGACCAGCGACCCGTCTTCACGTGGCAGCTCGAAGTCCGCGGCGCGTTGGCCGATCTGGAGCAATCGCACGTCCGTGGTCCAGTCCGACCTGAGCTCGTCAACCCTGCGGGCGCTCGCCATGGGAGCGAGGGGCAGCTCGAGGCGTCGACGCAGGAATGAGTGCTGGTCAGCGTCATCAATCAGGTACGCGACCAGATTCAGGCCAATCGTGGCCCCCGCCTCCGGAGCTTTCTCGAGCTGGAATGCAATGCGTGCCGGGAAATCGGTCAGGGCGCGCTCGAAGGGCTCCTGCAAGAACTCATTCCTCGCCAGGTCCTCGTGGGTGGTCAGGACTTCCCCGTCCAGGGTGACGCCATCGGGTACATCGATCTGGAGCACGGGCGCGATCTTCGAGTTGGCATTGCTCAACCCGGCGGGCAGTGCCAGGTCGAGAACGATCTCATAGGTCGGCCCGACCGTGAGCGCCGATGCCTCGAGCCGCGCGGAAACCTGTACCTCACCTGGGGCAATGCCGGACGAGACCAGGGACAGGATCGGGAGGAGAAGCGGGATCATGGGGAGTGCTGGAGTTGGGACGGTGATGTCAGGGTGCGCTACATCAGTACGCAATACATGCAGGAATGAGGACAGGGAGAGTTGTGAATCTCTTTGGGGGATGGGGGGGGCTGGGTTGTGTCCTGGGTTGGCGTTGGGGCTGGAGCAAGCGGGGGAGTTGGTCCGGCTCGGGGGTGGGGCATTGGCCTGGAGGACTGGAGCTAGGCCTGGGGAGGCTGGTTCTGCGTCCCCTCAGCTTCGGGCTCTGGAGCAAAACGGGTTGCGCCCCGCCTTGCCCCGTCACCGCCAGCGTCGGGGCCCAAAGGGCCGTAACCCGACGCTGGCGGTGACGGGGCAAGGCGGGGCTAGGGAGCCCGCTGGGTGAGAGGAGGCCATCGGTGGGCAAGGGGGAGAATGTCTGCCGTTGTTTGGTTGGGGCGGCGGGGCGGGCGCGGTGTGCCGGGGGCGTATGATTCACGCGGACCAGGCGGCGCAGACGGAGATCAGGCCGTGGCGGCGCCAGCCGGTGGTCTGGAGCCAGGTGCGGGCGGTGGCCAGTGGGGGTGGCCCGAAGGCGAGGGCCGCATCGGCGGGCAACTCGCGCCAGCCGTTGAAGAAGGGACCCGATGAAAAGCGATCGGGCTCGGGCTTGTTGTGGGCGCCGTGCTTGTTGCCGTTCTTCAAGACATAGCGCAGGGCGTTCTTGACCTCGCGGGGCGTGCGCAGGATGCGGTCGAAGTAGCGGTCGGCGAAGACCCGGCCCTTGCGGGCCCAGAGCTTGTTCAGGCCCTTGGCGATGCGGACGGCCAGGCCCTTCAAGCCGCGCGAGAGGGACTCTCGGTTCTGGGCCTCGACGATGAAGTGCAGGTGATTGCCCTGCACCGAGTAGTGGTTCAACCGGAACCCGAACCGATCGCACCCCGCGGCAAATGAGCGCCGCAGTATCCGATACGGATGTTTGCTCCTCATGCTCGGCAGCCCCTCGTCGAGACGCAGCACCACATGCACCGGAAACCTCGAGGCCAAGCGCTCGCGGGTCTGATGTGACACCCCAGAGTCAGCCTGCGGTTTGCGCCCAACACGATGCCCCTCGCGCCGCACAAATCGAAACGTTCGCTGCGGACAGAGGTGACTACCCGGGGCCTTGCGGCGGCGCTTCTTTTTCTTCGATTGCATGTAGCTCTATAGCTCAAGAGCACATTGAGGTCACTCGCTATATATCGAATAACTAGCGTCAACGTCATCTATTCGGCAAATGACAAACAACGGCGGACATTTTTCCACGACCCACCGATGGCCTCCTCTCACCCAGTTGGGTCCCTAGCCCCGCCTTGCCCCGTCACCGCCAGCGTCGGGTTGCGGCCCTTTGGGCCCCGACGCTGGCGGTGA
>Ga0315338_1001713_pt1 | contig 25484 bp, 27 predicted proteins | sample ASW8metaG_FD_204518 | JGI IMG/M metagenome (GOLD analysis project Ga0315338, IMG submission 204518) | Ammonia-oxidizing marine archaeal communities from Monterey Bay, California, United States - ASW #8 | ecosystem: Environmental > Aquatic > Marine > Coastal | place: USA: California | collected... | reverse complement strand
TGGCAAATCTTCTTGATGAAATGGCCGAAGATGAAGCCACTGATATAATTCAGGAGCATTCCAATGAAACTCAGGAAGAAATCCTGAGTAAGATGGAAAAACAGGATGCCGAAGTCATAAAAGATTTGATTCAATACGGAGAGGAAACTGCAGGTGGTTTAATGACGCCTGATTTTAATAAAATATTATGGAACCAAGCGGCCGCCGAAATTTTCACAAAAGTCCGGCAAGAATCAAATTCCGATACACAGCCTTATTTTTATGTTGTGGACAACCAGAATAAATTATTAGGTTTTTTCAAGCTTCGAGATTTACTCAATGCCCCTGCCTCTGCTATGGCTAAAGAATTTATCAGGCTCGAAACTCCTAAAGTAGATATCAGTGACCCCTGTGAAAAGGTTGCCAATATAATGAGTCAAGAGCATCTCAGTATTTTGCCCGTAGTCGACGAACAAAATGTAATTCACGGAGTTGTTACTTTTGATGACGTAATTCGTGTCATGGAAGATATCGCTAGTGAAGATATCTACACAATGGTCGGCACTGCAAAAGTAGATCCTTTTGCAAAAAAGACCGGTAGCAAAATTATGGCGCGCGCGCCTTGGCTGTTTACAACTTTTGTTGGAGGAATTATTAGCGCATGGATATTAGGAATATTTGATAATACTCTCTCAGAATATACAGCAATTATACTTTTTATTCCCTTTGTGATTGGCCTTGCGGGCAATGTAGGTATTCAAGGGGCTACTGTCATTGTCCGGGGTCTCGCTACTGGCGATATTCAAGAAGATAATATAACGCATATCGTAAAAAATGAAATATTAGTAGGAATGCTTAATGGAACTATTTTTGGATTTCTTTGCGGCACATTAATCAGTATTTTCGCAAAATTTTTATTAAATGCAGACCCCCTATTGGGAGTCGTTGTAGGCACTGGAATTATATTGGCAGTATCTCTTGCTTCTCTAGTTGGTTCTCTAACCCCTATTATTTTTATTAACCTGAATATTGATCCTGCCGTAAGTACTGGGCCTATTATTACAGTAGCCAACGATATACTCGGTTTAGCTATATACCTTGTTACAGCAAAAATTATTCTAGCTGCTTTCTAGTTACTCCTATTTAGGTTCCGCTAATTCAATCTCAATGATTGCAGTATCTATTTCCACATATTCACCTTCTTGCACATAAAATTCTTTTACAACACCTTCAACCTCTGAGAGCAAAGTAAAATATCCTTCAGAGATTATCTCGGCAACAGCAGTCCCTGGTACAACTTTATCTCCCTTCCTAATTAAGAATTTATCCACCTTTCCTGAAGTCATGGTGGGATACATCGCACACATGATAATATAATCCTCCATACATTCCCTCCCCCTTACAACCGAATTTTTCGACAACCTCTATTTATATAAATTTAATTTTATTAATCCGCTTTATAAGCATTATCCTTAAGTATCCATTCTAAAAAGGTCGCCAGTTTATTTAAAATGCTTTTTAAATAAAAATTGTATAAACTTAAATTATTAATAATTATTGGCAATTAAAAATGAAAATTGATACTGGTGACACCATTTATGAACCCATGTCTCGAAATACAGGCGAAGTCATTTCTGTAATAGACCATCCGGATGGGAAAATTATCAAAATCCGTTGGCGGTTGGATGGACAACTACCCCATGATACAGAGTTATTTTACAAAAAAGTCAAACGCTGTATTCGCGATGGTCTATATGAACATACTCCAGCAAATTAATGTTTATAAACGGTATGAGAAGGACGTCCTGCCAATATATTTTCTTTACCCCAATTCACTACATTTTTAAATTTGTCTGAGGCTATAAAATCATTAAACGCCTTTTCTTCGCTCCATTCAGAAACGATCAGATAAGACTGCGCATCACTAACATCTTTATATAAGAATGATTTTGAGTGACCTTCCATTTCTTCCATTACACCTAATACCGCTGTAAAAGCATCTTCGAAAACCTTTTCCTTGCCTGGTATCATCTTATAGTTCATTCCAATAGTAACCATTAATTTTTCCTTTCAAATACAAATTTAGAAATCAAATAATCAGGCAACCAACTTCAAATCTTCCTGATTGCCAGTTTGCTGAAGAAATATATTATTAATTCCAAATATTTTTTTTATCTTATGAATATTACTTTTTTTATGCCCCAAGTATAAAGAGACTTTGTTTGAAGGAACTATAAACGTAAGTTCTGGTGGAATATTTTTTAATCGTTCAATCATGGAAACCATTTTATCCCTTGCTATCAAACTGTCCACTAGGTATCTAAAAGAGGGATGATACGGACCATCCACAAGGTTTTCAAGCATCGAAGGGTCAGAATGCAATCCAACTCTAATTACGGGGATATCTGCCTTCTCAAACTCTATCATGGCTGCTTTAACCAGTTGAAGCATTCTGTCTAAACTCCAAGGTAAATATTCTCCTCTGCTGTACATTTTAAATAACGTAGTATTTCTAATAACAAGCGTGGGGTAAATTCTAACAAAATCAGGTCTCAGACCGATCACATCCTTTACAGACTGCAAAAAAGTTGATTCATCATCTTTGGGAAGCCCCGGCATCAATTGGAGTCCAAGGGTCAAATTTCTTTTTCGAATTGATTTTACTGCACCCTGTACAGTAGCAAACCCACACGGTCTACCTACCGCACTTAATACATCATTATTTGTAGATTGAATACCCAACTCGACAACTTGGACAAAATTATCTTTTAGAAAGGAAATATTAATATCATCTACTAATAAACTGTGGGTCGAAACTCTAATTGAATCGATATGGCCGGTTTTTATCCAAGGTATTACAGCATCAATAAGATTACTTTGCCTTTCGACAGTTAAACCAGTGAAACTTCCACCATAAAACGCCACTTCACGTTTCTCCGGTAAATTATTCGAATCCAAAGCATCTAAATAAGTTTGAATAGCTTCATGAACTATGTCTTGATCACTTCGCACATGGGTCCCTGTGATTTTTGATTGATTGCAAAAAGCGCAACGATAAGGGCAACCTTCATGGGGAATAAAAACGGGAATAACTAATTGTGATCGTTTTTTCACAAAAATACTATTATATTAGGTTGTCGTCCCATTAAGACTCAACAACTTGTGTATTGAAAATGAAATTATTTTTCAGATAAAAAATTTAAAAAATGCCCGTCATAAAATGGAACATCTTTTTTTCTTAAATATCACCTTTCACCTATAATTAATTTTCTTCGAAGCATTCACAATAACCATCTGGCGACCATTTAATGTTTATATAATCAGGAAATATTGTATCCTTATCATAATTTGCCAAATCTAATTGATCGCAGGTAAGATTTAGAGCGTCCTTTAAATTAGCTCCGTTTAAAAATGTATCGGTAAGCTCTGTCTGCTCAAAATTTACTCCTGAAAGATCGGCTTCACTTAATACAGCTTGTGTTAAGTCTGCTCTCGAAAGATTAGCCCCGCTGAGATCTGCTTTAATCAGATAAGCTGCTGTTAAATCTGCATCCTCCAAAGAAGCTCCGTTTAATTTAGCCTGCATGAGTTTGGCATTACAAAGATCTGCACCCTGCAAACTATTTTTGGAATCTTCTATTTCTTTCTTTCTGAGAACCCAATCTTCAAGCATACAAATTTTTCTTGTAGGAGTTGTGTAGTTAAAAGAATTAAATGAATAGTTTATCTTAAAATTTTTAAAGAAGTGAATAATACATTAAGAATTATGAGAGTAATTTTCCATGGCCATTTTTGCAGCTGCCTGTTCCGCTTCTTTTTTACTGCGACCGAATCCCTTCCCTTCGACCTCATTTTTTATCATCACAACAACCTCAAATTTTTTTGCGTGGTCTGGACCAATTTCCCTGACCACTTTATATGATGGAATGCAAACCAGTTTATTTTGTGTATATTCTTGAAGGTCACTTTTAAAATCTCTGAAAGACCAAGACTGGGCAGTTTTTGCAATCTCCTCAATCAGTAGAGGAAGAAAAACATTGGAAGCCGCCTCAAATCTACCATCACAAAATACTGCACCGGCTAAGGCTTCAAATGTATCCGCTAAAATTGATGCCTTTTCTCTGCCACCAGAAAGATCTTCGCCTCTACCTAATAAGAGATAATTTCCTAGTTTGATACTCTTTGCCAACTTTGCCAAACAAGTTTCATTAACCACAGCAGCACGAATTTTAGACAAAGTTCCTTCTGCAAATTCACTATATTCGTGTACGAGATAATCACTTACCAGGATATCCAATACTGAATCGCCCAAAAACTCCAGACGCTCGTTGTGCTTTAGCGTCTCGCTGTTTTCGTTTGCGTAGGACCTATGAGTGAGAGCCTTATTAAGTAATTTAATATCAGAAAACTTAAATTTGATTCGATCCTGCAGGGAGTTTAATTGTTCCATTCGGGTTTCTGAAAAATCCATTTGCAAACCTACCCCGAAAATTTTTTAAAAACCAAGACACCATTGGTACCACCAAAACCAAAGGAGTTTGAAATACATATATCTACATTTGCTTCCCTAGCTTGATTTGGAACATAATCAAGGTCACACTCTGGGTCTGGAGTGGTGTAATTTATTGTAGGAGGTAAGGTTCTATTTTTTATCGCCATGAGCGAATAGATAGCTTCTACTCCTCCGGCCGCACCTAAAAGATGTCCAGTCATCGATTTCGTTGAACTGACCGGGAGTTTTTTAGCGTGGTCCTTAAAAACTGTCTTTATTGCCTGGGTTTCTGTTGCATCTGCTGCTGTAGAGGTTCCATGTGCATTGACATAATCAACATCATCTTTATTTATCCCGGCGTTATTTAATGCCAGGTTAATGCAACGGGCCGCACCTTCACCACTCGGAGCAGTGGCCGTAATATGGTGAGCATCCCCATTGAGCGAATATCCGATAATTTCCCCAAGAATTGGAGCTTCTCTTTTTTTCGCAAATTCTAGCTCCTCAAGGATAAGTACACCACAACCTTCCCCTATTACAAAGCCATCTCGATCCATATCAAAGGGGCGGCTTGCACCTTGAGGATCATCATTACGATGTGACAATGCCTTAGCTGCGTTGAACCCAGCCACACAAAGGGGAGTGATAACAGATTCCGTTCCACCCGCAAACATCACATCCGCATCACCATACTGTATGAGGCGGGCTGCTTCGCCAATGGAGTGAGTACCCGTTGCACAAGCAGTAACTACGCAGGAATTGGGCCCTTTAGCACCCGTTTGGATAGAAACGTGCCCAGATGCAAGATTCGCAATCAGCATGGGTATAAAAAAAGGAGTGATTTTTTTGGCTCCTTTTTCTTGATAAATAAGATGATACTTTTCGATTGCGGGAAGACCGCCAAGGCCTACGCCAACAATAACTCCTACCCTCTCGGCATTTGTGTCATTAATTTCCAATCCAGATTCATCCAAAGCCATTTTGCTACACGCCATCGCATAATGGATAAACCTATCCATCTTTTTTATATCTTTATGGTCAATATAATCTTTTGGATCAAACCCTTTAACTTCACCCGCAATCTTAACAGGGAAATCATCATCAGGGGTAAAGCTTTTTATAAGGTCAACACCCGTACGACCGTTAAATAAAGCCTCTTCGTTCGCTTTCGCTCCTAATCCTAAAGGAGAAACGATCCCCAATCCAGTAACAACCACTCGCTTTTTCATCTATTCACCTTAGGGATGAGGAAAGCTATCTAACTTGTCTGACCTTTAATATAATCGACTGCATTTTGAACAGAAGCAATCTTTTCTGCATCTTCATCAGGAATCTCAATATCAAATTCTTCTTCCAGAGCCATGACAAGTTCTACAGTATCCAAGGAATCGGCACCCAAATCATCAATAAACGAAGCTTCAGGTTTCACTTGGTTTTCATCAACCCCTAATTGATCGACTATAATTTCTTTTACTTTTTCTTCAACAGACATAATTTTTCAAACTCCTAGTTGGAATTACATCAACATACCACCGTTTACATTTATTACCTGCCCTGTAATGTAACTGGCATTCTCTGAAACTAAAAATGAAACACAACGCGCTACATCTTCCGGCTGCCCTAATCGTGCAAGCGGAATTTGCTCTATTAATTTTTCTCGAACCGACTTTTCTAAAACCTGAGTCATCTCTGTATCGATAAATCCAGGTGCTACGGCGTTGGCACGAATACCTCGAGGCGCCACCTCTCTGGCCAGGGTTTTGGTAAAACCAATTAATCCTGCTTTTGAAGCCGAATAATTTGCCTGACCAAAATTTCCCATGACTCCCACAATGGATGCAATATTTATGATTACACCGCTTTTCTGCTTCATCATTTGTTTCGCAGCCTGCTGGCTACAAAGAAAACTACCTTTTAGATTAATATTTAATACAAGATCCCAGTCCACTTCTTTCATGCGTACCAATAATCCATCTCGAGTGATACCGGCATTATTAACAACAATATCCACCGGCTTGTATTCTTTTATAATCGAATCGAAAACACTTTGTACATCCGCGGCACTTGAAACATCTATTTGAACTGCAGAGGCTTTCCCTCCTCTCCCTTTTATTTCCGCAACCGTTTTCTCAGCACCGTCGAAGTTGACATCCCCCAAAATAACATGGGCGCCCTGCCTCGCCAACTCTTCACTAATGATTCTTCCGATTCCTTGTGCTCCACCCGTTATCAACGCAATTTTTCCATTTAGCTCCATCTTTTTTATTTCCAATTTCTATATTATTGTATAGCTGAAAGGGTTTGTGATAATGATTCTCTGTCACCCACCTGATAACAATTAATACTTTTATCGAACCTTTTCATCAATCCGCTTAAAACTTTTCCGGAGCCTAATTCCACCACTGTATCAATTTCACGATCCACAATGCATTGCATAGTCTCAGACCATCGAACCGACGAGCATACTTGTTTCACCAAAGATTCTCTTGCATCAACTCCTAAGGTGATTGGTTTTGCCTCAATATTATTTATGATAGGAAAGGACAGGTCATAAAACGCAGTATCTTTTAACTCTTTTTGAAGCTTGATTTCAGCAGGTTTCATAAGCTCGCTATGAAATGGAGCGCTCACAGGCAACACCACTGTTTTTTTAGCCCCTGCTGCTAAAGCATCCTTAGAAACCTTTTCAACGCCTTCCTTGTGTCCGGCAATTACATTCTGAGTAGGACTATTTAAATTAGCAAGTTGAACAATGTTAGAATCGCTAGAAACCTTATCGCATAACTCCTGAATGGTATCTACAGGCAACCCGATAATGGCCGCCATAGAACCCCTTCCAACAGGAACCGCTTCCTGCATAAATTTTCCTCTTAAATGCACCAACCGGACAGCATCACTAAATTTCAAGGCACCTGCAGAAACTAAGGCCGAGAATTCTCCCAAGCTGTGTCCGGCCGCAAGTAGGGGATTAATACCATTTTCCCTTAACATTTTCAAGGCCATTGTACTATGAACTAACAAGGCAGGCTGTGTGTTTTCAGTTAACTTTAGAATCTCATCAGGCCCATTAAAACAAATACTTGCAAGATCATATCCAAGCACTTCATTGGCCTCTTCAAATAATTGCCTGGCCGCTGGAACATGCTCATAAAAATCCTTACCCATGCCTATAAATTGTGCCCCCTGGCCTGGAAATACAAAAGCTATTTTCACCATTTAATTACCGCAGACCCCCAAGTCAAACCGGCCCCCACAACACCCAAAACCGAAACATCACCCGGTTTAATTTTACCTTCGGCTTTAGCCTCTGAAATTCCAATAGGGATAGATGCAGCAGAGGTATTTCCATATTTTTGGATCGTCATATAAATTTTTTCCTCAGCAAAACCTAATTTTTCACCTACCGCGCTAATAATTCTCTTGTTTGCCTGATGAGGAATAAGAAGATTGACCTCTTTTATATTAATACCGTTAAAATCCAATGCCTCTTGGATTACATCTGTCATCCTTTTTACAGCCACTTTAAAAGTTGCATTTCCAGACATTTTTATAAAATAATTTTTTTTTTCAATATCTTCCTTGTTAATCCCAGACTTACCAATCCCGCCAGGAACTGAAATGAGATCCGTCAAGGTCCCATCAGAATGAATATGTGAAGATAAAATACCAACAGGCTTTGGCCGCTCCATTCTTTTTAACAAGACCGCTCCTGCCCCATCACCAAAAAGAATACAGGTTGACCTGTCCGACCAATCAACAATTCTAGAATTCACTTCACTGCCAATCACCAAAATATGCTCATAGCGCCCTGCTTTAAGATATTGCTCAGCAATGGACAATCCAAAAATAAAACCGGAGCAAACCGCAGAAATATCATATGCAGCTGAATTAAACGCCTCCAACTCTTTTTGCACAAAGCATGCAGTAGAAGGAAATAGTACGTCGGGGCTCGAGGTGCAAACAATGATCATGTCAACTTGATCCGGGCTCACATTAGCAGACTTAAGAGCTTTTTTTGCAGCACCGACAGCCATGGTAGAAGCAGATTCGTTTTCTGCGGCAATCCTGCGTTCTTTAATTCCAGTACGAGTGAAAATCCACTCATCTGATGTATTGATAGAATTTTCTAAATCATAATTAGTGAGAATTCTATCAGGCAAATAAGATCCCGTTCCCGCAACTGCGGCTTTAAAGTTTGAAATAGGATTCATCGAGGAAAGTTTATCTGGTTTCTTTAGGTTTTGAATCTGTGGATGAATGGATGTCTTCTCTATTTTGTTGGCCTTCTTTACCCCCAAAGGCAATATCTTTTATCTGCCCCCAGAGTGTTGCTTTAGAATTATCAATATCTGAGAGGTTCAATTCGATATCCCGCTTTATATGTTCAATAATATTTTTTTCGCTCAATTCTTGGGCGCGGTTAATAGCATTCTTGATAGCTTTTGGGGAAGAACTTCCATGAGCAATAATGACTACCCCATTCACTCCTAATAACGGAGCACCACCCGTCTCTGAGTAATCCACCTTTTTTTTAAATTCAACCAACTTCGGTTTCAATAGTAAATAACCTAATTTGCTAAGCCAATCGCTCTGAAACATAAGCTTGAGGCTTGACCCTATCATTTCCGCAAGGCTTTCACTAATTTTGAGAGCCACGTTCCCAGTAAAACCATCGCAGACAACCACATCTGCATTGCCCTGATAAACCTCTTTTCCTTCCAAATTGCCTATAAAATTTATATGACTATTTTTCAGCATTTGAAAAGTCTCTTTGACAATTTCATTACCTTTGCCATCCTCTTCGCCAATACTCAAGAGACCGACACTGGGATTCTCTTTTCCTAGAATGTATTCCGCGAAAACATGCCCCATGATACCAAACTGAAAAAGCTGATTGGTTTTACAATCAACATTTGCACCCGCATCTAAAAGAATAGAGATTCCTTTTGAAGTTGGTAATTGAATGGCTATGGCAGGTCGGTCCACTCCTTTCACTGGTCGGAGAATTACTGTCGAGTATGCTAGAACTGCACCGGTATTCCCTGCACTCAAAAACGCGGCACCAACACCCTGTTTTACTAAATCTAAGCCAACCTTCATCGAAGATTTTTTTTTCGAGCGAAGAGCTTTGCCCGGGATATCATGCATTTCCACAACTTGTTCTGCATGAACTATCTCAATAGGCAGTGTATGGTCAGGGTCATGTTTATCTAGTTCAGCTTGAATTCGTTCTGTTAACCCCGTTAGAATTATCTTCGTATTATATTCTCGAGCAGCCAGGACAGCACCTTCTACCACGGCCTCCGGGGCATGGTCGCCTCCCATGGCATCAACCACGATTTTCATCCCAGGTACCTTCCTTTCAACTGTATTACAGGAAAATCTTTAGTGAGGATTTTGAAATAATAAGAGCTACAATACCTTAAACCGCTTCTACTTCCATTATTTCTTTGCCTTTATAATGACCACAATGAGCACAAATATGGTGAGGCCGCACCATTTCATGACATTGGGGGCACTCCGTATAGGAGGGGGTTTTAAGGCTCAAGTGAGACCTTCTCATTCCCTGCTTGGACTTCGATGTCTTTTTCTTCGGAACTGCCATTTATTCTCCCTATTTCAACTTTTTTTAATGTTTTTAACACAGCAAAACGAGGATCTACCTCTCCTTCTTTTTGACACTCGCATTGATTGGTGTTGAGATCATTACCGCATTCTGAGCAAATGCCTTTGCAACCTTCATTGCACAAACGAATCAAAGGCACATCAAGTAAGATGTTATCTCGAATCGAACCACTCAAATCGACTCGACCCTCTTTATAAATCTCTTGTTCTATATCTATCTCTTTAACTTCAACTTCAGTTCCAGGAGATTGTTCTTTTGCTTGTGGAATAAAGTGAACTTGAATTTTATTCTTTACATTTAAAGAATACGGTTTCAAACATCTTGTGCAAGCGACCTGAAGCGAGGCCTGCAAATCGCCAGCAAAAAAAATATCTCGTTCTATCCTCGTCAGCTTTCCATTTACTCTAACACTACTATTTAGAGAACAATCCGGTTGATTAACTCCAAATTTCTCTTTTGCGGCTAGCAAACTAAAATTAAAACCCCCATCAGGGATTTCTTCAATTTCAAAAATCATGGTCGCCCTTTAAATTCAAATCTTTTTAAAACCGGAAACCAAGATCGGCAGGAAGGACAATAAAGCAAAATGTTAGCTTTTATGATAAAACCAGTCAAGAAAATAATGTTACTTCCATTATCAAGACCTTGGATGGAATTTCTGATAAATCTCCAACATTCTTTTGCCCAGTATATGGGTATAGATTTGTGTAGTGGAGATATCGGAATGGCCAAGCATCTGCTGAACCGAACGCAGGTCAGCGCCTCTTTCCAAAAGATGTGTAGCAAATGCATGGCGCAAAGTATGCGGCGAAACACTAGCTTTTATGTTCACTTTAGCCACATAACCTTTTAATATTTTCCAGAATCCTTGCCGGGTCATGCCCAGCCCTCTTCGAGTTAGAAATAATTCATCGGCTTTCCGGCCATCTTTTCGGCTAGAAATAAGAGCCCGCCGTGAATTTAAAAGATAGTTCTCTACCGCTCTTTTAGCCAGAGTCCCTATAGGCACGATACGCTCTTTACTCCCTTTACCTAATGTTCGCAAATAACCAACTTCCAAATTCAACTGACTGATTTTAAGGCTAACTAACTCTGAAACCCGCAAACCACTAGCATAAAGGATTTCAAGCATAGCCTTATCACGGAGTCCTAACTTAGAGTTCAAATCTGGTCCTTTTAATAATTTCTCTACATCTTCATGAGTTAAAACATCTGGCAACTTGCGCCAACGCTTTGGAGTCTCGAGAATTATTGCAGGATTATTTTTTAGCTGTTTATCCTGACACAGGTATTTGAAAAATGATTTAATAGAGGACAAACTGCGGGCAACCGAAGAGGCGGACATTCCCTGGCTTTTCAGAGAAATTAAAAAGCTACGGATATTCGCTGTTGTAACAGAGTCCAGTTTTTTACCGGAAAGTCCAGTTGAAAACCTTATTAAATCACAGCGATAAGCTGATATTGTATGGGGCGAATTTCTTTTCTCAATTCGCAAATAATCTGAAAATTCTTGAATGAGAGTTTCCATATTCAAATCATGCTATAATATTCAATGAGTTACAAATAAATATTTTTATTTTGTTTCTTACTATCAATCTGTTATTCTACCTTTTAGAAAAAATTTTTGAAATAAAACTTATGTTCCCCTATTGGTATATCCCATCCCAGAAACTTCGTAACAGTTAAACTCCGCTTCCCGCGGCCCCTCTTCACAGAAAATAAAAAGTATAAAAGGCCTCTTTGTGACCCTAAAGTATACATTGAGTTAATTAAGTTTAAGTAATTGATAATAAATGAAAAAATGCTAGATCAAAAATCCATAAGAAACATTGGTATTATTGCTCACGTTGACCACGGGAAAACTACTTTAGTGGACTGCCTATTAAAACAAAGCGGTATGTTCCGTGACAGCGAGCTCTCTGGTAGTTGCATCATGGATTGCAACGAATTAGAAAAAGAGCGTGGTATTACCATTTTCTCAAAAAATGCAGCTATATTTTATAAGGATCATAAAATCAATATTATCGATACCCCCGGTCATGCCGATTTCGGTGGCGAGGTCGAGCGTATATTAAAAATGGTCAATGGGGTATTGCTTTTAGCTGATGCTGTTGAGGGCCCTATGCCGCAAACGCGGTTTGTATTAAAAAAATCTTTAGAACTTGGGCTGAATCCAATTGTGGTCGTTAATAAAATTGATCGCCCCGCATCCCGGATAGAGCAAGTTGTGGATGAAGTTTTTGATTTGTTCGTTGATTTAGGAGCCAATGATAAACAATTAGACTTTCCTATTATTTATACTTCGGCTAAACAAGGTATTTCAAGATCTACACCTTTGGCGCCGAACAACGATATCACCCCTCTTCTTGATATGATTATCGAAAAAGTACCCAGCCACGAAGGCGATCCGGAAGCCGGATTTCAAATGCTGGTTTCCTCCATGGATTATGATGATTATGTCGGCAGGATTGCCGTTGGAAAAGTAAATCGTGGTCGCGTTCAGGCCAAGAAAAATTATACCCAGATAGACCGCAATGGTGATCTCCAAAATTTTTCTTTGTCAAAACTATATACATATGAAGGACTAAAAAAAATAGAGTCCGAAATAGCAACAACCGGAGATATTATAGGTATTGCTGGTATGAAGGAGGTTGAAGTTGGCGAAACAATTACGGACACAGAATTCCCAGATGCTTTACCTGTCCTTGAAATCGATGAACCAACCCTTGCTATTCATTTTTCTTCAAACTCATCCCCTTTTGCCGGACGCGAAGGAGAGTTCGTAACGTCTAGACAAATTCGTGATCGATTATTCCGTGAAATCCGTTCGAATGTTTCATTGAGGGTCGAGGAAACTGATACGCAGGATACTTTTAAAGTTTCTGGAAGAGGTGAACTTCATCTTACCATTCTCATTGAAACCATGCGCCGCGAGGGCTACGAGTTTTGCATCTCCCGACCTGAGGTTTTAATAAAAGAAATAAACGGAAAACCCCATGAACCGGAAGAGTTTGTTATTGTTGATATTGAAGAAACTTATCTAGGCAATGTTATGGAGGTCATGGGAAAAAGAAAAGCCGCTCTGCAAAACATGGCCCAAAAAGAAGGAAATTGCCGACTTGAGTTTGTCATACCCACGCGTGGATTATTTGGGTTCCGGTCTGAATTTCTCACTCTGACAAAAGGTACCGGCGTATTAAATAGAATTTTTCATAAATTTATTCCCCATTGCGGAGAAATTGCCCAAAGAATTAATGGGGTTTTAATTGCTCTAGAAAATGGTTCCACAACTGGATTTTCACTATTCAATCTTCAAGAACGTGGAGCATTGTTTTGGGGACCAGGAGAAGAAGTATATACAGGAATGATTGTGGGAGTAAATAACAAAGACAATGACCTTGTTGTAAATGTTTGCAAAGAAAAAAAACTAACAAATATGAGAGCCTCTGGGTCGGATGTAAATATCATCCTTACACCTGCCACAAAAATGAGCCTTGAACAAATTCTTAGTTTTTTGAACGAGGATGAATTGGCAGAAATTACTCCAAAAAATATCCGCTTGCGAAAAAAGATTCTCAACGAAAATGATAGAAAAAGGTATTTGAAATCCTCAAGTCAGGTTGCCGCGCCAGCCTCACAATAGGTATAACCTATTATTGACCCAAAAAACAAAGAACTATTACCTATTTTCAAAAGCGTTTCAAAAGAATGTAGAGTTAATTAATAAAAAAAGTTCAATTGTGTTAATGTTACATGGCTTTTTAATTTTAATTTAAGAGATATACGTATTAAAATTTAAGCAATTCCTTCTATATGGATTAAAATAATTCATGCAACGTACTACCCTTCTTCAGCATATTCGTCGACAAGAAAAATTAATTCCTGGTGCTACAGGAGAATTTACCAGTTTGTTAGCCGAAATAATGATGGCGTCAAAAATTATTTCCCAAGCGGTTAATAGTGCTGGAATCGGGGAAAATATCCTTGGCCTAACAGGCAAAATCAATATTCAAGGGGAAGAAGTTCAAAAGCTAGATGAATTTTCTGACCTCACCTTTACAAATATAATTGGCAATTCAGGAACAGTATGCGCGATCACTTCCGAAGAAAGAGAGGATCCATATATAATTCCACCTGAAGATGATCCAGGAAAATATATATTTGTTATGGATCCACTAGACGGCTCCTCTAATATTGACGTAAATGTCAGCATAGGGACCATATTTTCTATATACCGAAAAAAGAGTGTGAGAGGTACCGTAACAAACGAAGACATTCTACAAAAAGGAGAAGAGCAAGTCGCTGCTGGTTATATAGTTTACGGATCCAGCACGATTTTTGTCTACACTTCTGGTCAAGGAGTTCATGGTTTTACACTAGACCCCTCATTAGGAGAGTTTTTTCTTTCTCATCCGAACCTGAAAATTCCTGATCAAGGTTCTGTTTATAGCGCTAATGAAGGCAACTGGGGTATTTGGGATGAAAATCAGAAGAATCTTGTGTCCTATCTAAAAGAAGACAAGCCTTCTTCTGGTAGACCTTATAAACTTCGCTATGTCGGTTCGCTGGTGGCTGACTTTCACCGTACTTTGTTAAAAGGCGGTCTATTCATGTATCCGAAAGACAAAAATAGCCCTAACGGTAAATTGCGGTTCTTTTTCGAGGCAGCACCTCTTGCATTCATAGTGGAAAATGCTGGTGGAAAAGCCTCTACAGGTGATAAACGTATTCTGGATATTGTTCCTAAGGATCTTCATGACCGACTACCTCTATTTATCGGAAGTAAAAATGATGTGGAAATGGCAGAAACTCATCTCGCAGCAAAGATTAATGAAGGGGGTTGGTTTAAGTGGTTAAGCGGCTAAAATTACATACGCAAACGGCCTCAAGCGATCCTTCTTTAAAACCGCATTCCTTGCTTTTCCATTACTAACAATAAATAAAAATCTAACTTTATAACAACTATGAAATTACAAAGTATCCGTGGCGTAAAAGACATATTGCCTAACGAAATTTGGAAATGGCAATGGGTCGAATTTATCGCACACAAAATTTTCCCTCGCTACGGGTTTAAAGAAATTCGAATTCCTATATTTGAAGACACACGGCTATTTTCTCGCAGTATAGGAGAAACAACAGATATCGTAGAAAAGGAGATGTATACCTTTGAAGATAGAGGTGGTGATTCAATAACTTTACGACCTGAAGGAACTGCATCGGTTGTTCGCGCTTATATTGAACATAAAATGTACGCTCCTCCATCCGTAACCAAAATGTTTTATATTGGCCCCATGTTCCGATATGAGCGGCCCCAAGCTGGAAGGCTGCGGCAGTTTTATCAAATCGGAGTTGAAGCAATGGGATCTCCTAGCCCTACAGTTGATGTAGAAGTGATGACAATGCTCATCGAATTTTTTCACGAATTGGGCATAGAGAATGCCAAACTCCAGATTAATAGCCTTGGAAACTATAGTTGCCGTCACCAATACAGGAAATTTTTAAAATTAGAAATTAAAAAATATCTCAATCAACTTTGCAAGAACTGTATCAACCGGTATGAAAGGAACCCATTACGCATACTCGATTGCAAAGTTGGACAATGTAAAGAAGTAGCTAAAGACCTACCCAAAATGATAGATCATTTGGATGAAACCAGTGAGCAACACTTTACAGAAGTACAAAAATTGTTAGATATTGCAAATACCCCTTACACCATTAACACAAATCTAGTACGCGGGCTGGACTACTACAATATGACCGCGTTTGAAGTGACCTCAGAAAACCTGGGATCACAAAATGCTATTTGTGGTGGCGGCCGATACGATACCTTGGTTGAGGAACTTTCTGGGCCTTCTACTCCATGTTTTGGATTTGCCTTGGGAATGGAGCGACTGGTCTCATTAATCCCCTTTAAAGAAGAAGCAAACCCCAATAATAATTCTGATATCTTTTTGATTTGCCTCGGTGAGACTGCCAAAATTCCCGGTTTTCAAGCGGCGCATGAACTTAGACTTGCAGGTTTTAAAGTAGAACGTGATTATGAAATGGCTAGCATGAAAAGTCAGATGCGTAAAGCCAATAAATCAAATTGTCGCTTCACCCTAATAATAGGAGAAAGTGAAGTAGATTCAGGAAAATACGTATTAAAAAATATGGAAAACAGTGAGCAGCACAAAATTGATTCAAAATCTCTAACTTCTGAAATCGAGAAAAGGGCTAAAATAAAAAATTAATCTATTCAAAGTTTTAGCACTATATAGCTAGGTTTATCCAAATGTTGTATGACAATATTGACCCTTCGCAGGTGGTCATGTTAAATTAGTTTCTTTGTTATCTAATTCAAGTTTAAGAGCGCTATATGGCAAGCAAAGAATTGGAAGTTTTGGAAGATTATATAATCCAGAACAAACTAAAAATTACTAAACAAAGACGCGCCGTGCTGAACGCATTTATTGATTGTGAAAATCATGTCAGCGCGGAAGAGCTATATAATCTGGTTACTGCTATAGAGCCTAAAGTCGGACTAGCAACGGTCTATCGGACCTTGGCACTTTTAACCCAAAGCGGCCTTGCATCAGAATTGGATTTTGGTGATGGACAAAAAAGGTATGAGCATAAGTACATGCATAGTCATCACGATCATATGATCTGCACCGAATGTGGAAAAATTATCGAATTTAATCATCCCCTGATTGAAAAATTCCAGGAAGAAGTTGCCAGCCGCAACGGTTTTACCATCACCTCCCACAAACTCGACATGTTCGGCCTTTGTAGCGAATGCCGTTAACTTATTCTGACTAGCTTACTTTCCAGAATCTAATTACCAGGCCTAATCAGATTTATAAAATGGATTTGGCGCAACGGAAACCTATAAAGTTATAGACTTCGTTCATAATTTGACCGTAGGTAGTGACTTTCGGAAAAACTTTATTTTTTGGGTGAAGCCATACGCGGTTTGTTATTCTTAAAGCACCTGCAGAAGAATTAAACGAACCACCACGTACTATTTTTGACTCACCGGTTTCAGGTCCTGTTGGATTATTCTGGGTGCGGATTTGATAGTAAGGTTCATACCAGTCATCGACCCATTCCCATACATTTCCCATCATATCATATAAACCATATTGATTAGGTAGTTTAGAACCTATAACCTTCGTATTTCCCTTAGAGTTTTCTTCATACCAGGTATATTGTTCATTAACCATATTTCCCCAGAAATACCGTGTTTGGGCGCCTCCTCGGGCTGAATATTCCCATTCAGCCTCCGTTGGCAACCGGCAGTTACCCCCGGATTTTTTTATAAATTTCTGAATATTTTCATAATTGACTTGCTCAACAGGCAAATCTGCGCCAGAAAATTTTGAAGGATTATATCCCATCAACTTTTCCCAGCGAGCTTGAGTGACCTCAAACTTATCCATATAAAAATCGCTCAAACAAACTTTATGCTCCGGTTTCTCATCTTCCTGGGTATAATCATTACCCATAACAAAGCAGCCCCCTTTAATAAACACCATTCCCTCTGGAGCCTTATCTGCCTTTTCCTGATCCTCAGGGCTGATCTTAATGGGAACTATACCTTGCTCGGATAATTGTACCGACTCTTCAATTATTTCTGGCAATTCCGATAAGCTTGGGTGCAAAGCATCCTCTGCCTTATCAACCGGTTGATCTGAGCAGGCATATAAAAAGAAAAATAAAGCAAATGGAATAAATAATTTAAAAAGTCGCATTTTTTTAGTAAGAATTGTAAAAGGGTTGAATCATAACATTTTAAGTATGTTTTACAAAAAATAATGCCATCAACTAGTATTTTTAATAGATAGCCCAAGGAAAAACAGGAAATATCCTAAAAATACCAATATTCACTCAAATTTGGCTATTAAATGTGTAAAAATAATCGAAACAACTTGATTTATGGATCCATGCCCTTTTGATATATATAGTCCAAATCAGCTCATATTCGATTTATTTATGAAAAATCAAAACTTTCAATTGACACTAAATACTTTTGGATTAAAATATATGGATACCACCTTGCTTTATAATTAATTACGGACGCTCAAACATTTGGGGGGGGAAGGGAATCCTTGCTCTTTTCACTGTAGGAGTGGAAGGTCATGGAGTTGAATTCATTCAACTCCATGATCCCAATCTTTCTGTATCTATTAAACTAATCTGTAAACATCTCCGCAAAAGAAGCCTTCAAATTTTCTACAACAGAAGGATCAGCCAGGGTAGAAATATCCCCCAACTGCTCTGCTTCGTTAGCTGCAATTTTTCTTAATATTCGTCTCATAATTTTCCCAGATCTTGTCTTTGGTAAAGCAGGAGCCCAATGAATCACATCGGGTGCCGCAATTGGACCAATCTCTTTACGGACAAAATTTATCAGTGATTTTTTCAAATCATCGCTTTCTTTGATCCCTGCCATAAGGGAAACATATGCATAGATCCCTTGCCCTTTGATTTCATGCGGATAACCCACCACAGCCGCCTCTGCTATTGCTTCATGCAAAACCAATGCAGACTCTATCTCAGCCGTTCCGATTCTATGGCCTGAAACATTGATAACATCATCAACGCGGCCAGTGATCCAATAATAGCCATCCTTATCACGGCTGCACCCATCACCAGTAAAATAATATCCTGGGTAAAGTTTGAAGTAAGTTTCTTCAAAACGACCATGATCTTTATATATGGTCCGCATTTGGCTCGGCCAAGGCTCCTCTAAAGCCAATACCCCAGTCACTCCGTTTCCTTCCACAACCTTTCCCGTTTCCGTTTCAATGACTACGGGTTTTACCCCAAAAAAAGGCAGAGTTGCTGACCCAGGTTTTGTAGGAGTGCATCCAGGTAGTGGGGTAATCAATATTCCACCGGTTTCTGTTTGCCACCAGGTATCCACAATCGGGCACTTTCCTTTTCCTATATTCTTGTGATACCAACGCCAGGCTTCCGGATTTATTGGTTCACCCACAGACCCAAGAACACGTAACGTGGACAGCTGATATTTTGTTATAACTTCTTCACCGCAAGCCATTAGCGCTCGAATAGCTGTCGGTGCAGTATAAAATTGAGTGACATTCAATCGATCTACCACATCCCAAAATCTCCCAGCATCAGGGTAAGTGGGCACCCCTTCAAACATTACTGTAGTCGCACCGTTTGTTAATGGACCATAAATAATATAGGAATGGCCTGTCACCCAACCTATATCTGCCGTGCACCACCATATATCGCCACTCTGATAATCAAATATATACCGATGGGTCAGTGCAGTATAAATCATATAACCCGCTGTGGTGTGCAGCACCCCTTTAGGCTTACCAGTTGATCCAGATGTATAAAGGGTAAATAGCGGATCTTCCGACTCCATGACTTCTGGTTCACAAACAGGATCAGCATCGGACATTTCATTATGCCACCAGAAATCCCTACCCTCCTGCATAGCAACAGGCATTTTATCTCCAACCCGTTGAGCTACAACGCAGGTTTTTACTAATACCCCTTGCTTTTCAGCCAAGTCCATGGCTTCATCGGCATTGGCCTTTATTGGAATAGCTTTTGCACCCCGATATCCACCATCAGTCGTAACAAGAAATGTACATGAGGAATCAACAATACGATCTGCCAACGCAGTTGGAGAAAATCCCCCAAAAACTATAGAGTGGATGGCCCCTATACGAGCACAAGCCAACATAGCAACAGCTAATTCAACAACCATAGGCATATAAATCGAAACCCTGTCACCCTTTTTCACTCCGCGTTCTTTTAAAACATTTGCGAATTTACAAACTTCCCTATGAAGTTCTTTATAAGTAAGGCTCTTATTTTCACCAGGTTCATTACCTTCCCATAAGATAGCAATCTGATTTCCTCTAGACTCAAGATGTCGGTCCAGACAATTGGATGTGATATTTAACTGGCCACCCATAAACCATTCGATATAAATATTACCCTTATTCACATCATAGTTATAGGACCTCACTTGATCCCATTTTCTAAACCAACAAAAATGTTCGGCTTGTTCTGCCCAAAATTCATTGGGAAACTTTATAGAACGTTCGTACAACTCACGGTATTGTTCCATACTACCAACATGGGCTTTGGATGATACTGATTCAGGAGGATAATAAAGTTCCTCACTCATTTTTTATCTCCAATTATTACCAATATTTAAATTATATTTTACGAACAGCACGGGCGGCTTCAGTTATAGTCCAAAGGCCTTCCGGGTGATTAAACTCACCATCTCTAATATTTAAAACCCATGTTCGCATACGACCAGGTACCTGCTGGGCAACCATAGAAAATCCGCCCCCAGGAGAAAATCGATCACTGATGTGAATCGTTTTGCCAAACTGATCTGTATTGCTCAAGTCCTTATGGTACAAAGTTGACATCTCATCTTTATTTGGCAATCGCCAATCATCGTATCCTGCAAATTTGTTTTCACTAAGTTCACGGGCATAGTCTTTACTTTCTTGATAATTAACCCATTTTTTTAAATCGTTCATAGAGTCAGTCTTAGCCCACATCAAACCATGTTTTTTTGAAGTAACGGTTCCATCACCGTTGTCCACAAAATCTTCATTTGAAATTTCAGCACTCATATTTTTTGAATATTTCAGGCCTGAAAAAAAACAGCAATTGTTAGACAAATTTGAGGATAAAATATCATTTCAATTGATAAAAAAGCAATGGACAAAATTTTTACATCAAAAAACACTCTACTTGCTATACTGCTCTTTTAATTAATGGTTATTTAATGGAAGAAATATCCCCATCAGAATCGCAGGTTTTGTTAACCCATTTTGACTGGAATCTTCAAAGATTGGCTGAGGTTCTCAAGCAGGAGCAAAACGATTATTTCAAAGGAGCAGCCTTACAACGCTTTCGTCATACTTATGATATCGCAATAAAGGCTATTAGATCTATCTCCCGGTGGAAAAATCTATCATGCCAAACCGATGAACAATGTTTTGAAACAGCATTAGAAAACGGGTGGTTGGAAAAACAACTCTGTTGGACAGAAATGATTGAAGATTACCAACGAATCAACCAAAAACCACAAACAGATACAGAAAATGTCTACTTAAAACTAACAGCTTATCATAAAGCGTTCAGCTACCTTTTCACACATTTAAAAACGATCACATAACACTCTAGGCCCGCATAAGAACCTTTAATTTTTCTAAAGCGTTTTTCCTATGTGACATAGTATTTTTTTCTTCTGACTGCATCTCCGCGTAAGTTTTTTCGTAACCGTCGGGTATAAAAATCACATCCCAACCAAATCCGTGGCTACCACGAATCTCGGTTGCAATGCTTCCTTCAACTTCTCCACGCGCTATCGTAATATCTGTCCCATCATAAATGGCAAAACAGGAAACCGCAATCGCACTGCGATCCTCAAACGTTTGAAGCATCTTGAGCATTCCCTTGCAACCAACCGTGCACTCAAACCATTTTATCAGAGAACCTGGCAAACCATCCCATGCATTAAATAATAGCCCAGAATCTTCTACCAATACTGAGCACTTTAAAGAGTCATAAGCCTGCTGACATTTATGATACACAAGCTCTTCTATATCCTGAGTTTGAATTTCTATTAAGCCATCAACCTTGACCTCCTCCAGGGGAACACCTAAAATTGCTGCCGTTTCTCTGACTTTATTTGAATTCCCTGTTACAAATTTAATTTGACTAAACATAGTAGCTCCAGAATGCTATTATTCATAAATTATAACTATTAGCTCATATTGAATCCCGTGTTATACCTTACTTTTTTTGACTAATGACTATACTATTCCGATCTTTTACTTACACAATCGCTCTATTCTTCCTTACGTCCTGTTCTAATATTTTTGAGTTAGATTCTGATGTCCAAGCACGGCAGGCCCTTTTCGATCTCATGGAAGCTCAAGATAAATTTTATCAAGATAATAATAAATATGCCGGCAAACTCTTTGAAATTGAAAAATATAATTTTAAATATCACACGGGGATTGTATATATGGAAATCGAGAAAGCAAACAAAGATGGCTACCGGGCCATTTCCTTGCCCGCCGAATCCACATCTGCACGTGTATTTGCATTTGATAGCACCCAGGGTGGGTTTTATGAAATGGATGACGTTGAAGTTTCCAGGTACGTCCTGGGAGCTTTGCGGCAAATCCGCGAAGAAAGGAGAAAAGAGAATTTAAGCGATTTCACAGCATGGGTAATGATGGGGGGAATGGTTTTTCTTGGTTTACGTTTTATATCCAAATACAAAAATGCAGAAAACAACCCGCTTTTAGGAGCTTACCTTTTCTGTCTATTCCCATTAGCTTGGTCAATCACTGTTTTAGGAAAGATGAATAAAAATATTGTTTTCAGTTCTCAAGTCTCCCTACTAACATGGGCATCACTTTTCTTGGCTTTGGTTTCTTTTGCACTCGGATCCAAGTGGGTATTTAGAAAAAAGGGAGAACCACCACAACCGTCCTTATTAAGTCTTGTGGCCTGCACCATACTAATCACAATGATTAGCAGCGGTGTTATGGTTTATACTCTCATTACTTACACTTAATTTTACTTTAGCTTAAGTGTGCTATTGGGATATGATTTTAATTAGAACCACCTCCTGATCTAAAACAAAAGGTTTGACGACTTACATTAATTCGAAGGGACTTAAATTTAATGGCATCCTAAGAATTAGTTACGGAATCAATTTGGAGAAGTATGAGTGGTATTTCAGCAATCCTGATTAAAAAGATTAGCTAAGACGGATTAAACAATAGGCTTGGGAAAAATTAACTAAGTGGCCTAGGATAGCCATCTTTATTTTCCAATAATATATAAATACCGCCTTTTTCAAAACCATTGCAATTTAAAAAATTCCTTCTAATCGGCTTAAATTTTATAGTTTATTGTTTTTCAATGAGTTATATTTAATTTGACAGATGGGTTTCGGAAAAACTAAGTAATAATATTTGCCTTCTTCTTAACATATAGCTTTTATTTACGTTTTCAAGAACAACTCTTAAAGTTTTTTAAAAATGAATGTAGACAGTAATAAGCAAAACTTCATTGGCACCTCAGAATCTCAATTGAGAAAAATGTTTATAAACTGGAAACCCTACCGCATTCATCAGGTTTTTAACTGGGTATACCATTACGGATGTCGAGATTTTTCAGAAATGACAAACCTTTCAAAAATAATGAGAGCTCAACTGAAAGACCATTTTTATTTTTCTTCCCCTAAGATTAAAAACAAAACTCACTCACAAGATGGCTCTATCAAATACCTTCTAAAACTTGATGACGGTGCATTGATCGAAAGTGTGTGGATGCCATCAGATTCAAGAAATACATTGTGTCTCTCAACCCAAGTGGGATGTCGGCTCAATTGCTCGTTCTGCCTGACGGCCAGCTTAGGGCTTAGGAGAAACTTGACGGCTGGAGAGATTATCGGACAATGCTTGACCATAAACGAAGATTTGAGCCAAGACGAAGCCATTACTAATGTTGTCTTTATGGGAATGGGTGAACCTCTAGACAATCTAGGCCCAGTTGTCGATGCCTTACGTCTTATGACAGCCCCAGAGGCTATGCGCATCTCTACACGCAAGGTGACTGTTTCCACTTCAGGTCTGGTTGATAAAATTAATGAATTTCAGCAAGAAAATATTCACATTAATTTGGCTATTTCCCTCAATGCTACCGATGATCGAACACGGGATCGGCTCATGCCAATCAATAAAAAATATCCCATTAAAGCTTTAATGGATTGCCTAAAAAATTATCCTTTAAAACCACAACGTCGGCACACAATCGAATATGTATTGATGGAAGGTATCAATGATTCTGATGAGGATGCGCGTCGATTGGCAAAATGGCTAAAAGGGATCCCCTGCAAAATAAATTTAATTCCTTTTAATTCTTTTGCGTCATCAGAATATCGGCCACCAGCAGAGAAACAGACCTTTAAATTTCAAGACTACTTAATAGCCCAAAACTTTTCAGCCTTCATTCGGCAAAACCGAGCTACCGATATTCTTGGAGCCTGTGGGCAACTGGCTGCAGAATCGCAAAAGACGAGTTGCGTTTAGCCAATCTTATATAGAACTATCTCATATGCAAACCACACCTAATCCTGATCCTGATCTTGAGCTTTCGATTATCATACCTGTTTATAATGAACGAGATAATCTAGTGCCTCTTGAAAGAAAACTAGAAGAGGAACTGGCTAAGTTGCGACTGAGCTATGAAATTATTTTTGTGGATGATGGAAGCGTGGATGGAAGCCCTCACATTATCAAATCATTAAGAAAGCACAACCCTCGAATAAAGTTAATTCAATTTGGAAATAACCATGGGCAGTCGGCAGCTTTTGCTGCAGGGTTTAAAGTTGCACGTGGAAAATTTTTTGTCACTCTAGATGCTGACATGCAGAACAACCCCGCCGACATCCACCTACTACTTGAGAAAATGCAGGATTTCGATGTGGTTTGTGGCTGGCGATTTAAAAGAAATGACCCCTGGATCAAACGGGTAGCCTCAAAAATTGGCAACGCTGTGAGAAATAGCCTGAGTCAAGAAGAAATTGCAGATACGGGCTGTTCATTAAAAGCTTTTCGCCGCGAATGTTTTGACAACGTCAAACTATTTAAAGGAATGCACCGATTCTTTCCTACTTTGATGAAGATGGAAGGATTTAAAGTGGCGCAGGTAAAAGTCAGTCACTACCCGCGCCTTTATGGAAAATCCAAATACAATATTCGCAATCGACTTTTTTCAGCTTTACATGATTTGATGGCAATTCGCTGGATGAAAAAAAGACAAATAAATTATGACATTATTCAGGAGGACTAAATGACCGTAACACAGTGGGTGATAATTGGGTTTGTGGGACAGGCCCTATTTGGGGCTCGATTTATTATCCAATGGATTGTTTCAGAGAAACAAGGTGAAAGCACCATTCCCCTAGCTTTTTGGTATTGCAGTATCGGTGGTTCGATCGTTCTTTTAGCTTACGCCATTCATCGACAGGACCCGGTATTTATTGTTGGGCAAAGTCTTGGTTCTATTATTTATATTAGAAATTTGATTCTTATCGATAGAAAAAAGAAAGTGCTAGCAGGTGGAGGGACAAAGAAATGAGCGGCTTAAAATTTAGGATTCGCCGTGACTGCTAGCTCTCTTAATATTGACGAAGACTCGGAAGAATAAAACCACCCCATTTATAAATCTATTTTTCACTCCCAACATATGGTTTTCGCTCCTTAAATTAACTAAAACTTTAATTTCTAGCCACTTTTAAAGTCTCCTTGACTTTGGTGAACCCGTATGATATTTCTCTACTTCTTTAAATACTTGGCTGTTTGAAAGGGTTTTAGA
>Ga0315338_1001712_pt1 | contig 25493 bp, 18 predicted proteins | sample ASW8metaG_FD_204518 | JGI IMG/M metagenome (GOLD analysis project Ga0315338, IMG submission 204518) | Ammonia-oxidizing marine archaeal communities from Monterey Bay, California, United States - ASW #8 | ecosystem: Environmental > Aquatic > Marine > Coastal | place: USA: California | collected... | reverse complement strand
TTCGGGCTCTGGAGCAAGGCGGGGCTAGGGAGCCAACAGGGTGAGAGGAGGCCATCGGTGGTCGGGGAGAATGTCCGCCGGTGTTTGGTTGGGGCGGCGGGGCGGGCGCGGTGTACCGGGGGCCCTTGATTCACGCGGTCCAGGCGGCGCAGACGGAGATCAGGCCGTGGCGGCGCCAACCGGTGGTCTGGAGCCAGGTGCGGGCGGCGGCGAGTGGGGGTGGCCCGAAGGCGCGCACCGCGTCGGCGGGGAGCTCGCGCCAGCCGTTGAAGAAGGGACCCGATGAAAAGCGATCGGGCTCGGGCTTGTTGTGGGCCCCATGCTTGTTGCCGTTCTTCAAGACGTACCGCAGGGCGTTCTTGACCTCTCGGGGCGTGCGCAGGATGCGGTCGAAGTAGCGGTCGCCGAAGACCCGGCCCTTGCGGGCCCAGAGCTTGTTCAAGCCCTTGGCGATGCGGACGGCCAGGCCCTTCAGACCGCGCGAGAGGGATTCGCGGTTCTGGGCCTCGACGATGAAGTGCAGGTGATTGCCCTGAACCGAGTAGTGGTTCAACCGGAACCCGAACCGATCGCACCCCGCGGCAAATGAGCGCCGCAGTATCCGATACGGATGTTTGCTCCTCATGCTCGGCAACCCCTCGTCGAGGCGCAGCACGACATGCACCGGAAACCTCGAGGCCAAAGGCTCGCGGACCTGATGTGACACCCCAGAGTCAGCCTGCGGTTTGCGTCCAACACGATGCCCCTCGCGCCGCACAAATCGAAACGTTCGCTGCGGACTGAGGTGACTACCCGGGGCCTTGCGGCGACGCTTCCTATTCTTCGATTGCATGTAGCTCTATAGCGCACATGCGCATCGAAGTCACCCGCTAATTGTCGAATAACTGCCGCCGGAGGCATCTATTCGCCAAGTGGCAAACAACGGCGGACATTTTTCCCCTGCCCATCGATGGCCCTCTCTCACCCAGTTGGGTCCCTAGCCCCGCCTTGCCCCGTCACCGCCAGCGTCGGGTTACGGCCCTTTGGGCCCCGACGCTGGCGGTGACGGGGCAAGGCGGGGCGCCCCCGTTTTGCTCCAGAGCCCGAAGCCGAGGGGAGGCAGACTCCAGAGCCACAGGCTCCAATCCCCGGACCCGAATCCACCACACCCAGCACCCAGCACCCAGCACCCAAAACCCAAAACCGATTCACCCAACACCCGAACCCAACGAGACCCCCAACCCCAAACCCCACCCCCACCCCCGACCGCACTCACCCCTCTCCCATACCACTCACTTCCCGCCACAACTTCCTTCACCATTCCCCGCAACCCTCCTCCCTCAACCTCGGTCCCCATCACGATGCCTTCCTCACCCGGCCACCCTCCGCCTCCTCAATCACCAGCTCCGCTCTGGGCCTGGCTCCTGCTCGGCTGGCTCGTGGGTCGTGGCTGGGCCGAGTCGATCGATGTCCGGTCTCCGGCCTCCAGCGCCATCGGCGGCATGGCCTCGCCCCTCGTCTGCACCCTGGAGACCGAACCTCTGCCTCCCGGAATTCCTGGCCTGGGGGATTTTCGGGCGGTGCCCGGAATCGGGCGGGCTCGGGCCCTGAAGCTGATCGAGCACCTCTGGCAGAGCGGCGGCGGGACCGATTTCGGGCAAAACGGGGTGGCCTGGGAGGAGATCGACGGGATCGGGCCAGTAATCAGCCAGGACCTGACCCGGGCATTCGGGGGCACGGAGGGGTCTGAAGCGGGCGAGGGCTGTCGCGTCCCTACGGGGGACGGCGTACACTCCGGTCGCACGCCTGGACATGACAATGACTCCCTTGGAACCTGCGGCTCGGGAAAGCGAGCGGTCCTTTCCGGGCCGTGAGGGCGAGGGGGCTCGGTTGCCCCGGCCGCGAAGCGGAGTTCCCGAGGCGGCGCCGGATGGGCCCGCGCTGGAGGCCCTGCTGCGGGCCGCCCTCGATGAGGATATCGGTTCCGGGGATCTGACGTCCCGGACAGCGGTCCCCGAGGGCGCCAGAGCACGGGCTCGGCTGGTGGCCAAGCAAGAAGGGGTGCTGGCGGGGCTCGGGTGCTTCGCGCGCGTCTTTGCGCTCTGCGATCCGGGGGTCGTCTTCGAGTCGACGCGCCACGATGGAGAGACGGTCGCGCCCGGTGATGAACTGGCGCGCCTCGAGGGGAATGCGCGGGCCTTGCTCATGGCGGAGCGCACGGCGCTGAACCTGATCCAGCGTCTTTGCGGAATCGCGACCCGCACGGCCAGCTACGTGCGCATCGTCGAAGCGCTACAAGGTGAAAGGCCCGTGCGCATTCTGGATACGCGCAAGACGACGCCCGGCTTGCGGGCGCTCGAGAAGTACGCGGTCCGATGCGGGGGAGGGGAGAACCACCGTTTCGGACTCTCCGATGAGGTCATGCTCAAGGAGAATCACATCGACCTTGCCGGGCGGTCGATCGCTCTTGTACTCGCCGATCTGCGCGCTGCGGTGGGGGACGGCGCGCGCATCACGGCCGAGGCGCGCGATGCCCAGGAGGCGCGCGAGGCCATTCAGGGGGGCGCCGACGTGGTGCTGCTCGACAACATGACACCGGATCAAATGGCGGCCCTTGTGCCCGACCTGCGCGAGCTGGGCAGCGCTCGTGGCCGCGACCTCGAGCTGGAAGCCTCGGGCGGGATCGGGGCCGACGACCTGCGCGCGGTGGCCGCTAGCGGCGTGGATCGCATCTCGATCGGAGCCCTGACTCACTCGGTTTCCGCCCTCGACCTGTCCCTGTACCTAGAGCCCCTGCGGTGACTTCGATCCTACGCGAGGAAGAGCCGCACGGATTGCGGCTTGAGCTACCTGCTGCGCACAGTGCGGGGCGGATGGCGCGTCAGATGCTGCGCAAGTTTGCCCTCAAGGAGGGGCTTCCGGAGGAAGAGGTGGACCGCATCGAGTTCGTGGCCGGCGAGCTTCTGGATAACGCGGTGGACCACGGAGGCGGCAATGCGGCTCGGGATGAGTCTGATCTGGACGAGGACGTGCGCATGTCCATCCGGGTGGCGTTCACGGGGAGCACATGGACCGTGGGGGTCGAGGATCAGGGCGGCGGAGACCACGTGGAAATGAACACGTTTCTACAGGCCCAGAAGGAGATGCCCGATCTCGAGGACGAGCGTGGGCGCGGGTTCTTCCTGATCCTGAACATGGTCGATGAGATCGGAGTCGAGCGCAGCGAGGATGGACTCGGCCTGCTTTTCCGGGTGACGCGCGCGTACGTCGATGGAGCCTGACCTGGAGCCCGGCTCGTTCGGAGTCGAGCTGCTGCGCCGTATCGGTCGCCGATTGCTGCGCATTCCCGCTCAGATTTCGTGGGTGCCCGCCCTGGCCTGGGCCGCGCTGATCTGGTGGCTCAGCTCCCAGGAGGTCATCGACCCGCCCCCGCTCATTCCCGCCCTGCCGGTGCTCGGCAACCTGGTCCACGCGGTCGAGTTTGGCATGCTCGCCCTCTGGGCCGTGCTGGTCCTGCCGCGTCGAAACGGCTGGCCGGTGATCGATCGCGCCACGATTCCGCGTTGCCTGGTACCGATGTTTGCCTACGCCCTGGTCGATGAGTGGCACCAGAGCGCGGTACCGCACCGGAATGCTTCGCTGCTCGACGTGTTGACCGACGCGGTCGGGATCGTGAGCGTTCTGTGGGTGATCGCCTATCTGGGCCAGGGGCGGGCCGATGGCCCGGGCCTGGGACGGCGCTTGGCGATCGGCATGACCGGCTGTCTGTGTGCCGCCTGGCTGGCCACGGCCTACGGGAACGCCTACGGACGTGGGCCTTGGCCATGGTGAGGAGCGATGCCGCAAGTGCTACGGGAAGCGCGGGGGCGCATCGGATAAGCTGTCGCGGGTGAAGCACGACCCCGACAGCTATCAGGATCCCCTCTCGACGCGCTACGCCAGCAAGGCCATGCGCGTGAACTTCTCGGACCGCAAGAAGTTCACGACCTGGCGCCGGCTCTGGATAGCCCTGGCCGAGTCCGAGCAGGAGCTCGGGCTGGATATCTCGACCGAGCAGATCGAGGAGATGCGCGAGCACGTCGACGAGCTCGATCTGGAGCGCGCGGCGCATTTCGAGCGTGAGCTGCGCCACGACGTGATGGCCCACATTCACACGTTCGGGGAGCTTTGCCCCAAGGCGCGCCCGATCGTGCACCTGGGTGCGACCTCCTGCTTCGTGGGTGACAACACGGATCTGATCGTGCTGCGCGATGGCCTGCGGCTCCTGCGCCGGCAGCTGGTGACCGTCATCGAGCGATTGCGCGCCTTCGCCCTAGACTGGCGCTCGTTGCCGACCCTCGGGTTCACTCACTACCAGCCCGCTCAGGCCACCACGGTCGGCAAGCGCGCCTGCCTGTGGATCCAGGACCTGCTGCACGACCTCGACGACCTCGAGCACGCGGAGGGGTCGGTCCGCTTTCGTGGTGCGAAGGGTACGACCGGCACCCAGGCCTCTTTCCTGGGGCTTTTCGACGGGGATCACGAGAAGGTGCGCCAGCTCGACGCGCGCGTCACGGCCAAGATGGGATTCGAGCGCACCTTTGGCGTGACGGGCCAGACCTACCCACGTCAGCTCGATTTTCGCGTCTGCCAGGTGCTCTCCAGTATCGCCCAGTCGGCCCACAAGTTCGCCACCGATCTGCGCCTCCTGGCCAATCGGCGCGAGCTCGAGGAGCCCTTCGGCAAGCACCAGGTCGGCTCCTCCGCCATGCCCTGGAAGCGCAATCCGATGCGCTCCGAGCGCATCTGTTCCCTTGCGCGCCTCGTGATTAGCCAGCTGGACAACACCGCCCATACGGCGGCCAATCAGTGGTTCGAGCGCACGCTGGACGATTCGGCCAACCGGCGCCTCGTCCTCTCCCAGTCCTTCATGGCGACCGACGCGGTCCTGAATCTCTACCTCGACGTCGCGTCGGGCATGGTCGTCTACCCGGCAGTCGTGAAGAGAAACCTCGACGCGGAGTTGCCCTTCCTGGCTTCCGAGAACGTGTTGATGGAAGCCGTGAAGGCCGGAGCCGATCGCCAGGACGTGCACGAGGCCATCCGGAACCATGCCCAGGCCGCGGCCCTCGAGATCAAGGAGGGGCGCGAGGGCGACATGGTCGAGCGCATGGGCGCCGACGCGACACTGGCCGGGATCGCCACGCGGCTCCCGGAGCTACTCGATGGCGCGCTCTACGTCGGGCGCGCCCCGGAGCAGGTGGTCGAGTTCATCGAGGCGGAGGTCGACCCGGTGCTGGCACGCCACGCCGAATCGCTCGGCATCGAGGCCGAAGTCCGGGTCTAGGAGGCCCACACGAGGGCGCGCAAGGGTCCACTGGACCGTCAATCCCATGGCTGGCTCATCATCAAAGTCTGCAGTTCTGATGGCTCTGATCGGAAACTCCGGTCTGACCGTCATGAAGTTCGTCGCCTTCGCCATCTCCGGCTCCGGCGCCATGCTCTCCGAGGCGATCCACTCGTTGGCCGATACGGGCAACCAGGGACTTCTCTTTCTCGGCATCAAGCGTAGCGAGCGTCCCGCGGACGCAGCCTTCCACTACGGCTTCGGAGCGGATCGTTTTTTCTACTCGCTGATGTCTGCCGTGGGCATCTTCGTTCTGGGCTGTGGCGTCACCCTCTATCACGGCGTGCACTCGATCCTGCATCCGCCGGAGTTGCAGATCACGGCCCTGCCCTTCGTCGTGCTTGGGATCTCCCTGGTGGTCGATGGGTTCGTTCTCTGGAAAGCCGCTCAGGTTGTGAACGAGCGTCGCGGATCCGAGGGCTTCTTCCGGTTCCTTGGTACGTCCTCGGACCCCACATTGGCTGCAGTCTTGCTCGAGGATGGCGTGGCCTGTCTCGGCGTCATCATCGCGGCCCTGGGGCTCGGTTTGAGCCAGCTGACCGGCAGCTACGTTCCGGATGTCGTGGCGACTCTCCTGATCGGGCTGATGATGGGTGGCATAGCGGTCTGGCTGGGCTTGAAGAATCGGGCCCTGATCCTCGGCCTCTCGATCCCGACGGATGTTCAGGAGGATTGTCTGGCCTTCATGGAATCCCAGTCGAGCGTCGAGAGCGTGCGTGTCGTTCGCACGCGCATCGTGGGGGCGGATCGATTCAAATTTGCGGCTGAGGTCGACTGGAACGGCCGCACCCTGGGTGAGCCCCTTGCGGACTGGGTCGGCCAGCAGCTCGATCAACTTGCGGACCCGGAGAGTCGACGCGCCTTCGCCAGGGAGTTTGGTGAGAAGATCACGGAAGCCCTGGGCGACGAGATCGATCGCATCGAGGCCGAGCTGCGGGAGCGCCATCCGGAGCTGACCTTCCTCGATCTCGAAAGCGACTGAGAGCCCGTCGGGCGGGGATCGAGGCTCGGCGGGGGCCCGATTGCTATAATGATGTCTCGGGATTGGACACTCCCGAACCGCAGCCTCCCCGACCCGATGGCCCCCGGCAGGATAGAGTTCCTTTGCGCACTCTCTCTCGGTCATCAGCGGCGGACTCCGTCGCGCCAGGGGAGCAGTATCCATCGAACTCACCCGGCCCCAGGAAGGTCCAGGTTGACTCAGCCAGGCATACCCAACCACCTAGTTCTCTCGACCTCGTGCTATGGCTCGAGGCTGAAGACCATCGAGGACCAAGCCTTCGCCGCAGTGGCGATGGGCTTCCGGCGTCTCGAACTTGGTCTCAGCGAGGTCCCCGTGCCTCTCAATGGATGGGAAGACTCGCGTCGTGAGACCGGTATCTGCGTCGACTCGGTCGTCGTCGGCAGCCTCAATCCGCGCATGCAGAACATGTCGGGCAGCCGTCTCGGCGCCATGGACGCCGAAGAGCGTGAGCGCGCCCTGAACTCATCGCGCCGCCACATCCGGCTGGCCCAGCGCTTGCAAGCCCCGATCGTCGTTGTCCGTGGTTGTGAGGTCGAGGATTCGCGCCTTGCCACCGAGGGTGACCAGCTGGCGGAGGAGATGGAGCTCGCGACCGTGGATACCCACGAGCAGATAGCCGAGAAGGTCTGCGACTACGTCCATCGCGTCCAGAAGAAGGGCCAGCGTCAGCTCGAACACTTCTGCCGCAGCTTGCACACCCTGCACAGCGAGTTTCCGGACACGCGCATCGCGATCGAGCCGGGCCTGCAATTCAACGACCTGCTCAACTTCGAGGCCATGGAGTGGACCCTCGAGGATCTCTCCAAGTTTGGTCTCGGCTACTGGCACGACACAGGTCGAATCCAGCTGCGTGAACGGGCCGGCCTGCCGGGCCAGGGCCAGTGGCTGGACAGCTTCTCGAGCCGCATGCTCGGTGTTCATCTGCAGGATGCAGCCGACTCCCAGGACGAGCTGCCTCCGGGGCAGGGCGAGGTCGATTTCCGCCTGGTCTCCGAATACATTCCCGCCGACGCAGTGCGCGTGGTCGAGATGAATGAGCGCCACGGACGCGCTGCCATACTGGCCTCCGTCCATTTCTTGATGGAGCAAGGCTTCTAGCACGAGGTCGAGTGCACGGGATGGCCCGCATGCGCAGCGCTACTCGGAGGACGGAAGTGTCCGCCGTTGGTCCCGACCCCGGCTGGCGCGTATCCTGCTCGGATGCGCAACCTATCCCTGATCCTGGTATTCCTGTTCTCTGCCTGTGCGGCGACCGACCGGTCTGATTCTCTGTCTGCGACGTCCGAGCGCCTGCATGGACTGTTCGACGCGGAATGGGAGCAGCGGGTGCGCGACGATCCCCTGCACGCCACCGCCGTCGGGCGACCTGAGGGTGCGGACCGCTTGCCATCGGTGGCGCCAGCCGCTCTGGCTCAACAGGTGGTGAGGGACGAGCAGATGCTCGCCGAGCTGCGCGGCCTCGACCGCACCGAACTCTCGGAGGTGGACCGCATCAGCTACGAGGTCTTCGAGCACATGCTCGCTGGCCGTATCGCGGACCATGCCTTCTGCGCCTGGCAGATCCCGTTCAACAGCGACTCGGGCTTTCACACCAACTTCGCCCAGTTGCCGCGCGAGGCGCCCTTGAGCACGGTGGAGGACTACGAGAACTACACCGCGCGCCTGCTGGCCTTTCCCGCCTACGTCGATGAGCAGATCGCGAACATGCGCCTGGGGATCGAGCGCGGGATGGTGCAGCCGCGCGTGGTATTGCTTGGCTACGAAGCGACCATGGAGGCACACATTGTGGATGACGTTCAGGAGAGCGTCTTCCATGGGCCTTTCAGGGACTTCCCGGCCGCCGTGCCGGTTGCGCAGCGGGAACGCCTCCTCTCCGAGGGCGAGCAGGCCATCCGATCGGGGGTCGTGGCAGGCTATCGACGGTTGCTGGCATTCTTCATGGAGGAGTACTTGCCCGCCTCCCGCGCGACCGTGGGCTGTTCGGAGTTGCCCGACGGGTTGGCCTACTACCAACACCTGGTCCGCCACTTCACGACCCTCGATACCTCCCCGTCGGAAGTGCATCAGGTCGGACTGGCGGAGGTCGAGCGCATCCGCGCGGAGATGGTTGCGATCATCGAAAAGGTCGGTTTCGAGGGGGATTTCGCGGCCTTTCTCGAGTTCTTGCGCAGCGACCCGCGCTTCTACGTGAAGACACCCGAGGCCCTGCTCGAACGGGCGTCGCGCATCTGCAAGCGCATGGACGCGGCCCTGCCGTCCCTTTTTGGCCGGTTGCCGCGCCAGCCCTATGGGGTGGCGCCCGTGCCCGATCACATTGCTCCGAAGTACACGACAGGCCGTTACATTCCGGCAGCGGAGGGATCGACTGAACCCGGCTACTACTGGGTCAATACCTACGCACTCGACAGCCGACCTCTGTACGTTCTGGCAGCCCTCTCCCTGCATGAGGCCGTGCCCGGACATCACCTGCAGCATGCGCTCGCGGCCGAGCAGCATGGCGTGCCCGAGTTCCGCCGCTTTCTCTACTTGCCAGCCTTCGGCGAGGGGTGGGGGCTCTACTCCGAACGACTCGGGTTGGAGGTTGGACTCTACGACGACCCGTTCGATGACTTCGGCCGTCTGACCTATGAGATGTGGCGCGCCTGCCGGCTGGTCGTCGACACGGGACTGCACGTACAGGGGTGGTCGCGGCAACAGGCCATCGATTACATGGCGCGGCGCACGGCCCTCTCCTTGCACGAGGTCACGACCGAGGTGGATCGCTACATCTCCTGGCCCGGGCAAGCCCTGGCCTACAAGATTGGCGAACTCGAGATCCGCTCGCTACGCGCCTGGGCGGAGGATGAACTGGGCGCGGCTTTCGACCTGCGAGCCTTCCACGACGCCCTGCTCGAGAATGGCTCCGTGCCCCTTTCAACCCTGCGGCGACACATCCAGGCCTTCGTAGCTCGCACGGGTGGGGCCAGGTGAGCGGCGGGGGAGTCCGCCGATCAGGGCTTTGAATCGTCGAAGAGCGGCCATTCGGGGCGCCGACGGCCAAAAAAACATCTCGGGCCGACCTGCCGGGCCCACGCCCTAACCCGAGCGAGCGAAGGGCCTTGCGACCGAACTCCGCGCGGCGCGCGCCTCGGCTCCCGGGCGCTCCGGCGTAAGCCGCTGGCCGTAAAGGGGTTACGTTTGCGGGGCTGCATCGGCTCGCGCCCGCTGCCCCGGCCCGAGGGGCGCGAGCGGGTCTCGGCGGCGGTTTTTTCCAGGTGCGGCCGCCGCGCGACCCCTTGCCAGCCCGCGCGTGGGTGTGGTGAATATGCAGTCTTATCTTCCAGGCGACCGATACCTCGGGGCGGAAGAATCAGATGAGCAAACAGACACTACACACCTCCCGGGAAGCCGACCACGACGTGGACAGCTCAGAGGCCAGCAAGACCTTCACGGGGCAGCTCCCGGTCCAGCACCTGCGCAATGTGCTCGGCGAGGCTTCGGACGCCGCGCCCGAGGCCGCCCGCGGGCGATTCCTGGTGCTGACCCATCGCGGTCCAGACCCCGACGCCCTGGGTGCTTGCGAGGGACTGCGTCGCTTGCTGAGCGAGGGCTTCGGCTACGAGGTCGTGGTCGCCACCCTCGGGCGCATTCATCGAGCCGAGAACCTGGCTCTGGTGCGCACCCTCGACCTGGACCTGGCCGACTACTCATCGATCGACCCGGGCGTCTTTGCCGGTGCGACCCTGGTGGATACCCAGCCCGAATTCGGCCACACGGTCCTGCCGGACGACATCCCGATCATCGCGGTCTTCGATCATCACGTGCCGCCCAAGGTCGAGGCCAAGGACGGCAACGGGAATCCGCGCCCTCCGATCCTGCACCGGGATGTGCGCCTCGAGCTCGGGGCGACGTGCTCGATGATCTACGAATACCTGCGCGATGCTGGCGTCGAGCCAGACCTGAAGACGGCCTCGGCCCTCTTTTGCGGTGTGCGCTACGACACGGCTGACCTCTCGCGAAACGCGACCTCGCTCGACGAGGAGGCCTATCACGAGACCTTCCGCAAGGCCGACCGGGACGCGATCGCGAAGATCGGGCACCCGCCGCTCCCGCGCGACTACTACCTGGACCTGCACCAGGCCCTCAGCATCGCCCGCCAGCACGGACCGCTGGTCCTGGCCCTGCTCGGCAAGGTCGACAATCCGGAGTCCGTGGCCGAGATGGCCGACTTCTTCCTGCGCATGAAGGGCTGCTCGTGGGTCGTCGTCGGCGGGGCCTACGAGGGCGAATACGTGCTCTCCCTGCGCACGGACTATGCCTTCGGCAAGGCCTACCCCTTGATGCGCCGTGTGCTGGATGGCGTGGGCTCGTTCGGCGGGCACGGACATATCGCTGGCGGACGCATCACCCTCGACGATGGGGGCGAGAGCACGATCAAGTGCGTCGAGCGGGCCCTGCGCGCCAATGCACTGGCGGTCATCGGCGCGACGGACGAAGAGGACTCGATCCCGCCGGAGGGACGCCCGCTTGCCTGAAGGCAAGTTCGGCGCCCGGCTGCGGTCAGACACCTTGGATCGAGGACGGGCCGCGAGGGTCCTGGTCGTCGGCGGGCTGGACCCATCCGGCGCTGCGGGCGTGACGGCTGACGGGGCCGCACTGGACGACCACGGAGGAACGTGGGACGCCGTGTTGACCGCCCGCACGGATCAGGATGATCGCCAGGTCCGATCGGTCGGAGCCCGCGATCCCGACGACTGGCTCGAGGAAGCGCGATCGGTTTCCTCGCGAGGGAGAGTCGACGCCTTGAAGCTCGGCCTGTTGCCCGGAGCCGAGCACGTGCGCCGTGCGGCGCGGCTGGTCGAGGATCTACGCGAACGCTGGCCGGACTTGCCCGTCGTGGTCGATCCAGTAGTCGCCAGCTCGAGCGGATTCGAGTTCCTCGACGAGACGGCTCAGGCGACCCTGTGCACGGAGCTCCTCGCGCGGGAGGTCGTGTTGACACCGAATCTACCCGAGGCCGTGCAGCTGGTCGGTGGGGATGCGCAGCAGCTGGCCGAATTGACCACCGAGCCGCCCGCGCGCCTGCCCGTCGCACGTCGACTGCTCGAGATGGGGGCCCGAGCCGTGGTCCTCAAGGGCGGCCACGGTACCGGGGACCTCGCACTCGATCTCGTGCTGGAGAACGGGAGCGATGCGGTCTGGGTCGAACAGGAGCGCCAGGTCGGAAACGGAATCCGCGGCTCGGGCTGCCGGCACGCCAGCGTCCTGGCGTGGGGCCTGGCGTCGGGCGCGGACATGGCCACGGCCGCGCGGCGAGCCGCCAGCTACGTTGCGGCCTGCATCCGGGCCGCAGGCCCCAAGAATTGACAACCAATCCGGCCTCCGGCCTTGCGGATGGCTCTCCGCGCGCTATCTTTTTCGTGCTCGAAGTGCGGCTGTAGCTCAGTGGTAGAGCGCAACCTTGCCAAGGTTGATGTCGACGGTTCAAATCCGTTCAGCCGCTCCACTTCGACCCTTGCCTGGGGTGATCTCCGGGGCGTTCTTGCCCTGTTCGAGACCCGCGATGCGGCTTCCACGGGCAATCGGGACTACCCCTCGTCGTTGCAGGTCAAGGCCTCGAGAAACCCAATCTCCGCGTGGTTCCAGGAATGGGCCAGGTCAAGAAAGCTGAAATGCCCGATTGCCATTGGTCCTAAGTCGCGGCGACCCTCAATTGCGATACGGCGGTAGGGTGGGACCCAACGCGGCCAGCGCCCGCTCGACTCGCTCGATCAGTCTGGATCGCCTGTCAAGACCCAGCCCGCCCAGTGCGAGGGCGGCGCACCCGATTCGCGCATGGTGCGTTTTGCCTCCCACAGGGCCTTGGCCTTCGGCTGCTGATCTCTCCAGAGTCTCTCGTAGAAGAGTTCCATGAGTTGGCGTGTCGCGTCATCGTCAACGCTCCAAAGGCTCGTGATCGAGCTTCGGGCACCGGCAGAATACAAAGCCGCTTGCAGGGACTGGATCCCCTGGCCGGCGCGACGGATGCCGACGTTTGTCTCGCATGCGGAGAGGACGGCGAGTTCGCAACCGGAAAGATCGACAGAGCAAAGCTCTTCGGCCGTCAGGATGCCAGGCAGCCCGCCTACAGAGTCCCGTCCTTGATTGGCTCCTGCAAGGGCGAGACCGCACAAGAGCATCGGCGCCATGCGGATGACTGTCTCGAGGACTCGTGTTGTCGGCACTGCGTCGTGTATCAGAGTCGGGCCAAACCAACCGTGCGTTGCCAGGTGAACGTACCGTTTTCCCCGTGCGTGTTGGAATAGAGCATCCTGACTTGCTGCCGTTCCGGTCAGGGCGAGAGGCGTCTGCCCTAGGTGGCGTTCGGAAAGCGTAGCGATCGAACGAATTTCGTCTCCGGTTTCGGCCAGCGGGGCAAAGGCTGCAACCTGGCCATCGGGGTCCATACGGTCCGGTGACAGATTTTGTGCCACTCCGTAGTGCACGTCTCCGATGGTGATGCAGCCTTCCCCGAGCGAGGCGAATGACCCTTCTGTCATGAGCCGTGCAGTCGAAACCTCGTTGACGAATTCGAATCGATCTCCGAGCCGTCTATCTTCTATCGGTAGTGCATCTAGCGGAACCAGGAAGATCACGTCGTCCGCGCAAACGAGGATCCGGCGAATCTTGTCGTCGAGTGTCGCGGCTATCGGATCGAAGATGAACTGGCGGAGCCCTTCTCCGGCACCCGTCTCGCTGGATGTCGAAGATGGCCGGTTTACAACGCTCACACCCCGATGGCGGAGAGGAGCGCCCAAGGTCCGTCTCCACCTCGTCACAAGATCTTCGATCTCGTCAGCCGATCCGAGATCGATCAGTCTCAAGGTTCCCGATGCATGAACCGATTGCGCAACAATATGGTCCCGACCTTTAACCGCGCGCCCGCTGGAATCAAAGTCGAGCTGCTCGACACGACGATAGGTCACGAGAGCCGTCGAGGCATCGAGGCGGCTCGCGATCGCCGAGACGCGCGCGGGACTCGACAAGACACCATGCGCTGCAAGAAGCTGACTGGCCTGCGATTCCAGGCCGTCTCGCTCCCTGATCAGCCCCCCAAGCTTGGAAACCAGCATATCCGGGTCGTTGTGATCACTGGAGCGCGGACCCAAGTTCGAGAGCTGCGTCTGAATAGCGATGCTCCGCTCTAGAAGCGCGCATACCTCCGGATCTATCGAAGCGTGGATTGCTCGCTTCGCCTCTCCCGCCACAAGCCGCAAGGTTTCCTGGACTTCGAAAACTACAGTCCCGAGTTTGCCTGAGGTCGCGGCGTTCACGGCATACAGGAGCCCGAGTCGGTGGGATTCGCTGTCCACGACTTCGCGTACTTCGCGCGGCGCAAGCGACAAGGAACTCAACAAGCGTTTCTCCATGCCACTGGCCAACGTGAGCGCCAAGGCTTGGGCTTCTTGTGGGTCGCCTTGTTCGAGGAGCATTGTGCCCATATTCTGGCGGGCAAGCAGAAGGGTGGGCTGGTCGGCTGAGTAGAGGCGTTCATACCCGTCGACCGCGCGCCGGGCGTACTCAAGCGCCTCCGGGTCGCCGGTCTTGAACTTGTTGGTCGCGAGATTGAGTTCCGCCTTGCATAGATCGGGATGCCCGTCCGGTAGGATCTTCTTCAGTGACAGATACACGGCTTCTTCGATCTCTGCTGCTTTCTCACTCTCACCGGCTTCTGACAAGGTGGTGGCCAAAGCCATCTGGGAACGCAGAAGCGAGGGGTGATCAGCGGGGAGGCTGAGCTGCATTGTCTCGACGACTTGCACCAAGAGCTCGATCGAGGTGGCGTGCTCTCCCATGGCCTTCAAGGAAATCGCCAGATTCTGCTGGGCCATCAGGAGTGAGGGATGATCGCGGGGATAAACCTCCCGGTATCCCGCCAGGGCGGATTCCTCGAGGATTCGAGCTCCATGATAATCGCCCATATTCTTCATGGAGAGCGCCAGAGAGACCATTGCACGCAGTCGGTCGGGATGACCTTTGGGTTGAACGGACTCTTGTGCGTTCAGAATCGACCCACGAATTTTTCGTGCCCGGGGTAGATCGCCGAGTTCGCCTACGACTGCGGCCAGGTTGCTTTGTGCGGTCAGTAGCTCAGGATGCCCGGCTGGCAGCGTCGCCTCACGTGTTCGGACAACAGCCTCGAGCAGACGACTCGATTCGAGCGAATGCCCGAGCTCAAACAGGGTCAAGGCGAGGTTCATGCGCGCGGTCAGTAGCCGCGCATCATCTATCGCCAAGGTCCGTTCCAGCTGCGCTACCGCCTCGCGATTCAATGCGGAAGCACCGAGATGGTCGCCGTTTTGGGAGGTCGTCGTTGCCAGCGCCATCCGCGAAAGGCTGATTTCGACGTGACCGGGAGGAAGTGTTCGAACTCGGTGCGAGAGGGCTGCCTGGCAAGCCGCTTGGCTCGCCTTCAGATCGCCAACTTCGCGAGCCAAGACGCCGAGGAACTGCATGCCTCTCGCGACAAGTTCACTAAACTCGGTACCTGGGGTGGAACGAACGAATGTGATGAGCGAACGCACCCTCTCGCCAGCCTCCGTTGGCCTTATTATCTGCGATGCTGCGAGGAGGGATCCGATCCTACGCTCGGCATCGATGGTTTGCTCCGTCTCAGGGGCGGCGACCAGGTGCAAGCGGGCATGAACGCGATCGTTAGTGTCTCGCGAGAGGATCTGGATGTCGAGTTCAGAGCCGACCTCCACCTGAACCCTCAAGTATGCTGCCAGGCTCTCGACCGGACCCGTTTCACGGAAGGAGAGTGCTCGAGCCAGGTCTTCGACTCGAATCGACAGGTCGTTCTGCGCCTCGAGCCAAAGGTGCAGCGTCCCGTCGAAATCCGACAAATAGGGAACAAATACTCGGAGTACTTTCGATCCCTCTAACGTGGTCACGTCATCGGCGGTCAACTCTAGCTCATGAACCTGGTCGAAGGGGGAGGAGCGCAGGGACTCCTGCACTTGGATGACCAGCGGAACCAGGAGTGTGGCCAGATTCCAAATCACTGGCGAGCTTCTTTCATCGGCGAGGATCTCCGTCGTCGGAGCGGGGGTGCCATTGGGGCGATGGTGCATCAATCCTACGCGCCGACTGGGAAGGCGTCGATCCCCCGGCTGTGCCTCCCGGAACCGCTGTGCAGACTTCCTAGGCCCCCTTTGCGAGTTCACTGAAGCGCCGCAAGGCGGATCACCTTGCGCTCTGCTCATTCTCGAGCTCTATCTGCCACGCAATCCCCTGGTTCATGGCGTGATGTCACGCGCCCTAGGACTTCCTCGACGCCGATTAGCCATGATGACTCATTCTTGAAGGGACGGCTCGGGGGGGCGGTCGTTACGGTGTATGGTGGAGACTGTGCTGGTTTGGAATCGCGCCTATTAGCTGTCGAGCTCGATGACTCAACCGGTGAGTCCGGCGTGAGTTGGCCAAGTTCAGCTTGGGAGGATCGCGCCCGACTATCCGCGAGGCTATCCAAACAAGACTGATAGTGATGACCGGCCTCAGCTTGGAGTACGACCTTTCTGACTCTCCCCCGGTTTGTGGACGCCGGACTTGGGTTGATTGGAATTTGTTGATTGGTGGGAGAGCAGCGCGAAGCTGAGCCATGCGAAGCTCAGGCACGGCGCGGCGTTCTCGGGAGGGGCAGGATTCCCCGTCGAGACCACCCGAGCAGCGCTATGCGGCGACGGAATAGGGGCCATCGTCATTGCGGGACGAATTCGGACGGCAGCCCGATCGCCTCGTTCGACTCGATATCGATCGAGGGCTGGGCATCGGTGCGTTCGAACCATTCATCCATTTCGGCGGCGAGCTGCGCCACACGCTCGGGATGGGTCCGCGCCAGGTCTCGGCGTTCACCCAGGTCGCTGGCCAGGTTGTAGAGCTCGAAGCCACGGTCTGAGTGCCGGAAGACGAGCTTCCAGTCGCCGTCGCGAACGGAGGTGAAGGGCCAGATCCCGGGGCCGTTCACGCCCCAGAAGTGCGGTTGATGCCAGTAGAGAGGGCGCGGCTCGAGGGCGGTTTCATCTCGCACGAGCGCGGCCAGGCTGACCCCATCGAGTGATGGCTCGTGCTCGGGCGGCACCTCGACGTCGGCCCACTCGAGGATTGTTGGAAACAGGTCATAGGTTATGACGGGTTCATCGGTCGAGGTCGGCCTGTCGGTCACGCCGGGCCATGCGATGACCTGGGGGACGCGCACACCGCCTTCGTAGGCCGAACCCTTTCCGCTGCGCAGTGGGCTGTTGTGGGTGTGCGCTTCGCCGCCGCGCCCGTGGGCGGACAGGCCGCCGTTGTCGCCCGTGTAGATGACGATCGTGTTGTCCGCGACTCCGATCTCGTCGAACAGGTCGAGCAGGTCACCGAGGGCGGTGTCGACGCTCTCGACCATCGTCGCGTAGGCTGCTTCTCGCTCATGGAGATCGGCGTAGCGCTCCAGGTAGCGGTCGTTGGCCATGATCGGCGTGTGTACTGCGTAGGGTGCAAAGTTCAGGAAGAACGGGCGCTCCGCGGCTACGGCTTCGCGCACGGCCTTGGCCGCCTCGAGCGCCAGGGCCTCGGTCAGGTAGATGTCCTCGCCGTGGTACGCATCGAGACCCGGCACATCCCAGGCGGATGGGCCGCCCTTTCCCGTTCGTTCTCCGCTGCGAAAACCGTGCTCTCCGTAGTAGCTGCCGGGCGCCCCCGGGCCGTGTCCGGCGATGTTCACATCGAAACCGAGCCGTCTCGGATCGGCGCCGCTGGTCTCGATCGCTCCGAAGTGTGCCTTGCCCACATGGATCGTGCGGTATCCCGCGCCCTGAAGCAGCCTGGGGAGAGTTGTGTCCCCTTCCTGAACCCCGTTCATGTTCCAGGCCGGCGCACGGACCCCGGGATAGCTGGCCGAGGTGTCGCGGTCCTTCATGAAGGTCCAGTAGGTGATGTGGTTGCGCCCCGGGCTGCGCCCGGTGATCAGGCTCGCTCGGGTGGGCGTGCAAACAGGTGCCGCGGCGTACGCGTTTGTGAAGCGCATGCCACGGGCGGCCAGGCGTTCCACGTTTGGCGTGTGGTAGCGTCGGTTTAAGTGAGTCAGTTCGATGTGCAGGGCGAGCGAGGTGTCCTGCCAGCCGAGATCGTCGACCATGACGACGACGATGTTTGGGCGGGGCTTGCTCTCACCGTATGGAGTTTCGCCGCCCATCGAAGATGACCAGCAGGCAACCAGGGGGCTGGCTACAGCGAGCGATAGCAGGGCGACGAAGGGCTTCATGGGTGCGGCGGAACCAGTGCCTCGTACCGAATAGTTTCACGAGGGGTGCTCGGCATCCAACGCCAAGTGCTGATCCGACCCGCTCGTCCGCCGTCGACCTTACACCACGCGACGGTCGAAGGTTGCCCTACAGGTAGTCGAGTACTCCGAGGCGGTCTTCGTCGGTGAGTGTGACCGTACTCGCCCGGTAGTTGACGCCGGCCGAGATGCGCGCCGTCCAGGGGAGCGGGTCCTTGTCGCAGATCGAGCCCAGGGCGCTGGCGACGAGGGCGCGGGTCCAGTCGGAAATGTCCCCATCCGAGAGGATCCGCGCGAGGGCGGGGATCGAGCGCGAGTCGCCTACCTGGGCCAGGGCGAGGGCCGCGGGCGCCTGGCTGCCGAAGCTGTTCGAGCTCGTCAGTCTTCGAATGAGCTCGGGGGCGGTCGTGGCGTCGCCACACAGTCCCAGCCCGGTTCCCACGCTCACCATGAGGAATGGGCGGTGTGAGGCGTCATCGAGGGCGGCACGCAGGGCATCCTGGGCGTTTGGATCGCCCGTCAGTCCCAGGGCCGTCGCGGCGGAGCAACGCGGACCGTCCACACCGCTGAAGAAGTCGAGCCGCTCCGTGAGCAGCGGGACTGAAGCCCGGTCGTTCAGGAGGCCCAGCGCCACCATGTGCGCCCCGCTCCCGTTTGGGCGCCGATTGTCGGAACAGGCGCCGCGCAGGATTTTCAATGTTTCCGGTGCGATCGACTGTCCCTGGCGCAGGAGCTCGTAGCCCATGATCCCCAGGGCCAGGGCCGCCCATGGCGCGCGCGGGGAGGGTCCGCCGGAGACTTGTTCGAGCAGCTGGGCGCGAGCCTCGCCGAGCCCCGAAAATGGCTGTCGCCCCTGTCCCGGGCGCGCGCTCGATTGGGCCAGTGCGATGAGGGCGAATCGGCTCGTCTGGGTCTCGCCCCGCCGTGCAATCTCGCTGAGCTCGGCTCGGATGCGTGCGTCGATCGACCCGGGTAGGGCGTCACAGTCCCCAAGAACACCGAGCGCCAACACGCATCCCTGGCGTACTTCGAGCGGCTCGACGGAGACCGTGGCGAGGGCCGAAAGGAGGAGTTCAGCCACGCGATCTCGCACGACTTCCGGACCACCCCTGCAAAGCCGGGCCATGGCGGCCGGGGCGTGGGCCCGCACGAGCCAGTGGCGCGCCGTTCGGTTCGCACGAACACGGGCAGGGTCGAAGTAGTCGAGCAGGAATTCGAGCTGGGTGCGACGGGAGAGGGCGTGCTTGTAGTTCGGACGCCCGCCACCGGCCTGCAGCTTCGCCACGGGCAGTCTCCAATCTACCGGAGTCATTCCGAGTGCGATCATGGCGGCGACCTTGAGGTCCCGGGTCGCAAAGTGCGGCTCCGTCAGGATGTCCATGAGGTGCTCGGCGATCGCGCGCCGGACCTCGCTCGAAGCACCTGCGCTGCCGATCAAGCCCAGCCCGTAGGCCGCGCAGGCTCGCACTCGCATCGGAACGCGACTGCTGGAGACGAGATCGCGACCTCGCCCATCGTCTTTCATCAGCGAGGCGAGTGATTCCGTCGAGCTGGGATCTCCCAGGACACCCAGGGTCACGGCCGCGGTCTCCGCCAGCCACTCGTTGCCATGGGCCAGATAGGCCTCGAAGGTCGCGACATGGGGCGACGGCCCGGACGCGCCACCCGGTTTCGCGACCCGCGCCAGGGCGAGTAGTGCCTCGCGGATCAACTCGGGGCTGCGCGCTTCCTGAAGCGCGTCAAGCAGTGCGGGAATCACGAGCTGACTCGTCTGGCGTGGGGACGGCTTGCGCAGCTCCCAGGTCGCGAGATTCTGCCCTTGGCCGAGAAAGAAGGTGTCCTTGCCCGCGTCCGGGGAGACCGTGTGCAGGCGCGCCTTGAGGTCGAGGTAGGCGTGCCGATTGTGGCGCCACCAGAACTGCCAGACAGTCTTGTCGGGCTCGGCAGCGAGTGACGGATTCGCGTAGATGTGCCCGAGGGCAGTGGGGGCCGACCTCTGTGATTGACGACCCGGGCCTGGCTCGGCCCGGACTCGTCGCTGCCCGGGAGACGGGGGAGGTGTGTCGGACCGGGTCGGGACGGTGTCGGCATACCCGCGCTTTCGCTGCGCCGGGCTCTCTTCGGCCAGGGGGAAGGCCAGCCAGAGCAGACACAGAACGATTCGAGGACCGGTCGAACCGGTGGCGTCGCGGCTTGGGGTGACAGGGTGACTGGAGGGGGGGCGCTTCATGGCTGGGTCGTCTCTCTCGAGGCCGGGCCTGCCGGGTGGAGCTGGCAGGCTTTCCGGTTGACCCGGAGTGCAAGGGGCGTGCCAGCGACCGCCAATGACGGCTCCCTGGCCGGGATCGAGCCGCCACGGCCGGGCCGTGTCCGGTTGGCGTAACGCCAGCGACCGAACTGTCGCGCCGATATGGGACTGATCTCGCGCGGAGAGTTCACCCCGACCCTCGCGTGGGCCATGCCCTTCCGCTGGCGGGCGCCTGCTACGGCTCGATCTCGATCCCGCTGAGCGGACGCCGATCAGTCTTTCTGGCTCGACTGCTCGGTGCGGTATTCCACCAGCTCAGCCTCGATGCGCGCGACGAGGGCGTCGGCCCCGCGTTCCTCGGCCTTGATCATGGCCTGCTGGGCGAGCTCGATCGCGCGCTGGGTCTCGCCCATTTCCGCAGCGGCCGCGGCTGCGGCGGCGAGCACGCGTGGATCCTCTGCGTGCTTGCCGCTCAGCAGTCGCTTCGAGATGCGCCTGGCGCGCTCCTCATCGCGCACTGCAGGATCGCTATCCGTGCCCAGTACCCGCAGGCGCAGCGCCTCGAGGGCCGCGGTCATGGGCTGTTTTCGCGGGCTGCTGTCCAGCACGCCGAGTGCTCGCGTGCCCTCTCCCAGGTCAATCCAGAATTTTGCTGCGGCGATGCGAAGTGAGGCGCTGCCCGGGAGGATGCGAAGGGACTCGGCGTGCACGGCCTGCGCCTCTTCGGCACGCCCGCTCTCATGCAACAGGGCCGCCAGATCGATTCTGGCCGCTGGCTCTCGGGGACGCTGCACGAGAGCGGCGCGCAGGCTCTCGACGGCTTCATCGGTCCGACCCATCTCGCGCAGAGCCTTCGCGCGCAGCAAATCGATACGAACGTTATTGGGAAAGCGCTCGCTGGCAGTATTCAGGGTGGCGAGCGCCGCCTCATGGTCCTCCATGAGAATGCATGCGTTCGCCAGGTTGGTGGCTGCCATGGCCAGCTCAGGGTTGCACTCCATTGTCAGCTCGAATTGCTGGCGGGCCTCCTCGAGCTGGTCCGTCTCGGCCAGCATCGCTCCCAGGCGCAATCTGTCGTCGCAGCGCTCCGGGTCGAGCTCGAGGGCGTGTCTGAAGTGCGTGATGGCCTCGTGCCGTCGCCCGAGGGATGCGTAGCACTGGGCCAGGTAGCTGACGCCGAGGATGTCGTCGGGCCGGTGCTTCAGGAAGGGGACCCAGTTCTCGATTCCGAGCTCGAAATCCCCGTCCCGTACGGCGCCGCCTCCGGTGTAGCACTGGTGGATCTCCCGCGTCCTGTCCATCGGGTTGTCCCCGTCAGGCTCGAAGTGGCTCAGTTCGTCGGACCAGTTGTGTGGATCCTCCTCGGCTTCCAGGTCATCGGCCGAGGCGTAGCCCAGGGCAGCCAGGCGTTGCTGGTCTTCGGTGCTCAGTTCATTCGCCAGGCCGCGACCGAGCAGTGGTGGAGCGTCGGCGATGATCTCGCGCAGTGTCGCGCGCATGTCGGTGACGCGCGCCGCGGCGTCGTTCGACCGGTCGATGGTCTCGGCGCGGTCGTTCTCCAGTTCGTAGAGCTCCGGTCGCGGGCCATGGATGTACTTCCAGCCGCCCTGGTTGAGGCCGCGCAACTCGGCGTACTCGAATCGAGTGCGCGGCTCGATCGTCTCGGAGTAGGTGGCGAGGCCCAGATCGGAGTCCGGATCCTCGAGCAGGGGCTGCAGACTCGTGCCCTGGATATCCTCGGGCGCCTCGATGCCCAGCAGGTCCAGGATGGTGGGCAGCAGGTCGACGAGACCGACCTGAGCCGCCACAACTTGCCGAGGGGAGACGCGCGCGGGGCTCCAGAGGATGAGCGGGACGTGCAGTGTCGTCTCGTACAGGAAGCTGGCATGGGTCGATTCCTCATGCTCGCCAAGGCCATCGCCATGGTCTGAAGTGACCAGTATCAGGGTCCTGTTCGCCAGGTCCGTGCTGCGCACACGGTCGAGTACACGGCCCACCTGGGAGTCGACGTAGGCGACCTCGGAATGGTAGCCGTGCCCGAACTCGCTCGCAAAGGGCTCGGGCGCGTCGTACGGCTGATGGGGGTCGTAGTAGTGGAGGAACAGGAAGAACGGCTGCTGCGCGCCCTGCTGCGAGTCGAGGAAGGCTATGCCCGCGTCGCTGACCGAGTCCGCCGCTCGCTGGGCCGCGAGGCCCGCAACCTCTCCGGGGCGAATGATGCGCGTCGGGCTGGAGTTGCCGGTGAGCTCTTCGCCATACCCATCGAATCCCTGGGCAAGGCCATACTCGGACTCCATGACGGCTGCGCTGATTTCGGCGCGCGTGGCATAGCCCGCGTCCTTCAAGATCTCGGCCAGGGTCTCGTTCTCGTCAGCGAGGATGAAGGTGCCGTTGTTTCGCGCTCCGTGGACGAACGGGTAGTTGCCCGTCATCATCGTCGAGTGGGAGGGCAGGGTGAGTGGACACGAGGACGTGCAGTTGTCGAAGCGCGTGCCCTCCGCCGCGAGGCGATCGATATTGGGGGTGAGCGGGAGCGGCTGTCCGTAGCACCCGACCCGGTCCGCGCGCAGGGTATCGATCGAGATGAAGACGAGATTTAGCTCGCCATCGACTGCACCGGGATCGGCGTCGGAGCACCCCGCGACGCCCAGAACGGCCAACGTAGCCGTCAGCCGAAGTAGTCTTGCCGCGCCCATTGAGGGGGTCACTCTAATGGGTGCTGTTTGGGCTCCGGGACACATTTCACGAGATCTTTCCCTGGTCGAGGGTCGCATCGTCAGCGTCTGAAAGAGCCGGATCACGCCGCTTTTTGAGCATCGGGATTCTGATTCTCGGCGCACCAGCCGACCTGCCGATCGATGGCGCCACGCGCGCGATACCGATGCTGCGTACCGATCGATCCCGATCGTCGACGTGATGCGGACGCTCGTCCACATGGCGAGTCCAGCTGGCACTGTGAGCGGGTAGCGCCACAGGTAGATCGGGCCGAAAGGGCCGGGGCTCTCGACGGTCCAGACCTGCCCGTCGACGCCTCGGTCCACAGAATCTGGAGCCCAGGGGCGACGGGATTTCGCTTCCCGGCCGGTAGCGGGGTATCCTTGACTCGACGGGTGAGATCTCACTCGAGCGACGACCATGCGCATCGGATCGAAGAGAGCGAACTGCGTGAGATGAGCGCCGAGCCCGAGACAGATTCGGTCGAACACGGCCTGGTCGTCCTTATTCCGATCTTCAACGATTGGCAGGCTGTCGTGCTGCTCCTGAAGGACCTGGAGCAGGTTCTGTCGGGCGCCGGGCTGACCGCTCGGATCTTGCTGGTCGACGACGGTTCGACGACTCCGCGGCCGGAGAAGCTCATTCCTGAAGGCTTCGAGGCGATCGAAGTCGTGCAGCTGCTCGGTCTGCGCCGCAACCTCGGGCATCAACGCGCCATCGCGATCGGTCTATCCCATGTGGAAGCGACGCTGGCCTGTCGCGCAGTGGTCGTGATGGACGGTGACGGAGAGGACGCGCCGAGCGATGTTCCCCGGCTCGTACAGCGGATGGGTGAGAGCGGCGACAAGAAGGTCGTGTTCGCGGCCCGTGCGCGCCGATCGGAGAACCTGCTATTCAAGATCTGCTACTTCCTCTACCGCAAGCTCCACGTGATGTTGACCGGGATCAGCGTGCGCGTGGGAAACTTCAGCATCGTGCCCCAGGTTCAGCTGCGGCGACTGGTGATCGTCTCCGATCTCTGGAATCACTTCTCGGCGGCGATCCACCGGGCTCGATTGCCATTCGAGATGGTGCCCTGTGAGCGGGCTTCGCGCTTGTCCGGCAACCCTCAGATGAATTTCGTATCCCTGGTCGGGCACGGATTGAGCGCCATGTCAGTCTTCGGGGATCTCATCGGAGCACGCATGTTGATCGCTTCCTCGCTCATGGTGGTCTCGAGCCTCGCGGCGATCGCTGGACTCGGGCTCTTCGCGGGGTTGACGAGCGCGAGCATGTCGGGCTGGGAACCCTATGCGGCCGGGCTCCTGTTCTTCGTGCTGGTACAGGGCTTGCTGTTCTCGTTCGTCTTCGTGTTCATCATTCTCGCGAGCCGAAACATGTCTGGGTTCATTCCCGCTCGGGACTACGGGCTCTTCATTGAAGACCTGCGCACGCTGACGCCGCATGAGTGAGTACACGTACGTCGGGCAGGAGCTGGATCTCTTTGCCCACGCGATCAACTGGAAGGCGTACTTCCACGCGCGCCTGGCGAAGTATGTCCGCGGCGATGTGCTGGAGATCGGGGCCGGGATCGGTGGCACGACCCGGACCCTCTGCGACGGGGATCAATCGAGCTGGGTGTGCGCCGAGCCTGACGCAGAAATGGCCAGTCGACTGGCGCAAGTGGCCCAGGAGGAGCCATTCCCCGTGACGCCCGAGGTGCTCGTCGGCGGGTTGGCGGACCTGGATCCGGAGCGCCGCTTTGACGCGATCCTCTATATCGATGTCCTGGAACACATCGAGGACGATCGCGGCGAGCTCGAGATGGCGAGGCGCTTTCTCAAGCCGGGCGGTAATCTGGTCGTCCTTTCGCCAGCGTTTCAGTTCCTGTTCAGCCCCTTCGATGCCGCCGTCGGTCACCACCGGCGCTACACGGCGCGCAGCCTGACGGCCGTGATGCCATCCGGGCTGGAGCGCGTCCGCGTCTTCTACCTCGACAGCGTGGGCATGTTGACGTCGCTTCTGAACCGATTCGTCCTCAAGCAGGGGACGCCGGACATCAAGCAGATTCAGCTCTGGGATCGAGTCATCGTGCGGGTCTCGCGATTCGTCGATCCGGTCGTGCTGCATTCATTCGGGCGCTCGGTGATCGCCGTCTACGGAATGCCGAGCTAGGGCCGAGGCTGGCTACTTGCAGCAGCCGGGTGAGCCCTTGTGCTTGCCGCAGTTGCTGCAGCTGGCGGCGGCGTCGTCGGCGCAACAGGCTGCGGCGCCTTTGATCTCACCGCATCCGCTGCAAAGGGCGACGGGATCGCCGCCTTTCTCGATCTTGCAGCAACCGGGCGACCCCTTGGCCAGGTCGCAGCTTCCGCAGGTCTTGGCGTCGGCGTCGCAGCAGACGTCGCTGCCCTTGATCTGGCCGCAGCCAGAGCAAAGAGCGAGGGATTCAGTGGCGCCTTCGACGTGCTCGTGCGTGTGCACGTCGGTTGAGCCGCATCCGGTGAGCGTGGTGCCGAGGGTGAGGGCGCAGGCGATGAGTGAGAGGAGGAGGGTGAGGGGGATGGGGAGTTTCATGGTGAGTGGAGGGATGAGGGAAGGGATGAGTGACGGGGGAGGCTGGAGAATCGGGATGGAAGGGGACGGAGAGATGGTGGCGTGTTTGGAGGGGCGGGGGAAGGGGGCGGGTAGGGGGAGTGGGAAGTGGGTAGGGGGGGCGGTGGACTCGGGAGCTGGAGTGAGGCGGGGGGCGTCTGGTTCTGAATCCAGTCGGCTTCGGGCTCTGGAGCAAGGATTGGGCGGGCTGGCTCTGCCTCCCCTCAGCTTCGGGCTCTGGAGCAAAACGGGGGGCGCCCCGCCTTGCCCCGTCACCGCCAGCGTCGGG
>Ga0315338_1001711_pt1 | contig 25494 bp, 25 predicted proteins | sample ASW8metaG_FD_204518 | JGI IMG/M metagenome (GOLD analysis project Ga0315338, IMG submission 204518) | Ammonia-oxidizing marine archaeal communities from Monterey Bay, California, United States - ASW #8 | ecosystem: Environmental > Aquatic > Marine > Coastal | place: USA: California | collected... | reverse complement strand
CTAAACAATTAATCATAGTTGTAATTACTAGAGTTTTTATTCATTAAATATTCTACTATTTCAAAATCAAGTTTGGTATCTATATCTATCGATCGTTCTTCAGGCATTTCAAAAAATATTGTTTTTTCAATTAGACATGTTTTATCAAACTCTTTGAAAAAAGTATTTCGCCTATAAACATAAATTGAAGCATTCATATCATAACATGGCGGAGATTTTTGTCTACCTGAGATCGGCGAATTTAAAGATTTGGATCTAATGACATATCCATTTTCATTTAATTCTACCAAATTAAAGTAAGGGGATCTTCTAGCCCTACATCCAGTAATCAGATTAGATGCATCTGTTGTATTTTCGAATAATTTAACTGCGGATTGGATATCATTTTTAGTTCTTAAAGGAGCAGTTACATCAAGATCTACTATTATATCAAATTTTATGTTTAATATTTTTTCTACTTCAGTAACACAGTGTTGGATAACCGGTACTTTCGGAGCATCATCTGTTGCTAATTCTGATGGACGTTTGATTATATGATCTGCACCCCATTTTTCAGCCAATTGTAAAATCAAATCCGAGTCACTTGAAAATGCTATACATTCAAATAGATCAGAATTTTTTGCTTGAATAATTGTATGGGCTAGAAGCGGTTTATTTAATATTTCCCTTATATTTTTATTTTTTACTTCCTTCGATCCACCTCGAGCTGCAATTGTACATATTCGTTTCAATTTTTTATCCATATTGGTGTTTTTGATTTAGCTATTTCTTCAATCTTATTTATCAGATCAACAATAGCTCTACCTTCTGAAAATGAACAAATTTGACTATAATCTTTGTCCAAAACAGCTTGATGCTGTTTTGTATAAATAATATCTCTATCATAATCAAAATTTTCTTTATCATTATCTACTTCAATTGTTTTATTAATAAAATCAGCTTTGATCGTATTTTTTTCTGTATTTACAATCACAAATCTTTTTGGAATTCGATCAAGATAATTCAAATGAATAGACACTATAGGGCAATAATTGGTCTTCATCATTATGGAGTAAATATCATCAGTATCAATATCTAATCGACTAAAATTTCCACCTAATGAAGTAACGCTCGTCCAACCATCTAACATATAAACCAAATAATCTAATTCATGGCTCAGATCTCTTAAAACTCCACCACCTGCACTTTTATTAGCAGAATAGGATTTTGTATAGTCAGAATTAGGTCTCCATTCAGGAAGATAGGATCCTGCATAAGCATTTACTGATAAAATTTTCTGTCCACTAATAATTGATTTAAGTTTTTGAAATACAGGATTAAATCTCAAATTATATCCAACATGAATATTCTCAGTATTATCTAATGAAATATTACAAGGTTTATGAAAGAGAGGTTTTTCAATTAAAATACTATTACTATAACCTAGTGAAAGTAATTCTAAGAGATCAGAATGATGCTCATTGGTTTTACTCGCAACTATAATATAGTCAAATGAATTATCTTTTATAGCCAATGATATACTTGGATAAAATTGATAAAAATTTATTTTTCTTCTGCTAACTACATAAACTTCTAGGCCTAAACCTTTTAAAAGTTTTGCATGCCTTGATCCAATCGATCCATACCCTATGACTAAAACTTTCAATCTATTTTTTTACTATATACTCTGTTAGCTTGTTTATAATCATCAAAACCACCTATATCTATCCATTCTTCTAAAATGGGAAATATAGCTGTTTTCAATTTGGTAGCAATAATCTTATCAAAATAGCCTGGCATATCAAGTGTTTTACCGTTAGATAATAAGCTTAGTACTTTTGGATCAAATAAATACAAACCAGCATTCACAAAAAACCTTTGGATTGGTTTTTCATTAATCTTTTTTATTATACCATTGTCTGATTCTATAACTCCATATGGGACTACAAATTCAATATCCTTCACACACATTGTAGCCATAGAATTATTTTCTAAATGAAAAGAAAATAATTCCTGCAGATTTACTTTTGTAAGTAAATCTGCATTCATAACTAAAAAAGAATCTTGAGGTACAAATTTCATTAAAGATAAGGGACCCGCAGTGCCTAGTTTTTCTTTTTCATTTATATAATCTATTTCAATCCCCCATTTACTCCCATCTCCAAAATAATCTTTAATCATGTTTGCTTTATAATTAACCGATATAAAAAACTTTTTAAGCCCATAAAAAATGCAATTTTCAATTATATTTTCTAATATAGGTTTATTGCCAACTTTTAATAGTGGTTTCGGTTTTTTATCAGTTAAAGGGCGCAAGCGAGTCCCAAGTCCTCCGGCCATAATGACAGCTATGTGCTTCTGGCCATCTATCTTTAGTTTTTTATTTCGGTATTCAATATCAACTATTTCCCCATTATTATTTATTATAGGTAGGTGAGTAAGGCGTCTTTCGCTAAAAAATGATTTCGATTTACTATTTCTATTTTCTACTGTACACGTAATGGGATTAGGATTCATAACTAACTTAATTGATGCCGTCTTCTCCATGTGTTTTAACATCCCTTTTCGTAAGTCACCTTTAGTGACAATTCCTTTTAATTTATTTTTTTTATCGATCACTAAAGCGATATGTAGAGGTGAATTATTAATCAAATATTTAGCTTCTTCAATCGTTGCTGAATCATAAATAATAGATGCACTGACTTCTTTTTTCATATTATTTAATTTTAAAATATTTTTTCAATTTATTAATTACGCTTGATATTTGATTATCTGTAATGCTAACACTAGAAGGGAGACATAAAGATTGATTTATAAGTTTTGGTGCATTTTCAACCTTATACGATTGACATGATTTATATGGTTCTTGCAAATGATTTAACTGCCAGATTGGACGAGTTTCAATATTTTTATGACGGAGATAGTCAATTACTTTATTTATCTTAACAGGGTTTCTCATGAATATATTTAACCAATGATTATTATTCGCATAATTGGGAATATCAGCTATGATAAAACTCTTAATCTCTTTTACACAAGTTAGATATTGTTTATGAATCTCTTTTTTACGTTTTAAAAAATTTTGTATTTTTTCTAATTGAGCTACTCCTATAGCCGCCTGAATATTTGTAAGGCGAAAATTGTAACCAATTTCATTATGAATATAATTGACTGGGTCATCTTTGGCTTGAGTTGTTAGATATTTAGCTTTGTTGGCCAGATCAAAATCATTTGTCAGGATCATTCCGCCACCGCCAGTAGTTATAATTTTGTTCCCATTGAATGAAAGGCAACCTAATTCCCCTATGGTTCCGGTATGCTTACCTTCAAATAAGCCCTTAGTATAGAATGTACCTAAACTTTCACTCGCATCTTCCACCACGGAGATGTTGTATTCTTTACATAAGGGGACCAGTTTATCTAGCCAAACAGCATTGCCCCATATATGCGCAGGTATGATGGCCGAAATGCGTTTGTTAGTAATTTTATTATATGTTGCATTATCCTTGAAATATGTTTGATTTTGAATAAAATCAATTGTTTTCATTATGTCAATATTGTAATACTCATCAGCATCCATAAACACCGGGCTGGCGCCATTGTAGGCAATGGCATTTATCGGTGCTATAAAGGTAAGGGTGGGCACGATGACTTCATCTCCGGACCTAACCCCAGCGAGCCGCAGGCTAACCTGCAGCGCTGAAGTACCGTTGACACAGGCAATTGCAAATTTAGCGCCTGTATATTCTGCGATTTTTTGTTCAAAAAGGTTTACATATTTACCGGCCGAACTAACCCATTCTGCATCGATACATTCTTTAACATATTTCCATTCGTTACCCTGTAAAGATGGCTCGGATAACATTATGGGAGTTTCAGGCATACAATAATTTATTAGCTAGCTGCATAGTTTCTAAAGCACCTGCCAAATCCTGACCGGGCCATTCCAATGAAGTGTTTTGCAGCATATTACAAAAGGCTTTCATCTGACCATAAAAACCTGGCTTATATTTTTTGTCTAACTCATCCGGTTCTATTTTGTACTCTGTAAAATTTGTATCCACCCATTTTCCTTTTTCAAGTGGTCTAAATATTACTGTCACACCTTCGCCATAAAGAGTTACGGACCAACCGCCAGGTGAATACCAGTGAGCAGTATAGCTCCCCAATGATCCTCTCTCAAATTCTATTCCAGCTACAAACTGGTCACCGTTTTTTTCTTTAAAACTTTTTGATAGTGTATTTAAACATTTTATTTCACCACCAAAAAAACGTAATAAATCAATTGTATGAGTGCTATTTGCATAAAGCCAGTTATCAAGAATATTCTGCGGTTTTCGATTTGCAATTTTCCAAAATCGTTCGTGTCCTTCTACAGAAATGCCTAATAATCGACCAGATTTTTCTATGGTTTTAATCCCTTTATGAAAAATGGAATAAAATCTGCGATTATACCCCACCATATTATTAGTACCATGTTTTTCTGCAAGTTTAGAAAGTGTATTTGTTTGTTCTGGAATCAGACCAGGAGGTTTTTCGATAAATAAAGGTATTTGTAGTGGTATTAATTCCTTTGTTAAAGAAAATATCTGATCGGCTGAAACAAATACTAGAAGTCCATCTACAGCACACTTTTCAATGAGTTCATAAACATTATTGCAAACATGTTCAATCTGATAATCGTTAGAAAGTTCTTTTGCTTTTGAAATTGTCCGAGATGTTACCCCCACAGCACTAACACCATTCATTGCTTGAATTACATTTAAATGTTCTCTAGCAATATAACCTGCGCCTATAATACCTAGACGGATGTCAGATATGATAAAGCTCCGCTTTATATAAATGTCTGTTTTCTTGAAACCAGTTAATAGTTTCTATTAAACCTTGTTTTAAATCATATTTAGATTCCCAAGAAGAGCATTTCAGTAGTTTTTGATTATCACATACCAAGCGTTCCACCTCGCTATTTTCCGGTCTAACGCGCTTATTATCGTTAATTATCGAAAGATCAATATTCATGATATTCATTATTTCATGGGCCAAATCCTCAATCGAGATCTCAGTATTCATACCAATGTTGGTGACTTTTCCGAAAAATTCATCAGATTTAAATATTTCTAAGAAAGCTGTACAAGTATCTTTAACAAAAGTAAGATCTCGCGTTGGATCAATATTCCCCAATCTTAATTCTCTATTATCAGAATAACACTGAGAAATGATAGTAGGTATCACCGCCCGTGGAGACTGTCGCGGTCCATAGGTATTGAAAGGACGAACAATTTTTACATTTAGATCAAATGACCGAAAATAACTAATAGCAAGCTGATCTGCCGCAATTTTACTCGCAGAATAGGGAGACTGGCCTAACTGTGGATGATTTTCATTAATTGGTATGTACTGTGCCGTACCGTAAACCTCACTGGTGGATGTGATCAACACCTGTTCTAGATTGAGGTTTTTCGCCGCCTCCAACACATTATAAGTTCCTTCCACGTTTGTACGGATATATGCTAAGGGCGAAACATATGAATAAGGAATCCCGATAAGAGCTGCAAGATGGAAAATAACATCGCACCCATACATTGCTTTATTAACCGAATCATAATCACGAACGTCACCCAAGATGATTTCCATGTCATTCTTGTATTTTGAATCTTCCAACCAGCCCCAGTGGTTATTAGGGTTATATCTATCAAATGCTATAACATCAAATCCGAGTTCAACACACAACTCTGCCAAATGAGAACCAATAAATCCTGTAGAACCAGTAATTAATATTTTTTTTCTATTATCCAATTATAATTTATTACTTCATTATTTATATTATTTTAGGTCAGAATAGAATACATAGTCTAATACTGAAATTTTTAGATATTCTCTACAATAAATTAAGAAATAAAAAAAACGATTATCAATTTTATCCGGGCAGATACATTTTACTATTATCTTTCATAATACAATAAACCTAATTACCCATTTACCTGCTCTATCCCATTACTAGGTGGATTGGATAAAAAATCTAATAAATTATACAAATCACTATCATTAATCTTTGATTCTTTAATATTTTTATTATACACTTTATAGGAAGGTCGCTTTAATAAGCTATTGTAATTGTTTTTTAATATCTCATTATGATCAAAACGTTTAACAATACTTTTAATTGCTATCCAAATTCTAGATCTATATTTTTTATTTACATTAATCTCATATGATAAGCATTTTATAATACCACGAGCAGCCTTTTTTCGATAGTATTTTTTTACTTCTTTTATTGCCACATTGTGATCAATACTATCTTCAGAAGATATAACACTCGCAATTTTATTAAAAAAATTATTTATGTCATCAGACCATGAATCAGAAAGCATTTGATTAAAGGAATCTCCATGTTCTAAATAAAAATCTCTAGATGAACTATCTATAGGTCTTTCCTGTCGGAATAAAAATAAATTATTTAATCTTTTTACTTTACCAGAATAAACAGTTAAAAAACTAGTTAATAATTCTACAAGAAATATATTTTTAATATTCAAATCAACTGTTTCTTTGTAAGCAAATAATAGTTCTTCAGTCCGATGTACATCATAAAAAGTTAAAGCATAATGTGAAAAATGATATTTCATTCGACCTAATGCAGTTTCATCGATTATTGATGAACTTGGTTCATTTAATAAATAATTAATATTATCACTGTAAGTATCATTATGATCAATAAGTTTACTAGATCTTACTGGATGAAAAGCGCCAATTGATCCTCTGCATGAACTATAATCTGGGTTTGACTTAAGAAATTCTAAAGACATCTCAAGACCTCCAGGAAAATAAAAGTCATCATCATTAGTTAAAGCTACGTATGGTGTTGTAACCTGTTTTAAAGCATTCACTATTTTCAACAAAAATATATTATAAGATTCGTCATATGGGTACTTAACATATTCATAATCAATATTGGGATAGCTCTTGGTTGTCGAAAAATAATCATACATTTCATTATTTTTTCCACCATCTGCAATAAACAACTTAAATGGAAACTTTATTTTATTAGCATAAGACATCCAACGATACAAAAATCTCTTTCGATCTTTGGTGGGAATTATAACTGTAAGTTCATTATTCATAATTATTTGTTAATATTAATAGATATAATTAATCATGTATAAATAATATCGATTAATTATATATGATAAGTAGAAGTGCCAGTTTGGTCTAAATTAAATTTGTAGTGTAAAAGGCTTTGTGTTTTCTCGTTTAGAACAATCCCCAATACTAGTAATAAGGTTCCTGTGGCTATCCTGTTTTGGATTATAAATGCCACAATTTTATCATATAGCCAATTGACCATTCTTATACCCTTGACTGTTCTAGAATGGTCAATGTCCGATTGATTCCCTCAATCAAATTATCGTTAAAATCAAATCCTTTGGCTTTGATTTTCAGATTGCTGACATGATAAGAAAGTTGGTTCATTATTCTAGAATCAACATATTCAACTTTTACACCAGAAATATTTTCTTTTAAATGTTCCACGATCTCTCTTACCGTATTGTTAGATGAAAGAACATTATATATTTCACCATCAAACAAATCATTCTTAATAATGAACATTATTACCCGTATTGCATCATTGACACCTAAATATGGTCTTTCCTGATCTATTGCGGTTTTCCAAACAGTGAGTGGCTGCCCCATTACTGCCTGCCAGCAAAATTTGTTTACAGCAGTATGAAAACGCATGCCGATGGACGTGCCAAAAATTGTCCCAAACCGGCAGGTGATAAATTGTAATCCTTGGTTTTTACCCATTTCTTGAAGCATTTGTTCCGATTTAAGTTTATACTCCGCATAGGGGCTCTGAGGCTTCAATTCTTCGACAGAACATGTTTCATCTACCTGTTCTGATTGAGAACCATACACACTGGTTGTGGATGGAAATAATAGTTTCGTACCCGTCTTAATACATGCATCTGCAATCAGTTTTGTCCCTTCATAGTTGACTTTTTCTACCTCATCTCTTCGTTCAAAACTACCTGATGCATCAGTGATAGCAGCCAAATGAATAACATAATCAATATTATTTAATAAAACTGCTAAATCAGTTATAAGAATATCATTTTCAAAAAATTGAAAGTTTACATCATTTGGCAGATTAAATAATGAAGCATATCGCTGAGTTAGCATATTATCAACAAGCCTTATTTGTTCAAACTCCAGTGGCTTTATACTATGAATTAGTTTTGAACCAATATGTCCAAGAGCGCCAGTAATTAAGATTCTCATATCTGCCTATTTTTCCAATTCAAAAACTCTTGGTAATCACGTATATAATCGCTCTCATCATAAGACTGATCACAAAAAACCATTAAGACTGATTTGTCCTTTAAGTATTTCTGTTCGGCCCAAATCCCATTGGGAACTAAAATTGCTTCACTCTTTGGGTTAAGCACTATCTCAATTTGTTTATTCCCATCATCACATACCAATTTCACCTCACCTGAAACACAACATAAAAGTTGATTGCATTTTTTGTGAGCATGTTCACCACGTAGCGAACCACTAAAAGCATTAACAATTGTAAATACTCTTTCAACCTGAAATGGCAAGTGATTTAATTCAAAAACTCTCAATATCCCCTGCTCTTTTTCTTCAATTATACATGGGATTTTGTAACTCTTAAGAGATAACAATTTCATTCTAACTATTATATTATAATGTGCATGGTGAACAAAAATTATCTATATCAATTGATTGAACATCATAAAAATAAAATAAATCATTCCCAAGTTTCTTCCAAAGATTGCTTGGATTGTAAATGCTACCAGATTTAATAATTGTTTTATTGTTTCCTATTTAATCAGTCAAACTAAGCAAAATATTTTGATGTTTCTTTTATTCCACTTTCCAGTGAAAGTTGTACATTGATTAATTCCATCTGTTTTAGTGATCTTATATCAGCAATAAAATTCCTGAATTCTATCTGCAGTAAACCAGATGGTAACTCAACACTTTTTACAACTACTTTATTCCCGGTTTGCAAGCCGACAAGCTCACTTACCAAAGCAATCGCATCATGAATCGTGGTACCCTCACCACTGCCTAACACGAAATGTTTACCCTTTGAATGATTTATATAAAGTGGGGCAGATAAAAAAGCAATTACTACATCATCAATATAGATATAATCCCGAATGTATTCGCCAGTTCCGTACATTATTAGATCTTCTCCATTCAATGCTTTTTTGATCATAAGGTTTAATATTCCACGATCAGAGCTGCTGCTTTTGGGTCCGGGTCCGTATACATTAGTCAGTCTGAAGGATATCCCTTCAACCCAGCCTTGCCTGGTATAAAATTTAAGCCAATTTTCTGCCTGCAATTTATGAAAATCATAGGTTGTTATTGGGGTATCTTGTACACTTTCATCAACCGGAAGTTTTTCAGGCATTCCGCATTGCGTGGAAGTACCCGAAAAAATGATGATCGGACAGATTTTTTCTATTCTGCAAGCTTCAAGTAGCAATTGCATGGGTCTTACATTCGCTTCATAATCTATCAATGGATTTTTTTCAGCTTCATATACGCTGGTTTGCGAAGCCAAGTGGTAGATGATATCAACATTTTTTATCGCTTTTTTAAATACAATTTCATCCTGATAATCGGCCTCTATAAATTCAATTTTTGCGTTACCAGATTGTTTTTCAATCTTTTCAGCATTTCTTGAAAAACATTTAATGGTGCAATTATATTTAACTAATTGCTTGATCAGATTCCAGGCAATATATCCGGAAGCACCGGTAATAAGAATACGTTTGTTATAATAAAATTCGGATAATGACTGTTGGTCTTTTACTGCCATATATAACTAATCTGCAAATCTTTGTCAGATTTTCTAATTTCATCCTTCATATCATATACTCCTGATGTCACATAAATGATCTGCATGGGCCCTTTTATACATTTATATCCATGTAAAACGCCCGGTGGAAAAAAATAAGCTGTGGGTAAAGTCCCATCGCCGGTAACTAACTCCATGGTATCCCTATAGGTAGCTGATTTTATCCTGTTGTCATACAATGCTACCTTTATCTGGCCAGACACCACATAATTCCATTGCGACTGGTATGCGTGCCCATGCCAAGCCTTAACAACACCCTCTTTCACCAGTGAATGGCTTAACTGCTCCACAGAAATGCCGTTAAACTGATCCGAAAAGCGGAAAATCTCCCGGAAAAACCCGCGCTCATCCTTATGGGTAGTAAGTTCGATAATTTTGACATCTTCAATCACAATAAATCTCTATAAATAAAAATCCTGTATTGCATCCACTACCTGTTGTTGTTCTTTTTCTGTAAATTCCGGGTACATGGGCAAAGACAGGATAGACTCTGTTGCCTGCTCCGTTACGGAAAGTGAAATGTCACCTACGATTTTCTGGTAATATTTTTGCCGGTGAACGGGAATCGGGTATTGAATGGTAGTATTAACTTTATGGTTCAGTAAGTGCGCTTTCAGTTCATCCCTTTTATCGCTCTTGATGACATATAGATGAAACACGTGGGTATTACCTTTTCTTACAGTAGGCAATTCCAGGGGTATCGCTTTTAGGGTATTTTGATATTCAAGTGCGTGCTGTTGTCTTCGGGCATTGTCTTCATCCAGATTCTTCAATTTGACCCGCAGGATTGCTGCCTGAAGTTCGTCTAGGCGGCCATTCCACCCTTCCACACTACTAATGTAGCGTTCTTTCCAACCGTATTCCCGCAACAATCGGATCTTTTCTGCCAAGTGATCATCATTCGTCACCAGGGCCCCACCGTCACCAATGGCACCTAGGTTTTTTGTGGGGTAGAAGCTAAAACAGCTCACATCACCCATTGAGCCCACCCGTTTTCCTTTATATTTGGCACCATGCGCCTGGGCACAGTCTTCGATGATTCTCAACCCATTTCGCCGGGCAATTTCCAGTATGACATCCATGTTGCAGGGCTGGCCATAAATGTGCACGGGAATGATGGCTTTCGTTTTAGGTGTAATGGCCAATTCAATCAAATTGGCATCAATGGTAAAGTAGTTTGTTTCAATATCTACAAATACCGGCTTTGCACCTGCCAGAACAATGGCTGTGGCTGTTGCGACGGCCGTGTGAGCGGTTGTAATCACTTCATCGCCGGAACCAATGTCCAGTGCTCGCAGAGCCATGTGCAGAGCCTCTGTACCACTACCTACACCAATAGCATGAGATACACCATTGTAGGTGGCAAATTCCTGTTCGAATTTCTCCACTTCTTTGCCAAGTATGTACCAGCCGTTATCCAACACATTTTGAATTGCGGAATTGATCTCATCTCTATGGGAAAGATACTGGGCCTTAGGATTGGCACAGGGAATCATTAAATCACTTTTATTTCGGGGACATAGGTGATCCACTTGCCCCCCTGGTTCATAAATTCCTGCTCTTTGGCCATGATCTCCTTTTCATGATTATAGGCAAAGAGCAGGGAATAGTCCGGGTAGTTGTCTTTGAATTCTTTGTAAGGCTTGATGGGAATATGAGCCCCGGGGCTGAATTTGCCCTGCTTGATGGGGGTGGTATCGTAGATGCTGTCTAGGTGCTCCGTGGTGATGCCGCAATAGTTGATGATTGTTGTGCTTTTGGATGTTGCAGCGTAGCCGGCAATGGATTTACCCTGTGACTTGATATCATTCAGAAGCGCCATTAAATCGATTCGATATTTATTACAATTTTCACGAAACTGTTCGTAGGTATTGGGATCTGTAAGTCTTAACTCATTTTCAAATTCCAGCTGTTTATAAACATTGTCCTGCACCGGTTTTGCCCCCTTGTGGGAAATCACGTAGCGCATGGAACCACCGTGGGTATCCTGGGGCTCCACATCAATCACTTCCATGTCGAACTGCTTGAACAGATACTGTATCGAATGCACAGAATACAGAAATGTGTGCTCGTCATAAATCTGGTCGTAAGTGGTTTTTTGAATCACATCGCCCAAGTAAGGGTCTTCGAACACTACAATTCCATCCGGCTTCAACAGAAATTTGATGCCTTCAACGATGGAGTTGATGTAAGGGATGTGGCACATGACGTTTGCAGCCAGATAGGCATCAGCCTGGCCGTGCTCTCTCACGATTTTTTCCGCCAGTGATTTGTCAAAGAATTCTACTACTGTATTGATGCCCTGTTCCATGGCCACTTTGGCAACGTTCGCAGAAGGCTCAATACCCAGGTGCCGTATGCCTTGCTGGGCAAAATGTTTCAGCATTATGCCGTCATTACTGCCGATCTCCACCACAAAATGATCCGTTGCATCATTCAGATAGTCCTTCATCACATGATTAGCAAATTTCTCAAAATGCATACCCATCAGTTTTGAAGTGCCGGAAAAGAACGCGTAGTTCTCATTGAACATCTGCTGCGGCTGCGGCTGATTCACCAGTTGAAACATATTACAATGATCACAGAAAGCCACTTCCATTTCAAAAAAGTATTCGTTTTTAAAATGTTCTTTGATAAGAAAGCCATTTGCGATGGGCATGGAGCCAAGGGGGAAAAAAGGTTTAATTCTTTTCTTACAAATTAAACAGGGTATCATTTTGTTATACACCGAATAAACAATAATTTTACATAGTGGTATGAACTAAAGAAATGTGCCCACTATGAAGGGGGTCGAAACAACCATCGGCTAAAACAAAAACTTCTTTTTTCAATAATTAGTTAATTGATTTATAAGAAAACTTATTAATCTAACATCCATTTATTCTTCCTAAGAAACAGCGGGGATGCTTTTAAATATATTTCTGATGGATCGTTATAATTGTATTTGATATTAAAATCAGCTTCCAAATATAATTTCCACAGTTTTTTCTGGAGATTATTATCACTATCTGTTAATGTAAGAGATCCATTAAAATAATCAATTACCTCTTTAGTATATGATAGGATAGCATCAGGATTATCTTTTTCAATAAACACACCTAAATTATTCATAGTATTAATATTATCTGCGTAATGACCACCATGATTAAAAATCTTTGTTTCTAAATCAAACATTTCTCTAAATGTAAGGTATCTTTTTTCATTAGTATCATAGTAACGCTTAGGAAGAAATAGTGTAAAAGGATAGTTGTTTATTTGATACTGAAAGCAGCGATTATTTGTAGTAACAACAGGTTTTCTAAATGCAATACCAAGCATATCATATCCACTTTGATTTGAAAAAATAAACTTGCACTTGGATGCAATATAAATATCTAAAAAATCATTTCTTTGTCCACTAGTCGCATAATCAAAATATAAATCATTATTTATATCTAATTTCCCTGTAACGTCAGCTCCAACTCTAATCACAAAATATCCATTTTTTGTTAGCTCATTAATGGATTCTTGATAATCATAAATATCACCAAATTCATTATCACTCATTGGATAATCATTAAAAGAATCTATTGTTGAGTAATGTGCTTTATCTTTAAGAGACAAGCATACAATACCTTTATGATCTTTTTGAAATTGATCAAAAAACTTTTCACCAATCTCAATTTCGTTATCTGTAAAGTTTATTTTTGGTTCAGTCTTTAAGAGGACACCATTTAAATCTTTATCAAAATCATGATTAACCCCTTCATATCCACGCCTAATATTTTTTTTAAACAATCTTGAGATAATTCTACTAGTATCTAAGTCTAATACAGAATACTGCCTTGAATATATTTTCTTCAAGAATGAATTTTCCATCCCTTCTTCACCTCGAAAATAAAAATAATCTACAGTCCCATTTATAAATCCAAGTTCTTTTTCAGCAGCATAATAGGCCATATCAGATACCAGTTGACCAAATCTTTCTCTAATTTGAATTAATCTAATAGAATTATTTTTTTTGTTAAACTTAAATTTAAAAAATAAATAAATACCTTTGATTATGCTGGATGGATTTCGGATTGACATTGAAAATAGGATAATTTTTAAAAGTTTATTGAACATTATTAAATATAAAAATTTTATTATTTAATCATTATGGTCTAAACCACCAATAATCCCCGGTGTAACCTGTTTCTTTAAATAACTTTTTCCAATCATCAACATGCAAGATGGTTTTAGCGACTAGGTTCCAATTTTCTAATTCCTGGTGCTCTTCCTTTGTTTCGTAACCATTTACTTTTATGAAAGCATCTTTTTTTGTGACTCGCATAATTTCTTCTAAAGACTTTTTTACACCATCAATATGTAAATTATGAATAGTTGCAATTGCGATGACTAAATCAAAACTATTATCATCAAAGGGTGAATCATCACAACTGGCATACTTTAAATATGGCCTAACACTTTCCATAGAATTATCTAGACAATATGTTGATATATCAATACCAGCAACAGTGATTCCCGGAAGTTCCTGCTTAAAATCATGCAACATAAATCCTTTTCCACACCCTACATCAAGAACACTACTTTCATTTGTTAATCCATAGTATTCGATCATATCTTCCACAACAGGTTTAAAATATTTTGGGTTATAATAATACCCACCCATCCCCAGTCTACGTGGTCCATCAAAATATTCCCATCCGAATTGCCTTGCTATTTTTCTATCTTCATCAGAAACTTTTATTCTTTCTTCTATAATGTCTTTCCGCTTGCTTTTCGGATAGCTTTTCATCAAATTTATTTCAGGCATAATATTCTCTCTTTTATCATCGGTTTTTAGTGTAATGAAATTTTAAATACTGTTAATTATATAACTTATTGAAATTTATGCCAGCGCTCTAATAGTACTGGATGATTTCTTTCAATTCCATTTTTTAAAATTTGGGCTAGCTCCATTGATTGTTCAATACAATCATCAATATCTACAAGATAACGGTAGCTACCAGCTCTGCCCATGGAAAAAACACCATCAGGCATGATACTAAAATATTTTTCAGCTTTTTCCATCTCTAATTTTATTGGCATAGGGTAATATTTGCCATTCATTGATGGAATTTCCATTCCAATCAATGAATTAGTTGACTTGTGATGAGTAAATTTTTTGTATTCCACTAACCGAGTGAATTGTTCATTATTTGCATAATAAAGAAAATATACATGATCAGGAAAAACATATTCTGTCGGAAATACAATTTTATGAAAATCTCTACCAATATATTTTAATTCGCCAAAACAATAATCAAATAATATGTCTGGTGAAATGGTATTAACAATTATATCATAAACTTTCTTATTCCCATCAATAATAACCGTTTTATTTGGAATATCATATTCTTCAATTTTTGTTTTTAAATAAACTTTTGCTTTATCCATGGCAAGATCAAAATATTTATTATAACCATCTGCCGCAAATGGGTAAGCTGACATAGCTATATCCCAAGCAGCCTTTGGCCCTTCTTTTATTGTCACTCCTTTAGGTGACCAGTTGAATGTATCAATCGCCGAATTGTCTTCAACCAACCACATTTTTTTGTTATAGCTGTTAATCATTTTGTTGTAAAGAGTCTTCCCAACAGAATTAATCCAATACTCCTCAAAGTTCTTTGATCCCGAAACACCATGTGCATTTTTTATTTCATCTTGAATCTTTTCACTATCTGGCATTATCCTTATATCATCCATATGTATAGGAAAGTTATAAAAATTATTATCAGGTTCTACATAGGTAATAAACTGATGGTCTCCACAATCACGCAGAGGAACTATGTCATTTAAATATGTATATACTTTTTCATTTTGAGTAAGGAAATGTCTTGGACCAAATGTATATGGATGACCACCATAATATTGGGTCCTCACACCGCCACCCAGAAAGGGTCCTGCCTCAACAAGTGTGATATCCCAACCACCTAGTTCATCAAGTTGATGTACTGCGGAACATCCTGCGGGCCCACCACCAATTATTAGTGCTTTATTCATAATAAATTATTTCCATTGTATTTTATCTTTAATAAAAGAATAGATAATGTCAATATGTATGAAAGGTCATCTGCACTTTTTGATTTATAAACTTTTATCGTTTGTGGTAAAAAAGCTAGAGTAGTTAGCACTGCAGCTAAAAAACCAATTAAATCAACTTTAAACAAAATTTATTTCTTTCATTCTCTTAACATTGTAATACATGGAGGATTCAAATGGATCTGGAAATTCATTGCGCTCAAATGCTTTGCATAAATCTATAACTGCATTTTGAATATTTCTTTTTGGTTTGAAATTCAGTTTTTGTTGAATCTTTTCTGTTGAAATGCGATATGAGCGAATATCATCAGTTTGTGTTCTTTTTATTTTTATAGGGGCCCTTTTCGGATCCATATCTTCAATAGTATTTTTCACTATTTGGGCTATATCCATTACTTTCTGGTTTTGATATCCAGCGTTAAATATTTGGCCAGATACTTTACTGTCAGCTTCTTCAAGCAGTTGCAAATAAAGATCAGTCATATCATCAATATGGAGATTGGGTCGGTATTGCTCTCCGCCAAAGACTGTAATTTCACCATTGTGATAGGCATGATTCGTAAGAATATTAACAGTTAGGTCAAGCCTTAGGCGCGGTGAATATCCGCAAACTGTTGCAGGTCTGATCGTTACGATTGAAAAATCATCTGAATAAAATTTCTCCAATTGATCCTCACAAAATGCTTTTGTCTTATTGTATTCAGATACAGGAATTCTTGGATGATCTTCAGTCACATTTGGGTTCTCACTGATGCCGTACACACTAGAACTTGATGCAAATATGAATCTATTGACACCACTAGATTTACAGGCATCCAACAAAGGTATAAATGCATCCTGATTGATTGATTTAGTTAGTTCCGCATTAAGTTCAGCGCTGGGATCATTTGAAATACAGGCCAGGTGAATAACAGCATCACAGGCTTCGAGAGAACTGCGCAGCAAATCAGTGTCCCTTATATCTCCTTTTATTTCTTCAAGACGGGGATTTTCTCTGCATGATTGCAATATATTATCTCCGTATATATATAGGTCCAGTACTTTAACCTCATATCCTGCATCAAGTAATTTTGGTACCAGGACAGCCCCCACGTAGCCAGCTCCACCTGTAACCAGGATCTTATTGTATTTTTTCATTTATTAAGCTCTTTTTTGATTATTTGCGTGATATTGGAAACACTGATGCCATTTTTTTCAAGATGGAAATCCTGACTTCCTACCCCGTAGCAAAAATTGTCTCTTATCCCAATTCGTTTGTGTAACGCATTGCAACCATTTTCACTTAATACTTCAGCTACTGCACTACCTAGACCACCAATTATGTTATGTTCCTCAACAGTGAGAATGAGATTTGTTTTATCAGCTATATCGATAATTGCACTTGTATCAATCGGTTTAAGTGTATGCATATTCAATACACCAATATTGATCCCATCATCTGATAATGACCTCGCAGTGTCTAATGCTACATTTGTTACAAATCCGCAAGAGATAATTACCGCATCATTCCCTGACAGCAATTCTACTGATTTACCGATTACAAATTCGTATTCATTTTTATGGATTATTGGTTCCCCATTTTTACCAAGACGTATGTAAATCGGACCATTATGATCAATAGATGCCCTGGTCGCAAGCATAGTCTCTATAGGATCACAAGGTGTTACAACGGTCATATTCGGCAATGTGCGAAGTATTGCGAGATCAACTAGGGAATGGTGGGTTGGGCCAAGTGTACCGTAAGCCACACCACCGCCAACACCAACAATCTTCACAGGCTGGTTCATGATGCAGACATCCGTTCGGATTTGCTCAAAAGCACGCATGGTAAGAAATGGAATGATTGTATACACGAAAGGTTTTTTTTTGCTCAATGCTAAACCCGTCGCCATTCCAATCATATTTGTTTCCGCAACACCTACATTGTAAAAACGATCAGGATAATTTCTCCGGAATTCATCAAAAACCTGGAACCCTATGTCCGCCGTTAGTAGAAGAATATTCTCATCTTCAGAAGCCAATCTGTTTAATTCCGTATTAAACGCGTCTCTCATTTCTTTAGGACTTTCTTTAATTCTTCTCTTGCCTGCAATGCTTCTTCCGGACTGGGTGCACGGAAATGCCACATAGGCACATTCTCCATAAAGGAAACTCCCTTTCCCTTAATTGTGTTGGCTATAATTGCACTGGGCTTACCTTTTTTGAAGGGAATTTTATCAAGTGAAGAAATTATTTCTTCCATGTTATGTCCATCAATTTCATTAACTGCCCAACCAAAACTTTCGAAACGTTTTTTTAAGGGATCAATATTCATAATGCTGTTTATAGTACCCAATGAAATATATTTATTATAATCAATAATCATAGTAAGGTTATCTAAATTATATTGCGATGCAGACATAATGGCTTCCCATGTGCTGCCTTCGTTTAATTCGCCATCGCTTGAAACAACAAACACCCTGTAATCTTTTGAGTCAATCTTTCCTGCCAAGGCCATACCTACCCCGAGGGAATGTCCATGGCCTAATGAACCTGCAGTTATTTCTACACCCGGAATGAACTCTCTTTCAGGGTGACCTGCAAAAGCACCATCATCTACAGCATATTTTTTTAATAATTTTTTTCCGAAATAACCACATTCACCAAGTACAGTATATAAAGCTAAACAACTATGGCCTTTACTATAAAGTAACCTATCCCTGTTTTCCCAAGATGGGTTTTGGGGATCATGATTTAATATGTTCATATAAAGGGCAGTCAAAGTATCTATAACAGAAAATGACCCTCCAATATGCCCACCATTTGCTCTGATAACCATATCGAGAATTTCCAATCGAAGTCCGGCTGCTATTTTTTCTAATTCATTTATTGTTTTTGTCATACTGCTAATAGTAGAAAAGAAAAAATGCTGTTATCAATAAGTCAGTTTGCCGAATATTCAAATTTACCGATAATTAAATTCACAACCGATAAAAGCCAAAATTGATGAATGTTCTCCACAAAATCATAGGCCTTGCTGTCTACCCAGAAATTTAAATCACCGCATTTCTTTAAAGGATTGTTTTTATCAAATCCTGAAAAAGTCACTATTTTTGATAAATTATTTTTACTAGCTGAAATACAAGCATTGATAATATCCTTTGATTTCCCGCTGGAAGAGACAGCGATAAGGATATTTCCCTCATCACCATAGAAATTGACTGCCTCTTTCATCCAATTATCAAAGCTATAATCATTGGCAAAGCAAGTAATGAGGTCCGCTTCATTATAATTAATACACGGTTTCTAACATTTTAAACATGGTCTTTTTATCGATTGATTTACTATTACCAACAGTCGCTACCGTTTCTGTGGCAGCAAGAGATCCCAATAGTAGAGCTACATCATGGGGCATATTTACAGAAAAAGCAAGCGCGGTTAATGCATAAAGTGTGTCGCCGGCACCCACTTTATCTACAATTTTACTGGCGAACGCAGGACAATGCTCAAAGCCTTCCTTGGAATCATAACAGATTGCACCACGCTTACCCTGTGTAACTGTTACTAGTTTTGCTTCAACACGATTATATAAATCTTTGGTGAGATTTTCAACACTTCTGTATCGTGAGCGAAAATCGTGTCGTAGTTCTCCTTCATGCATGCAGACATAGTCTACCTTACGATATTTGGAAATAGTGTGATAGCCAATATTCGCAGAATTTAACTGGGTATTTACACATAAATATTTAGCATGTTCAATAATGTAATTAATCACTTTGTTAGTTAGCAATCCGTGTCCATAATCAGCTATAATCACAACATCTGCTTGTTCTATTTTTTTTGCCAAAAGGTCTAACAAATCATTTTCTTCTTCTTCATTTATATCAGTATCATTGATATCATACACCCCTATAATTTTATTTTTCTTTTCGATGTCAAGGTACCTGCGTTTTTGAATAGTAGGTGAGTTGGATTTTGAAATTGCGTCTACGGTAATTCCCTGTTTTAAATTATTAGAAATGTAATCCTCATACTGCCGAGCCTCACCTAAATAGCTAACAATATTAATTGATTTAGAGAACTCAGCAAGATGATTTGCAATGGCAAGCGTGCCGCCAGGGTATTTTTCTCCATCAAGTTTTTGCAGGGTCATGATTGAATCTTTTCCCGCTTTACCCAATGCGTTACAAAATACATATTCATCAATGATTGTTTCACCAACTAGCAGAATATTTTTCGCCATCATTTTGTCAAAATATTCCAAAACAGTGTCAAGGGTGTATTTTTTTCTTATTTTATCTATATATTCTTTTTGGTTTTCATTAAATAGGTTCAAATTCTGTTTAATCAGTTGTGTAGAACTAAAAGTAATACCGCTGGTATATTTTATATCGCCGCCATATTTTTTTACGGCCTCCTCCTCCAACTTTATATTGCCAGTAACATCGTTATCATGATTTTTATAATCAGGGCCTTTAACATAAAAATCAGGTTTGATTAATTCTATGGTTCTTACCGCAGTAGACCACTCATTTATGGCTACATAATCGACTACCTCCAATGCAGCAATTGCTTCTGCTCTTTGTTTTGCGGTGAAAACAGGACGACCGGGGCCCCGCCGAACATACTCATCTGGTGTAATAGTAACTATAAGCATATCTCCAAGCGATTTGGCCTCTTGTAAATATTTAATATGACCAAGATGCAATAGATCAAAAACACCATGACAAAGAATAACTTTATTATTCCTATTTTCCTTGGATTTAACTCTTTTAGATAAAGTTTCAAGTAAAACTATTTTCTTATTTTTCATTATATATATCTATGATTTTATTAACTGCAATTTTGATTCGATATGAAATAGAAAATTTGTATTAGTCTGAACATTTTCATCACCTAATACAATTAGGGGAGGAACAATATATCTTGATAAAAAATCATAATCCTCATACATCCCTCTACCATGTAATAAAAATAAAATAGGAAATTCGCCGTGCATTATTCCACCTGTTTCTACTTCAAGAATAATTTTTCCATTAAAACCTTTTTTTATTGGTTTATCACCAACACGCAAATTTATAGTTGCTAATACTTCGCCAGATTTATCAGAAAGAATATCCGATTCTAAATATAGATATTCTCTATCTTCAAAAGTAGAAAATGAAAAATGATAATATATTTTTTCACCTCTATAAAAAGATTTTCTTTCTTTTCCATTTTTATCACGAATGGAAAAATCACTAAACCTAACTGAGCCATCAACTTTTTTATCTCTTTTGAAATTTTTTGATGAAAGAAGATTTTTTACAGATTTTATACTAACTCCTTCAAGATATCTATTTATTACCTCATCGCTTTTTCCCTTAAATGCAATTGAACCATTCTTTAATAAAATCGAATTTTCACATAATTTTCTAATGGATCCCATATTATGACTTACAAATAAAACCGTTTTTTGAGCGTTTTTACTAATATCATTCATCTTAGAAATAGCCTTTTTTTGAAATTTAGCGTCACCAACTGCTAATACTTCATCTACAACTAATATATCTGGGTTCAAATGTGCAGCTACTGCAAAACCTAACCTAACATACATTCCTGAAGAATATCTTTTAACTGGTGTGTCCAAAAATTTACCTACACCAGAAAAAATTACAATTTCATCTAATTTTCGTTCCACTTCTTTTCTATCCATACCATTAATGGCCGCATTAAGATAAATATTTTCTCTACCGGTTAGCTCTGTATGAAATCCAGTTCCTACCTCCAAAAGACTAGCAATTCTTCCCTTGTATTTAATTACACCACTTGTGGGTGCAGTAACTTTCGACAAAATTTTTAATAGCGTAGATTTCCCTGCTCCATTCGCTCCAATTATACCCAATATCTCACCTTTGTTTATCTCAAGATTTATATTATTTAATGCAAGAATATTTTCATTTTTTATAATACGATCTTCATGACCAATAAGAGTATTTGGATCTTCCTGTTGACGAATCCTAGCCCACCAACTTTGTAAATCCCTGTACAAAGTGCCATGACCGATAACCCCTAAACGGTACTCTTTATACAAGTTTTCAATTTTAATTACAGTTTCTGCCATAAATATTATACAGTGTCTATAAAAGACTTTTCAGTTCGACTAAACATGTACAATCCAATTATGAATACAACAATTGAAAAACAGACACTAACTATTATTGTTTGTAAATTGATTGAACTTGTCCCAAAAAATGCGAATCTAAATGTCTCTACAACCGACGACATCGGATTCAAAATATAAATAATTCGATATTCTTCTGGTACCTGTGAAAGAGGATAAACAATTGGCGTTAAATACATCCACATTTGGAGGAAAAAAGTCATAGCAAAGGTTAGATCTCTATATTTTGCGGTAAGCGAAGATAATATTAACCCAAAACCAAGTGCCATAATGGCCATTTGTAAAATAATTAATGGTAAAGTTAAGAGTAAATAATTCGGTCTTATTTCAGCACCATTTTTAACAAAGTATAAATAGAATCCTAAAAATATACTAAATTGAATTATAAACTGAAAAAGACCCGTAATAACTGCTGCTATTGGCACCGTTATTCTTGGGAAGTATACCTTACCAAATATACTAGCATTTTTTACAAATGTTATACTTGTAGCATTTATGCAACTTGCGAAATAAGCCCATACTATTGTTCCAGACATATAAAATAAAAATGGTGGTATACCATCAGTGGATAATTTTGCAATTTTCCCAAAGATTATATTAAATATAACTGTATTAACAATAGGCTGAATTATATACCATAGTGGTCCCAAAATAGTCTGTTTGTAGAATATTACGAAATCACGTTTAACGAATAGATATATTAAATCTAAGTAATTAAATAATTCAGGTAAGTTTAGATCAAACCATCCTTTTTCTGCAGAGATGATTTCGGTCCATTTATTGTCGGATTTATTCAAAAAATAATTTAGGTATTAAATCTAGTACAAATGATTAGGTAATTAATTGACCTTATTCCAAATATTTTTTAGGGGAGTTAGCCAACTCAATTTTAATAAAATAATTGATTTCAACTCATTGAGCTTTTTTTGATCTTTTTTAGTTCGATTATCTATGAATTCTTTCAAAAATCCTATAATGACGCTTATAGTAATCCCAATAAGTCTAAACATTATTTTCTTTTTTCGCTTTTGTGGGCCCTCGGGCGAAAGAGGAATTTCAGGTGGTTCAAATACTAATATGGAACCAGATATTCTGACTTCTTCAATTTTTGTAGACTTCAATTGTTGTTTCAATCCAGTAAAATACTTAACGACGTTGATACGAGAATCTTGGGTTTTCAAGTGATGTGTAACGGTCTATCTGTATTAATTATATTCATTGTACCACTTGATAAATTTACTGATTCCTTCTTCAATATTTACTTTGGGATAAAAGTTTAATTTTTTTATTGAATAATTTATATCTGCGAAGCTTTCTTGAACCTCCCCCAATTGCATAGGCTGAAAATCAATATCTGCTTTTTTGCCTATTTCCTTTTCAATCAAGGAAATCATGTCCATCAACTGTTCGCTTTTATGGTTCCCAAGGTTGAAAATTTCATATTTATAATTTTTATCTATTGCTGATCGTGTACCAGAAATAATGTCATCGATGTATGTAAAGTCACGCTTCATTTTTCCATTGTTAAAAACAGGGATGGGATTTCCCTCTAATATTTTTTTGGTGAACATCATGTACGCCATGTCCGGACGACCCCAAGGACCATAAACGGTAAAATAACGTAAACCTGTTGTATTCATGCCATAAAGATGAGAATATGAATGAGCTATGAGTTCATTAGCGCGCTTTGTAGTGGCGTAAAGTGAAATCGGATTATGCACCCGATCTTTTACGCTAAAGGGGATTTTGGCATTCCCACCGTATACCGATGAACTAGATGCATAAATGAACCCCTCCACATTATTACGGCGACACAATTCAATAATATTTAGAAAACCCACTAGGTTTGAATCCATGTAAGCATAAGGGTTTTCAATGCTGTAACGCACACCTGCTTGAGCAGCGAGATTAACCACCTTATTTGGTTTGAATGATTGGAATGATTTAATGAGGGCCTCTCGGTTTACAAGATCTACTTTTTCAAATTTGAAGTTTTCATGAAGTTTGAGCTGATCCAGACGGGCGTGTTTAAGTCTTGGGCTATAATAGTCGTTGATATTATCAATACCCAAAACCTCGTAACCATCAACCAATAATGATTTGGAAAGGTGAAAGCCGATGAATCCTGCTGCGCCTGTTACCAATATTTTTTTCATACTTTCAGAACCAATTTACAAAGGCGATATTGGCCCCAACCTAGGTGTAATCACTAGGCCCCAATGTTTATTTAACTTATTTAAAGAAGATTCTCTCATTTTAAAACATAAAACAGATTAAAGAAGTTGTTATATATAAAATAATAATTGGATTATATTTTTTTCCGTAAAGTATAAATTAATAAGATTAAAAAGAATTTTTATAATCTAAATAAACTGATTTTAATCCTTCATCCAATGAAATTTTTGCTGACCAGCCTAAATGGTGAATTCTTTTGCAATCAAGAAGTTTTTGTTTCATTCCATCTGGTTTAGATAAATCATTTGTAATAGTTCCTTTATACTTAACAATAAATTTGATTTTATTTGCTAATTCACTTATAGATAAATCGGTACCTATACCAACATTCAAATGACTAATATTTTGACTGAAAATGTCATTTGAATTAACATTCTCAAAAGAAAAAACACATGCTTTTGCAAGATCATCAACATGAAGAAATTCTCTACGGGGATCTCCGCTACCCCATAAAACTACTTTTCCCAACTGATTTATTTTTGCCTCATGAAACTTCCGGATCAGAGCAGGTAAAACATGTGATGTTTCAAGGTCATAATTATCACCAGGACCATATAAATTATTTGGCATTAAAGAAAAAAAGTTGTTTTTATATTGCTGATAATAATTTTCACACAGTTTTATTCCTGCAATTTTGGCAATGGAATAGGGTTCATTTGTTACTTCCAATTTTCCAGTTAATAAGCTTTCTTCAACTAATGGCTGTGGTAAATCTTTTGGATAGATACATGCGGATCCAAGAAATATTAGTTTACTAACATTATATATATGTGCAAAATGTACAAGGTTAGCTGAAATTTGAATATTTTCATATATAAACTGGCCACGATATGTGTTATTAGCATTTATTCCACCAACACGTGCTGCTGCGATTATAACTCCTTTTGGCATAATTTTTTTATATAACTCATTTGTTTCCTTTTGATCGATTAGATTGCATTGGTACCACTTTATATCGTCGAAGGATTGTTTATTCTTGCAATTTTGTAAATCCGCTGGGCAAAATAACTTTTGATCCATATTAGAGAAATCTCTACTATGCCATGTAGCGTTTATATTGGTATAACCATTGCTGAAAAGAGAGCGAATTAATGCTGAACCAACCATTCCGGTACCACCTGCTACTAATATCGGATCATTTTTATTAATTAAGCTCATCAAAATTTGCTTTGTGATAAAC